>Ga0307377_10007318_pt1 | contig 11414 bp, 11 predicted proteins | sample TR3MG_FD_202535 | JGI IMG/M metagenome (GOLD analysis project Ga0307377, IMG submission 202535) | Soil microbial communities from Risofladan, Vaasa, Finland - TR-3 | ecosystem: Environmental > Terrestrial > Soil > Coastal area > Acid sulfate soil | place: Finland: Risofladan, Vaasa | collected...
TAACGCGGTACAGCGTGATCTCTCGGCCGGTCTCGGCCGTCTTGTACACGCGGATGGCTCCGTCGAGGACGAAGGGCACGGCCGGACAGACCTCGCCTTCGCGCAGGAGCACGGTTCCCACTTTCAGTTCGCGATATTGGAACGAGTCGAGAAGGGAGCGCAGCTGGGCCGGGGGCCACTCTCGCTCGGGGAAGAGCGACCCGAAGCTCGCGAGGAATCGGGATTCCCTGTCTTTCACGGTTTCTCTCCTCCGGTTTCATGGGGTCCAGGAAGAGGATACGCGATTTTTCCGGCCGCGGCCATCGGGCTCCGCCGGCCCTTTAGTGGACCGGAGCGCTGGCCGGAGCTTTCGCCGAAGGCGCCCCCCGAGCCGCGTTGGCGCGGATATCCTCGAGATTGATCACGAGGCCTATCCCCGCGGAGAACATGAAGGCCGACGCGCCCGGTCCCCGATTGACGAGATTCGCGAGGCCGAAGGTATACATGGCCGACTGGAGATCGGCGCTGACCGAATAGCCGGGGGCGACCTGGGCCGAGACCTTGGCCCCGACCACGATCGATCCGAGCGAGTCGGTCGCGCCCGAGGCGGCGAAGAATTTGGAGCGCAGTTCGTAGCCCGTCGTCAGGAGCACGGTATACGGCACGTTCTTCTGGAAAATATCGATGGTGAGCACATAGCGGGTCGCGGTGTCGGTGACGAGGTAGCCGTCCAGCTGGTCGCTGAAGCGCTTGACCGACAGGATGCCCGAGACGATCGCGTTGGGCACGTAGAAGCCCGCAGCCAGCTCGGTCCTGGCCTGGGGGTCCTCGGAGAGCTGGAGGGTGCCGACCGCGAGGCCGCCCTCGGAGAGTATGGAGAAGTAGGCGGTACCCGGCCATCGAAACTCGACCTTGGCCGCCAGGCCTGCGGAGAGGGGTACGGCCGCGGAATTGAAGAGCCCGACGAGCGGCCCCACCGAGATCTTCGCGATGCCGCGCTCGAAGGCCACCTGGCCCGTCACGAGGTTCCTGAGCACGGGATCGTGCTCGTAGGCGACCTTGATGACGCCGTCGAAGCCTATCGGCGCGGATACCCAGGCCTCTCCGCCCCAGAAGTAGTTCGTCGAGGGGTAGGCCGCGACCAGGGGCGAGGTGACGGCAGTGTCGGCCCAGGGGAAGAAGAGATTGGTAGCCGAGCCCGATACGCCGATCTCCAGCGCCGGCGCCGAGGCCGCGGCGCCGAAGAGGATCGAGCAGAAGAGAAGTACGGTGGATTTTCGGGGCACCGCTGTCTCCTAGAACGACGTCTGCAGCCCGACGAAGGGCTGGAAAATGGCGTACCACACGGAAGGAAGGGGCAAGAGCTGGAGGCCCAGCTTGAAGTCCCACTCGATTCCGCCGCCGATGATCGAGTAATAGGGCGAGGCGAGGGCGGTGAGCGTCGGCGTCAGGGTCGTATTGGTGGTCAGGGGCCTGAACTCGAGGAGCCCCTGGAGGCCACCCTGGCTTCCGTCCTGCGCTATTTTGCCGAATCGCAGGTCGAGCGCCGTGTCGAGGGCGCCGCTTTCGTCGGTGGGCTGCTGCCGATACCAGGCCGGATGGTAGAAAACGGTGAGGGCCAGGCTGCCGAAGCTGAAGTTCATGCGCGGCTCGAAGAGGAAGAAGATGTCGTTCACCGAAAAGCCCGCCAAAGGGTCCCAGTGGGGCACGCCGACCTGGGCGAAGAACTCTCCGACCTCGCCCGGGGCCGCGTAGAACATGAGGCCCGAGCGGTAGACGCCGTAGCCCGAGCCGGGGGTGGCCGTCGCGCCCGCGAAAATCTCGAGTTTCACGCGCTCGTAGTTCATGAGGCCGCGAAGATCGCCCGACCAGGAACCGGGGCCTATGTCGGAGTCCTGGTACAAATAGAGGTAGGAGACGAAATTCGACGAAAGCCGGGGCGAGGTGCCGAGCCGGAAGCCCGTGCCGTCGGATGCGGCGATGCCGTCCCAGTAGCGGTTCGGGTTGTTGCCGATGCCGTCGGGGTAGACCATGGGGCCGCGAAGGGTCGTGGCGAAGGGCGCGGTCCCGAAGAGGCTGACGAAATCGTCCCCCGAGCAGAAGGCGTCCATGTAGCCAACGAAGTAGGTCGCGTCGAGCGGAAGGTTGAAGATATCCTTGGCGGTGACGGCCGCGGTCTCGAACTGGGGACTGAGGGCGGTGCTGAGCGTTCCCGACGTGGGAAGGACGTTTTCGATGTCCCCGTTCAGGAAATTGAGGCGCAGGAGGGCGGAGACCTTGTCCCCTCCCTTGATTTCCAGCTCGTAATAGAGGCTCGTCCCGGCGGTGAACAGGTTGGTCGAGGGATCGACCGAGCCGTGCGTGACCATTTCGAGGTTGTTCACGGCGAAATTGGCCGCTCGAAGGGCGGGGCCTCCCGCGATGACGAGGGCGAAAAAAGCGAAACGGAGGATGGGGGCGCGAGTGGACATCGCTCTGGCTCCTCGAAGACGCCGATGAAGGCGATTGTAACGCCGAAAGGTCGGGGAAAGCATGGCGTCCTATCATTATCGGACGGAAAAGTCCCGCATCCTAGTCCAAAGCCGGGTTCCGCACTCCCCGATTCTGGCCTTGACGGAAGCTCCCATCTATATAATGCTCTAATCACGATGAGCGACTATCTCGACCCCAACAACGAGGAACTTCTCAAGGATTTTTTCGCCGAGGCCAACGGCCAGGTTGAGACCCTCGAACAGAGCGTCCTCGTACTCGAGAACGATCCAGGCAACCATGACGCCATAGACGAGATTTTCCGGGCGGCGCACACCTTGAAAGGCGGCGCCGCCACGGTCGAGATGACCGAACTGGCCGAGTTCACGCATCTCGTCGAGGATGTGCTCGACGGCATACGCTCGGGCGAGGCCTCCGTCACCGAAGCGCTCATCGACGCCTTGCTCGCCTCCATAGACGTGATCAAGGCCATGCTCGACGCCCGCGCCTCTTCCTCGGCCTACCGCGGGGACATTTCGGGCCTGAAAGCCTCGCTCGCGTCCTTCCTTCCCGCCGGGGCCGCCTCCCGCGCGCCCGCCGCGGCTCCCGGCCGCCCCGGCTCCGCGCCGGCCGCCGTACCCGCGGCCGCCACGGCGCAAGCCCCGGCCGCGGCCCTTTCCTCCGAGCTCAGCGAGTACGAGCTGCTCGAGCTGCGCGAGGCCGCTGGGCCCTCGCGCCGAATCTTCGTCGCCAAGGTGCGTTTCAACCCCGACAACATCATGAAGACGGTGTCGGCGATCCACGTGTTCGCCGCGCTCCGGGACGCGGCGACGGTGCTCAAGACGGTTCCGGATTTCGAGCGGCTCTACGAGGACGCCTTCTATCCCGAGGTCGAGTACTTCGTCGCCTTCGACGGCGATTCCGAAGAGATCCGGCGCAAGGCCATGGTCCCCGACGTGGTGGTCGGCATCGAAATGAGCGAGCTGCTCGCCGAGGGCGCCGTCAAGGCAAGCCCCGCCGTCGCGGGAAAATCCGGCGCCGCGCAGCCGGCGGCCCCGCGGGGCCAGACCACGTCGAGCGCGCCCGCGGCCCAGGCCCGCGCCGCCCCCCCGGCGGCCAAAGTCCTTCCCGCGGTCGAGCATCCGGCCGAAAACCACGACGAGGAGCTCCATAAGGACGGCGAGGTCCGCAAGAGTTCGGCCCAGACCGGGTCGGTCCTGCGGGTGGACAGCCGCCGCATCGACAATCTGCTCAACCTCGTCTCCGAGACGGTCATCAACAAGGCGACCTTCAACCAGATCTCGACCCAGTTCGGCGAGCTCATGGGCACGCTGCAGGCGGCCCAGGTCCGCTTCCGCGAGGGCCTCAAGGACCTGTTCGACGATCTGCCCGAGCAGCTCGCGGCCATCCAGGCGGGGACCTCCGCCAAGGAAATCAAGAAAGGGATGCTCGAGAAGCACGGCGGCCTCTACCAGGAGTTCGACGGCTTCGAGGCCGAGCTCAAGACCAACGTCGCCAAATTCCGCTCCACCGCGCAAAACCTCGGCCGCATAGCCGGCGAGCTCCAGGAAGGCGTCATGCGCATCCGCATGGTGCCCATCAGCCAGATCTTCAGCCGCTTCCCGCGGCTCGTGCGCGACCTCTCCAAGTCGCTGGGCAAGCACATCGAGCTCGTGATCGAGGGCGAGGACACCGAGCTGGACAAGTCCGTGATCGAAGACCTCCTCGACCCGCTCATGCACTCGGTGCGCAACGCGATCGACCACGGCGTCGAGGGGCCGGAGGAGCGCCGCGCGGCGGGCAAGAACGAGACGGGCACGGTGCTCCTCAAGGCCTCCAACGAGGGGAACATGATCATCATCGAGATCGCCGACGACGGAAAGGGCATAGACGTCGATACCGTCCGGGCCAGGGCGGTCGAGCGGGGGCTCATCCACCCGAGCAAGGTCCTCACCGAGATCGAGGCCTTCAATCTCATCTTCGAGCCGGGATTCTCCACGGCCAAGGCGGTCACCAATATCTCCGGCCGCGGCGTCGGGCTCGATGTCGTGAAGCGCCAGGTCGAGAAACTGAACGGCTCGGTCACCGTGTCGAGCCAGCGCGGCAAGGGAAGCCGCTTCACCATCAAGCTCCCGCTCACCCTCGCGATCATCCAGGGCCTCCTGGTGCGCGTCGGGAAGGAGGTCTACTCCATCCCGATCACCAGCGTCATCGAAAGCCACCGCATCAAGCCCAGCGACGTGCACATGATCGACAACTACGAGGTCTTCAACATCCGGAACGACGTCGTCGCGCTCCTCCGGCTCAACCGGCTCTTCCGGATCCAGACGAGCGAGCAGCGCGACTATCACTTCGTCGTCATCGTCGGCACCGCCGAAAAGCGCGTAGGGCTCATGGTCGATTCGCTCATCGGGGAGGAGGACGTGGTGATCAAGCCGCTTCGCGACCAGTACACCCAGTCTCCCGGTATAGCGGGGGCTTCCATCCTCGGCGACGGATCGGTGTGCCTCATCATCGACGTGAGCCAGCTCCTCGAGCTCGGCCTCAAGCGCGAACTAGAGGAGCGGCGCCGCCTCGAAGCGACGATCCGCTAACCAGGAGATATTCATGCCTGCGCAGACAATGGAGCAGCGCGCGACGGCCGATTCGGCCGAGTCCGCGAAGAAGGCCGACAAAGTCGACTTCAAGATGATCACCTTTTCTCTCGCCGGCAAGGAATACGGCATCGACATCATGAGCGTGAAGGAGATAGCGAAGGCGGGCAGGTTCACCTACGTCCCCAACGCCGCTCCCTTCGTCCGCGGGGTATACAACCTGCGCGGCGACATCATCTCGGTGATCGACCTGCGGATATTCTTCCACCTGCCCGCCGAGCGAAAGCAGGAAGAGGCGCTGGAAAGCCTCATCATCCTCAAGGTCGACGAGCACGTCTTCGGGGTCATCGTCGACGGCATAGACAAGGTCGTCGGCATCTCGTCGGTCTCGATCCAGCCGCCGCACCCCATCTTCGGCGACATCAACGTCAAGTACATCAAGGGCATCGTCGAGAACGGCGGCAAGCTCTACATAATCCTCGACGTCGAGCGGATCTTCACGCTCGAACGGACCGAGGCGCCGACGCAGAAGGCCGCCTACGACAAGGGCGAGGAATTCGAGCGGTCGGAACGCGAGCTCCTCGGGCGGAATGCCGCCGACGTGGCCGCCTCCTTCATCAAGGAGACGCTCGTCACGTTCCGCGGTTTCCACGTCGGCGCGGTCAACTCGGACTGGTTCGAGCGGCGTCTGGAGGAGTGGCGGGGCCTGCGCAAGGGGGAGGATGTGCAGCTCCGCGAAGCCTCGGAGGCCGACCTCTTCCTCGAAGGCTTCTGGTCGCCCTGCACGAGCGTGCTCTGGGACGAAGCCTACGCCAAGGCGGTCGAGGCCGCGCTTCCCGATATCGAGACCAAGAACATCAACGTCTGGAACCCGGGCTGCGGCAAGGGCTACGAGACCTGGTCGCTCGCCTGCGTCATGCGCCGCCGCTACCCCGAGGCGCGCATCAAGATCTGGGCGAACGATTCGGACCTCCTCGCCATTTCCATGGCCCCGAACATGGTCTTCCCCGAAAATGTGCCCGCGTATTATTCGGAATTCCTCGCGAAGGGCCGCAACGGCCTTGCCTTCGTCCAGACCATCCGCGACTCCATCTTTTTCGAGTTCCACGATATCCTGAACCCCAGCACCCTGCCCCCGCTCGATCTCATCCTCTGCCGAGACGTCCTGTCGTTCCTGCCGGCGATTGACCAAAAGCGGCTTTTGGGCGATTTTATCGAGAAGTTGAAGCCGAACGGAGCGGTGCTCGCGGGAAGCAACGAACGTTTGGGCGAGGGCTGGACAGCCATAGGTTCGGAGGCCGTTTCGGCCTACCGCAAGGACTAAGGAGCCTATCTAAGGCCCAACGTCGAGGAGAACGGCATGAGAGTCGAGTACATCAATCCCTTCGTGGAAGCGGCCTTCAACGTCCTGCGCGAAGTCCTTCAGGCGGATGTGCGTAGAGGGGAGCTGTACCTCAAGTCGACATCGATGCCGGTGATGGGCGTGGCCGCGATCGTGGGTCTCGCCGGCGACGTCGAAGGGCGCGTGCTCTTCGATATGGACAAGCCCAGCGCGCTGCGCATCGCCTCGGCGATGAACGGCGAAGAGCTCAAGGAGATGGACGATCTCGTCAAGGCCACCATCACGGAGCTGGCCAACATGATCACCGCCCAGGCCGTGACCAAGCTGCACGATCTCGGCTTCCGCTTCGACCTCACGCCGCCGGCGATCTTCACCGGGGAGAACATGGAGGTCTCCAGCGCCGATGTCGAGGCCCTCATCGTCCCGATGGAGACGCCGCAGGGCAAGATCGAGATCAACGTCGCCATCAGGGAGCGCGCCTAGTCCGGCCCTGCGCGGCGCCGCGACCGCGGCTCGATCGGCGCCGCGGCTTGACACGCGGAGGGTCCGTCTGCTATAAATGTCGGCACGCGCGCCGGCAAGGCGCACGCATGTGTCCCGTCGGCCTGGCCGACGCGTTGAGCGATTTGGGCGGTTAGCTCAGTTGGCTAGAGCACCAGTATGACACGCTGGGGGTCGCAAGTTCGACTCTTGCACCGCCCATAGAGACAAAGCCTTCTATGTCTTAGACTTAGAAAGGCGAAATGCTTCGACCGAAAAACGGAGAAGCGTCAAATCTGCCTAGTTGCACCCGGAAATGCACCTTTCCGGCGCGCGAGGGGGGATTCGATGCGTACTCCGTTTTCGCTTTTTACGAGGGTTTCTCCATCAGGAAAGCGGGTTTGGTATGCGAAATTTTGGGATATTGACACGGAGCGGTATGTAGCTTCTAAAAGCACCGGTATCGTCTTTGCAGGCCGACGGGGTGGCCGCGATACGGCCGCCAAGGTCGCAGAAGGAATGCTCGCCGAGGTACGCCGATCGGCCGATCCACTGTTCCTAGACTTCGTGACTTCCTTCTGGGCAGACGATAGCGGCTATGTAAAACAGAAACGAATAGCGGACAAGCGTCCGCTCTCGGTCGAGTACATTCGCAACAATCAGGCCGCTATCCGTCTTCACGTCGCCCCATATGAACACTTCAAAGGGCTTAGACTGTCCAAACTCCGCGCGGGCATCGTGAACGACTGGAAAGTTTGGGCTCTCGAAGAAGGGACAGGGGCGCGCACGGTCAACGCCACCTTACAGGCTATTCGCGTCGCCGTGCGCCACGCCGTGGAGCGCGGGGACCTGCCGGCCGATCCTCTCGCAGCCGTCAAGAAAGCGACAGAGGCCCCGCGCGAGCGCGGTGTTCTCCTCCCTTCCGAGGTAGAAGCCTTGATCGGCACCCCGGAAGCGGACCCGCGCGTCAAGGCCGCCGTTCTCCTCGCAGCCCTCGGAGGACTTCGCCGTGGCGAGGTTCGAGGCCTTCTCTGGGGAGACATAAACGAAGCCGAAGGCATACTCCACATCGCGCACAACTATATCGACGAAGAAGGCGTCAAAGGCTGCAAGTGGGGCTCCTCGCGGCGCGTTGCTCTTCCCTCCGCGATTGCCGCCGCACTGTTCGAAGTCCACAAAGTCTCCCCGGCCTCCGGCCCCGATGATTTTGTGCTCTTCGACGTGAACCGGCCCGACCGGCCCATTTCGGAGACAGTCCTAAAGCGCGGATTCCGGCGAATGCTTCGCAGTATCGGATTGGACGAATCGTCGCGGGCGAGTAGGAATATCACATTCCATGGGCTTCGACACTCGTTCGTAACTCTGGCCCGTTCTTCCGGCCTGTCCGATGTCACGGTGCAAGCTCTCGCAGGACACAAGTCCGCTCGGATGATGGAGCGATACACCCACGCGGCCGAGATTATCGACTTCCAGGACGCGCGAGCCAAGCTAGAGAAGGCGGTAGCGCCGAAGGCCGAGAAGGTCGTAGGTGGTGCGGTATGACGGCCCTCGATATCCTCCGCGACCACCTCAAGGCCGCCGAGACCGATGCTCTCCTAGTCTACGAATCCGATAAAGGCAAGCCCTCCGAGGCTTTCGACTCGGGACGCTACGACGGACTCAAACAAGCTCTCGAAATACTCGACGACATCGCCGAGGCAGTGGGGAAGCTATGAACCACTGCCCCCACTTCTCGACTTGCTCAGCTCCACTCTGCCCCGAGGACCCGGCAAGCATTGAACGGGCTGTGTGGTACCCTGGGGAGGAAATCTGTAAGCGGCAAGGCGTGGGCTTCGCGGCGCGACAGCGGCGAATAGCTCGCGCCGGGATCGGCTCGGAGACGTGCTTCACGGCTTCGATGCTGAGGCGGAATATCGTCATTACAAGGACGCTCCGGGGCCTTGATCCTGAGCGGCTACGAGACGAAGCGCTCGAATCTTGGTTCAAACGCCATAAGGGCAAAACTCCCCTATCCGAGGCGGAGAAGGAACGACGGCGGGGGCTTCTCTGGCCTTCCAAACGGGCCGGATAGCTCGAAAAGCTTGCATCCGCTCGGGCTTCCAAGGGGGGCCTAGTCCTTGGACGTGTTGGGCATGGCCCGAGGCTGGGGAACGCGGGGAATGCCCGGTAGAAGGTGAGCCTTGGCGAAGGCTTACCGCTTCAAATAATCCGTGAAGGCTGTCTCGATATCAAGGGCGATTGAATCTTTCAACGTGAGCATTAGCGAGGCTAAGCTTTCGTGCTCTTGCAGCTTGGTCCTAGACTCCTTGGAATCATAAAAGAGCTCAAACGTATGAAGGGCGAGGGCTTTCGCGATCCGGTCAAGGTTCTCGGCCGAAGGGAACTTTTTGCATATTTCAATGTCGCCGATAAGCGAGGTTGAGCAGCCGACTTTCTCGGCCAGCTTCATTTGGGAATAGCCGAGCCGGGCCCGAGCCGTCTTCATATTCTGCGCTAAAAACTCCCGTGCGTTCGCCATGGTCCCCTCTCTAAGCGTGTCCTTATTGTTGCTTAAAGAGGGACCTTGACAATAATCTTATGACGGGTGGAGAATATCACTAATAGCGATTGACATACGCGAGAAAAAGGCAAGGCTTGTACTATGAATCCATACAGGTCTCTCTCTATCGTTTCCCGGTGTCTATCGGCAGGCCTCCTGTTATTGGCGCTTCTCAAGCTACCCTACGGGTACTTCACATTACTGAGACTGGTCGTATGTGGGGTAGCTGTCTACCATGCGGTCCTCGCTTACAACCTCAAGCGCGGGGTCATGGTTGCGTATTTTGGACTCATCGCGATTCTTTTCAATCCGATCATTCCGGTCTATCTAAGCAAGCAAACATGGCAGCCGATTGACCTGGTAGCATCCGCACTTTTCTTGCTCTCCTTTGTCTTTCTGCGTCCATTAAAGGATCGCGTCAACTCTAGAGGCTAGCGTCCTGGCTACTCATTGTACGGGGGGCGATAACTAGTGCTCTTTAGGAAGGGAGGAAAAATGGAAACCATTGAAGTCTATCCAAGGGGAGCAGGCATATTCAGGCTAGTCATACTCTGCGCAGTGTTGGCAATTATGTTTGCAGCCTGCGCTACGGACCCCTTCTCCAAGTATTACACAGATAGAACCGGTGGATTTAATCTAACCACATCAGCTCGTGTTATCTTACCAACGAGTGATCCGAAAATATTTCAAGGCAGCAATCCAGATAGCGATCTTGTCCGGCTCATGGAAGATGGATATTCTTTGGTCGGTTACTCCTCTTGGAATGGCGGAACCATCGGAAACGGAGGCGCAATAAAAAGGGCAAAGGAAATTCATGCTTCTGTTATTGTCATTTATTCAAAGTATAGGGGAACGCTTGAAGGTTCTATTCCACTTGTATTGCCGAACACTCAAACTTCAACTACATCTATGAACGGAACCGTCTTCGGGAGTGGCGGGAACAGCTCTTTCTTCGGAACAGCAACAACCACGACTTCTGGTTCAAGCACAATCAACATTCCATATTCACAACAACGCTTTGACTATTTTGTGTCGTATTGGATAAAGCTGAAGTCACCAATACTCGGGACAATACTAAGGCCCCTTTCGCCAGAACTTCGAGCGAAGATACAAAGCAACAAAGGGGCTCTTGTTATTGGGGTGGTAAAAGGGTCTCCAGCTTTTGAGGCAGACATCGTCCCAGGAGATATTCTGAAGAGTATTGGTGACGTCGACATTATCGAAGTTGCTGACTACAGACGGGCTTTGGGAAAATACGCTGGTCAAATTGCTGTGATAACTGTTTTCCGCGGCGGAGGAGATGTCACGAAGAACATACAATTGAATGCCAATGAGGGACATTCCCTTGAATAAGAAGCAAGCGAGACTCGCATGGTGGGCGACCGTCCTATTATCGCTTGTGGCAGCTGTCATTGGTGTCGGCTTGCTTACTAGTGACGCCCGCACAAGTTGGAGGGCTGGCCAAGATGCCCTCGGCATTTTCTTTGTGGCAGGTGTTCCAATTGTGCTGATATTGGGACTCGCTTTCATCCGGGCGGGGCAAAAGGGGCAAAGCGACGTAGAAAAAACAGCGCAACAAGCTCAGTCCGTTGTTCAGAATGAGTCAAGTATAGTCGATTTCCGCGAAAAGCCCAAATGGGTTCTAAAGCAGCAGCAGTACACGGGCAAGGATTGGGTCTTCGACGAAGAGAAGCAGACTTGGAGACCGGAGGGCGAAGATTCATGAAAGTAAAGATGTTAATTCTTTTTTGCTTCATGCAGGCATTGGTATATGGGCAGAGTGGTGCTCCATCCTCTCAAGAGGGCGTATCGCCTAATCCTACCCAAGACCTTACCAAGCTTGCAAAACCATTAGGTCGGGACGATTCGCTTTCAGCGGACCCGTATGATGATGCGATGGCGGCGGACGCGCGAAAAGATTATGCCGCAGAATTGACAATTGTCCGTCCTCTTGCTGAAAAGGGAGAAGCATGGGCTCAAATATGCATTGGAATAATGTACGAAAATGGTC
>Ga0307377_10007322_pt1 | contig 11412 bp, 9 predicted proteins | sample TR3MG_FD_202535 | JGI IMG/M metagenome (GOLD analysis project Ga0307377, IMG submission 202535) | Soil microbial communities from Risofladan, Vaasa, Finland - TR-3 | ecosystem: Environmental > Terrestrial > Soil > Coastal area > Acid sulfate soil | place: Finland: Risofladan, Vaasa | collected...
TTCAGGTCAGGCTGTGACGCCAACGGGAGCGCCTGGAAGCCGCCCGCCGCAACGTTCAATCGGAAGTTGTCGTATAGGGCGCCGTAGCGTCGAGCAAAGACCTCCACGTCGCCGTCTTTGATCAGCGCGCCAGAGTTTCGAATCATTACCAAGATCGAAATGATCCCGAGGTTTACTGCTGGATCGGTAGCCCACCACTGGAAGGTATCGCCTGGAGTGGCGCTCTGCAGCTTCACGCGATCCTGAACAACGTAAACCTCAGTCGCGGTCGGCACGCTACCAATCGCCTGGACGGCAGACCATTGCGTCGTTCCCGAGATCCCAGCTGTCGAACTGGTCGTGCTCATGGTTCCACCGGTGGCGGTCAGCGCGCCGGTGCCGTCGAACAGATCGCCTGTGACTGGCGTAGAATCGTCCGGCCGAATCCACGCGATCGTGGTGCCGTCCGGGTCCAAGTCGAACTCAAGCAACGTGCCGGTATCGCCAGAGTCCGCCTGCGTGATGCGTCGGCCGATGTCGCCGGCAACAGGGGCGGTGCCGCCGGTGTACGCGACCTTGAGCACACCATGCCCTGCAGAATCGCTGTCTGGCCCGACTAGCTTCAAGGCCCAAGTGGCGGTGATCGCGCCCTCGCGCAAAAACTGCGAAGAGGTTCGACTCAAGAAGTAGTCGTTCTCCATCGTGTATGCGTTCGGCGTTACCGGAAGCATTGGGTTTTTGAAGGTCATCGCCTGAAAGTAAGAGGCGTTTTCCGCGACCGCCGAGTAAACCTCGTTGGTGGAACGAACCGGCCCCGATATGTACTCAAGCATTCGCAGACCAGCCTGGCCGGCGAGTTGATTGACGTTTTCATCGTCAAAATGTAGCCGCCAGTCGCCGCCAAGTAAGTTGAGTGTGGTCATTTCAATAGTCCCTCATTTCAAGTTTGTTTAAATCGACCATTGGTATCCTCGACCCAAACCGCGTCAATAGTGACGCCCGTGGAGGCTATGGTTCTAACAGCGTTGCCCGTTTGCGGGAACGGTAGGTATCGGGTCGCATTAAGGGTCACCCGGCGAGCCCTCGTCTGATTAGCCGAGCCAACGGTCGTGAGCCGCGCGCGGACATAGTAGAGCTGTCCGGTGTTCGCTTGGTTAGTGACCGTAGTGGTGGCCCAATCTCCAGGCACAGTCCATTCAACGAATAGGCCATGCCCTGTATTTTCAAAATTGTCGGTGTCGTCAGTGTTGACGGTCAGCGCGCCCCACGAAGACCCGTTCCAATACTCCCAAGTGATCGTGGACCCAGCGCCGTTTGCGTCTGTGATCCAAAGTTTCAGGGCCGGGAACTGCTCCGTGTGACCGAAGTAAAAAGCGTCACTCGCCGCCGGCGATGCCGGCAACAGGTTCATGTCATCGTCAGTCGCGTCCGTTGCCTCTTCCGTTTCATCTGTGAACACCGTGCCGCCGGTTGCCGCCGCGATCGCTGCGACTGCATGGCCGGGGTTATTCGCACGCACGTTGATGTCCAAGTCGCCTTCATAGTTGTGCGAGTAATCGAACAGCCCGTTTGAATCCGCAAAGCCGGAAGCGAGCGTGTCGCCAGCTGTGACCGATCCAACCGTTTCTCGGGCTTGCAGAAGAATCGCGGTGCCTTGCGTGACGCCCTGCGTTCTAACGGTGACGGACTGAATGATCGTGACGGTGCCGGTGTATCCAGCTGCGCGTTCGTAGGAGAACGTGCCCGTGCCGTTCAACACATTGATGTCCACGTCACCGTCGGCCAAATTGTCCACCAGGAACACCGTGTTTCCGGTCGACCCATCGTTGGCGGATTCATAGCCAGAAACGGAGTAACCATCGATCGTGAAGGTGGTTAGAGCTGCGGTGTTTAACGCGATCTCAATGGCGTGGCCCGTGCCATCTGAGTTGAACGTAAGGTTGTCCTGATTTTCTTCGTTTGAGTCGGCATCCCATAGCAGGGCGCCAAGAGCGTCATTCGATCCGTTGAAGGTCGCGCCTAAAACGTCGACGGTATCGAAATACACCTGATCGCAGTTATTGAATACCAGGCCCACCATGTCTTTGGTTGCGCTATTGGCGGGGAAGGTGATCTCGCCCAGGCCGTCGAAGGTTACTTGAGTGAGATTGACGATATTGAAGTCGGCGTGCGACAGATCGAACTGCGCCCGGACCCCTGTGTTCACGATAACGAGGCGGGTTAACTCAAATGAGTTGGTGTTGCCTGAGTCGCCAACCAGTCTGAACGGAAAGTGAGTGGCGCCTATCTCATGCCCACCAGCATTGTCTCCAATCAAGTACCATTGCTGGTCACTGGCACGGAAGTAAGAGGCCGCGGCCGTGCTACCCCATTCGGTAGGTCCGAAAAATCCGTACTCAGCGCCTTTCGGGTTATTAAACAAGCCCATGCCAACAGCAAGGTCGTCGGTAATGACATCGGGCATATCTTCCGGCGTGCCTGACGAGCCGCCCTGGATGGACACTGCGTAGCTGTCGTTTGCGATGTAATAAAACCCGTCAGTCCACGCATTAGCGGTTGATGAAACGGCTTTCACCAAACTGAACGAGCCGAATCCGACCTGGACGATGGCGGTATGATCCAAGCCCGCTTCCGTACCGAAATACTGAAAGTAATCGACGTTGTTTGTACCAGGGCTTGCCACCACCACCGACACATCGAGCTTAAATCCGGTGTATCCAAATCGGTAAGGAAGCCCTGCAACGTCATTGCCAAAGACCGCATACCCGATACCATCACCACCGGCTCCGTCAGCGGCATCCTTCAGCACCATCAAACCGCCCAGGTTCGCAAACGACTCTAACAAGCCGAACTTCACCATCCCGTACATGGTCACGTCGGACATATCTATGCTGAAGGTCGCTTCGGCAGTGTCCTGGTCGAACAGAATTGCTTCTTGCGCATCGTCCACCTGAAACGCGATGGCATTCGTGCCCTGAATGACTGTGCCTACGGTGCTAACCGCGGTAGTTGGCGCCGCCGTGGTGTCAGCGGAAACGTTGTTGTTGTTCTCGCCATCGATTAGGTGGGTTCTGTTGTCAACAAGACTCACTGACCGCACCTGATCGCGAGTGCGATTCCAGCGGCAGTGGTGCCGTAAAGCACGGTGCGACCATCGGTCTTTATGCGGTAAGTTTCGTGATCCCTGGCGAACGCCAGGTTGTCGTGATCCGTGTCACCCAGGACAAGAACAATGTCACCTTGCGGGAGCTCGGTGATTGGCCGCCGGCCTTTTGGCTCCAGAAACGCACGCTCGCCTTGAGCGGCATCCAGAGCATCCTCCATGCGCAAATAGTGATAGAGATTTCCACGGTCGAACCCAGGGTGTTCACCGACCATGTGAAATCGATCAACGAGGAACGCGCCCTTGAGCTGCCGCCACAGCTGCCACTCGATATCCGAGGACATCTGTGAAGATTCCCACCTGGCAATGACCGTAATCATCGACGCGAGAATCCGCTACGAGCCAGCAAGGGCCGGGGAAAGTGATCTGCTGGCATTATCAGGACATCGCTCAAAGATTCCGTTTTTCAACGGCCTCCCCAAGCAGGCGAGATACTAAACGTCGTCGGGGCGCGCTGTCCAGGCTCCCTGCGAGCGCTCAGCGTTCCACATGAGGATTGGGCTTGCTACCCATAGCGCCCCGCAGAAGTCGTCTGCAAGCCACTCAGAGGGGCTCGTGCAGGCCACCCAGGCGGTATCGGTGGGCGCAGTTTCGGTATCCGTCTGATCCGGCGGCGATATCCAAATCACTTCTGGATCCGCAAGCCACCTTGTTGGCGAGGCGGGAATGGTCCAAAGCAGGGTTGAGCAAACGGCCTCCCAAGCCATGCAGTCATCGGGATGCGGCGTGAACGGCTGGAATCCAGTGAGACGCCACTCCACAGGAACCCCGTTCTGAAAGCGCACCACCACCGCGTACTCGAGCGGGAAGCTGGAATCGGCTGCCAGCCCTTGCGTCCACTCGATCGGCATCTGGAAGTCGGCAAACACCGGGTCGCTGGCAACGTCCCATTCGACAGGGATTATCGAATCCGCGTCGATGCCGTGCGTCCACTCCGCGGGGATCGTGATTAGTAAGTCGACCGAGCCTGCCCACTCAATCGGCAGTTCATGCAGCGCAACAATCGAGGCCACCCACTCGATCGGCGCTTGATGGTCGGCTAATACGGTGGCCAGCCACTCGGCAGGGACCTGATGATCGATGTCGAGGAAACCGCTCCAGTCAATCGGCAACTGGTGAGACGATGCGGCCCCTTGCGTCCACTCCGCCGGGATCTGGTGAGTCGATTCGAGCAACTGACCCCACTCGATCGGGGTTGCGTGAGACGACTCAAGCGCACCAGACCATTCCGCCGGTATCTGGTGCACGCTTCCGGGGAACCCGCTAAGCCAATCGACAGGGATTACTTGATCGCCCGCAACGCCTGCTGTCCATTCCCCAGGCACTTGGTAATCGCTGGGATCAATAGTCGACACCCACTCGATCGGCACCTGGTGCGGGCTCTCAATCGACGCCACCCATTCAGCTGGGACCTGGTGGCCGGAATCAAGAAACCCGCTCCACTCAACCAGGACCACCTGACCGGAAGCGACGCCACCGGTCCACTCGACGGGTATAGGCTGGTCTATGTTGAGATATACACCCCACTCCACCGGGATCTGATGATCGCTGGGGTCGAACGTCGACACCCACTCGACGGGAATTGCAGCGGCGGCGCCAATCGCACCCGACCAACTGAGGATGATGATGTGAGAGGAATCGACGCCGCCCGTCCACTCTGCCGGCACGGCATGGTTGAGTGCCAGGTAGGTATCCCACTCGATCGGAATCCCATGGTCGGAATTCAGCAGTGTTCCCCACTCAATCGGCACGAGCGCGTCAGCGGCAATAATCCCCGACCAATCGATGTGAATCTGATGGTCGCTATTCAGGGCGCCTAACCACTCAATCGGGATGGCTTGATCACCCGCCACCCCAGCCGTCCACTCAACCGGAACCCCATGGTCAGCGTCCGCCAATAACGTGCCCCACTCCACCAGGATCTGACGACTAGCCTGGATGAATCCCGACCAAGAGGCGTTGATGACATGATCACTGGTTGTCGAGGCAAGCCACTCGACGCGAATCACCTGGTCGCCGGCGACACCACCACCCCACTCGACAGGGTACTCGCTGTTCGCCCGGAGCCTTTTCCGGTGCTCTTTCGGAATTTTCTTTCGGCCCCGAACAGTGAGATTCCAAGAAACAGGGGCTTGGTGGTCGCCAGCCACTCCTTGCCCGAACTCAATCGGAACTTGATGCGTCTGGCTGAGCTCGAGCCCCCATTCAGCTGGGAGTTGATGACCAGCCGCGGTACTGGCCAACCATTCGATACGGATCGCGTAGTCGGACGAGAAGGAGCCGTCCCACAGAATTGGGATCTGATGATCTCCAGCTACTCCCTGCGTCCACTCAACCGGCACCTGATGATCCTGGCTGAGCTCTAACCCCCAATCGATCGGAGTTTGGTGATCACTCGGAACCAGCGAACCCCACTCGATCGGCACCGACTTGTCAGCCGCAAGTATCCCGGACCAGTCGACATGGATTTGATGGACACTGCCGGGGAAGTTGCCCACCCACTCGACAGGGATGGTTTTGCCAGCAAGAACCTCGAGCCCCCACTCGGCCGGGATGGCGTGATCAGACGTAACAGGCGAACTCGTTGACGCGGCATACAGCACCTGGATAGAAACATGCGTCGCTCTAACCGTTGGGTTGTCAGACGAGTGCAGGACCAGGGCCGCAGCGTGCGTTGCCCGAACGATCGGATCATCCGAGGAATACAGCGCCAGGGCCGCAGCGTGCGTTCCGCGGACAACCGTGTTCGTCGATATCGTGATTGGAGCGGTGTCGCCGTTGGTCCCGCCGCCAACGTAATCCACTTCAACGTTGACGGTGGTGGCGCCGTAAAAGCCGTTCCAGCCGGCGCTGGTGTGGGTTGAGTCGGTGGTGTCGATGTCCCAAACGGTTGGTTCAGGGTTTTCCTCGCGCCATAAGCGAGCCCGCAGGGTGGCGGGAGCCGTGCCGTTCACCCTCACCCGAAGATAGAGCCAGTCTCCGGTCGTGTAGCCAGGGGATTCTCGGTCTTCGCCGAAATCGCCAACGATGTCGCCCGTTGTGGTTATCGCGGAAAGCGTGCCGGCGCTGAACTCGCTCAGCTGGATTCCAAGCTGTTGGGACGAGCCTTCCTCGATGCTGAACACATACCCGGTTTCAGACCCGGCGGATCCACCACCACGCAGCACGAGCCCGAAGATGTCGTCGACGACGGTTGCGTTCATTTGGAAACGCGCAACGAGCTCGATGTTCAGTTCGTTGCCGTCTTCAACCGTGTCCCAGCTGTTCAACCGGTCGGTAGCAGCACTCCAATGCTGCTCGAAAGTGAAGTTGTCCTCGGCGTCCGCGTTCGCGTTTGCCGCAACCGCCGTTTCGTTGGTGGTCGCCCAGCGCTTTGTAAGCACTGATGGATAGACGGTATCAGACTCGCCTGACCAGTCTTCAGAGTAAGTGGTCATTTATGAGGCGCTCTACGCCTGGATCAGAAAGCCGAACTCCGCGGCGTTGACGGAAGTTTCGGTCCAGTCGATGCCGCCATTAGGGTCGTTTTCGTATATGTGATTGATGTAGCGGGTGTACTCCGTTCCAACCTGCTTGTTGCCGCTTTGCACTTCAGTAGCACTGCTTCGAGCCACTAACCTCAAGTCTCGCGCGCCTGGATCCTCTTTGCGTGCGAGCACAGATACCTGGACCCCGAACACGGTCCCAACATCACCCGTCAAGGCAGCGAACCCGTAGAGTTCTTTATCAGACGCCGTGCTCGAGTGGTTATAAGTCGTGTCGTCGTCTGGATCTGCGATGTCGTCAACCATTTCATAGTTGGCTGAACCAGAGATGCGAGTGAAGTCATTCGTGGTGCCGTCGGCATTAGGCGATACCGTCTCAACCCTCACGTCGCCCAAGCGATCGGTGTTATCGGATCCAGTGTTGTCGAGGAAATATATATCGTCAAAACGCCAGTCGATTATCGAATTACCGACCAGCCGCACATTCGCAATCGAGGCTTCAGTGCCATTGAGAGTATCAACACCGGAACCGCTCATTTTACTGTCACCATCGATCCACACTTCGAACGCCCCGGTCGAGTCGTGCAACGTGACCTTGATTTCAATGAAATACCAAGTCGCCATCACCGCAGTAAAGGAGAAACTGCCAAGACTGGTCGATCCGCGATCAAGGTGGAAGGTGCCGCCAGAGAGCCATCGCAATGTAATTTTTTCTGTGCCGCTGGAATCGAACAGGTTAATGACATCAGTGTTGGCAGCCACCGAATTGACGAACTCTACGGCGAAGCCAAAGACAAAGGTTGCGGATGAAGGAGTAATGAATCGGGATAAGTACGAACCACTGGCATTTACGTTGATGCCGCGCCCATTGCGACCAGTCGCAGCGGTCGAAAACCCTGCGACATCGCCAGACCACCCGCCAGCGAGAATTTCTCCATCGGAGGCGTACTGGTCAAACCCTTCAATGAGCAGCAGAGCCAATTTTTACAAGCCGATAACGGTCATGGTAGCGGCTGCGACATTGATCCCGCCGGCGGTGGGGTTTACCAAGCGAACATTCAGGATGCCGTCGGCTTCACACAAGATGGGGTTTTGCACAAGCACGCCCGCATCAAGGTCAGCGTCAGCAAACGCGACCATGTAAAGCTGGTCTGCTTTCACGCCCTGGACCGGTACGGCTGTGGTTGTTGTCGTGATCGTGAGCGCGTTGTCGAGATCTGCAGTCACCTGCTTGGCAATAGTTACGTTGACGGTGGTTCTCAGCATTTTGGAATGCTCCTGTGGTTAGACAAAATGTGCCTGGACCCTGCGGCCCAGCTTGTGTTCACGGCGACGTACCGCCTGAATATGAGCGGACGGGCGAGGCCCGATGCGCTCGTCAAACATATCTTTGTGCGCTCTCGACAACTCAGGGTTTTCGGTTTCAGCGTCCCGCTTCATATAAGCGCGGTGCATCATCCAATCGAGCAGGTCTAGCTGGTGCGTCTCCTGCGTCTCGAGCAACTGGCCGCGCAACCGCCAGCTCAACCGGTTTATCGGCAGACGCCACACGCTCAAGTGCAGCGTGCCGGCGACATCAGGCACCGGCCACAGCTTGAACTGATATTCCTCGATGTAGTCGAGATAGTAGAGCGGCTTGCCCTGGTCGCCTAACCCGCCTTCAAGATCCCAATCCTGATACCGCTGGTCCATCCAGCGCTGAGTTCTCTTTTCAAGGATGTGCTCGTTTGCGCTAACTGTTTCGACAAACTTCACGCGATCAATCTTTAAGATCCGGCGATCGTAGGTGACGGACTGTTGGTTGGCTCCACTGACGGGTAACTGCGTGAGCGCGGTGTTAACGGAAGTATCGAAAATGGGCTTGCGGTGCGCGAGCTCCTGCTGCGCCTCATCCACATACCCGCAAATCTCTTCGTTCTTCCAAAGCAATGCATCGTCGTCGTTCTGCCACGCCTGGGTGGCAGAAACAACGTCGCCAGGCAGATCGTCTACCCGCTGACGGAAAAGGAACACCATCTGCTCGAGCGTGTACGGGGGTTTCAGATCGCCATTCAGTGCCATGGGTTACTCCACGCTGATATCGGCCGGTTCATCTTCGGCCAGAGCGTCTTCCAGCTCGGCATGTTCTACATCGTCAGGGGCATCGTCGCGCAGAAACCTGGGGATCCCGGCAAGACGCGCCTTCGCATCTACCAGCGCTTCTTCCAATCCAGCCAGCAAGGTTTTGCGGTTCTGGCCTGCCTTTTCGCCCTCGATCAGCTCCGCGAGTTCATCTGCATGAAAACGGTGAAGATCGCCGCCAATCGTTTTCACCGGTTGATCAAGCATGTCGTTGATCCACTGCTGGTGCAGCGCTTTCGCGGCCCTCATCGGATCTACATCGACAGGGGCATCAAGACTGCCCAACTCGTCGTCAGAATCTATAAGTTCCGTCACTACCTGAAGTTGTCCCGGAGCAACGCGAGGACCCTTATCCCGCTGGACCCTGGGCGGCTTGCCCACTTCGTTGAACTGCTCAGGCAGCCCGATCACGAACCTCTCAATCGCGCGCTCGTCTTCCACAAGGCAAACGTGAACCGCTGGATCCACGCCGGCTGGGAGAAGGTTTGGTTGGGGGCGAAACCAGTAAGTTTTGCCGAACAGTTTGGCTTTTGTGCCTTCGTCACTATCACGACGGCCAACGCGGAGGTCTCTGCGTATCCGACGCGCTCTGCATTCAATCAACATTTCGTTCGTCCTCATTAGAAACAAAAAACCCACCGCCACCAATGGCGGCGGCGGGTTGCTTGCCAGAGTACCCGAAAGCGATTATTAGCTGTAGTTACCCTCGTGCGTAGGGAGATCCGGGCGCGAGACGAGATTGACGGCAAGGCCGCCTGCCTGAGCCGTTGCTGCAGCCGTGTCAACGCCGATCACAATGTAGCGATCATAGTTCACCGCGGGCAGTTCAAGCATCGCCTGAGTCTCGTACCGGGTAGTTCCAGGGCCCTGCCCGATGGTGGCCGCAGCCGCGATCAACGTGAGGTCGGTGGTGTCCGCCGGGTCCTGAACCGTGTCTTCGATCCCGATGTCGATAAGGTGCGCGGCACCCGTATCGAGATCATCGTGCTCCACAACCACCGACACAATTCGGTGTTGCGCGGGTAGGCGAACCATGCGGAAGGTTTCCGCAGTATCGTCTACCTGGGCGACGGACAGTTCGTAATTCCCACGCTGCACGGTGGCCTGACCTGCCTGAGCAGACTGGATTCCGGGGTTGTGGGCAAGATTTGTTTCAACAGTCATGTGTTGCTCCTGATTAGTTGGCTAAGGCTAAACCCAACGCTTACGGGTTGGGGTTCGCTGCCGCGGTGTCAATGGCGATGATGCCAAAGTCTTTCGCGGTGCCTTCGATGGTGAATCTCGTTTTCTTCAACCCGAAGATCGAAGATGTCGAAATGACCATCTGGTTGCCGTTATCTCTCGACTCTTCGTGCCAGTCGAATCGGAGCCCCGTGCCTGGTGAGCCAAAGGCCACCACGCCTGCTTGCGCGCCCATGAACAAAGCCCTTGCGGCCTCAACGTTTCCGCCAGCGCCCGCGTTGGTAAAGCGAATGACCGCTTTATGTGCGTGCAACACAACGTTGTTGTGCATTCCCAGCCCGCCTTTGAAGATAGGCGAGTTACGACCCTCGGCAGTTGCGGCAGCCTTCTGGATTTCTAACCAGTTGGACGCACCAGCAGCTGTTCGGAGGTCATACTCTTGGAAAGGATTCATCAGCATACAGAAGTGTTCTTCGCCATCGATCATTATCGGCTGAATCTGAGGGGTGCCTTGCGAGCCACCACCCATCATCACGGCCAGCGTTTTGGCGCGATCGATTAAATCTGTATCCAGGATGTCGTTGGCATCGATGGTCGCGAAGCTGGTCGCGTTACCGCCATACAGAATGTGCTCGGCATCAGGCGTCTGCAGCGCGTTGTTTGCGAAACCTGTGTACCCCGCGCCGAAAATGAATTCGGTGTTCGAGCCGCGCGTACCAGACAGGTACATGAAGAACAGTTCGTCAAAGACTCTGCCCCACCACTCAGCCTGCCGGCGTCGTGAAATTCTGCGCAGATCGTGGACGGTACGCTTACGCGTCATGCGGCCACCGGTGTTTACACCGCCTCTCATTTGGTCGATGTACACCTGGTCGGTGTAGAACTGCAGATTCTCTTCCGTGCCTTCTTGAACGTCGTCTCCCTCGATCGGGGTCTGACGTAACTGCATGATCAGGTCGAAAGTGATTTGCTCGCCAGCGTCATTCTCCAGCTCTGGAAGCATTTGAATCGGCATCCCGCTCTCGGGTCCAACTCCCATGAATTTCCGATTGAAGTACGAGATTCTGGCGGTGTCGACAGCGAGAAACGCAGAAAAGCGCTTAACTGCCTTCGGGTCGTTTAGACCGATGATGGTCCGTGCCATGAGTAACCTCCGGTTGTGGTTCCGGCCGGTCAGTCACTCGTGCGACCCAGACTAGCTGTTAAATTAAATTTTCGGGTATGCCCGAACCCGCTCGTTTTACTACATTCGCAGCCCTGCCGTCGAGCAGGAATTCCGCATCTTCATGCGCGACCACCTCCACGCGAGCTCGCCGGCCCTTCTTTTCGCGAAGCGTTAAGAGCACCAGGCCGGCGCCTCCGCGCAGCGCCTCCTCAGAAACATGAGACATATCCACCAGCAAGGTTTCGTTGGTCTTCATGTCGAGAAAACAAGTGGCCAATTTTACAGACCCGCTCGCAGATATCGGTCCTGCTGAGTAT
>Ga0307377_10007323_pt1 | contig 11412 bp, 17 predicted proteins | sample TR3MG_FD_202535 | JGI IMG/M metagenome (GOLD analysis project Ga0307377, IMG submission 202535) | Soil microbial communities from Risofladan, Vaasa, Finland - TR-3 | ecosystem: Environmental > Terrestrial > Soil > Coastal area > Acid sulfate soil | place: Finland: Risofladan, Vaasa | collected...
CCTCGTGCTCCTGGATTTGGGTGTGGGTCCTGGCTCTTCCACGAGCCTAAACCCCCAACAGGCACTCCTCCTTTCAAAGAAGCTCTGGGAATGGGCGGACAGTGTAGAGCCCGGCATCCTTCTCCGGGCGGTTGAGGGGGAGGGGGAGGGGGTGCCGAGATGAGGCTCTGTTATGTGCCTAAAAGATTCTCACAAGGCACCGCCGAGACCATAAGCCTGGCGGTTGACATTATCGAGGAGTACGAGGGCCAGGGCTACACACTCACACTCCGGCAGCTCTACTATCAGTTCGTTTCCCGTGACCTCATTCCAAACAGCTTGAGGGCCTATAAACGTCTTGGGCAAATTGTGAATGACGGGCGCCTCGCGGGAGAGATTTCGTGGTATTCAATCGAGGACAGAACCCGGAACCTTTCGGCGCTTTCGCATTGGACATCTCCGGCCGACATCATTCGGTCCGCGGCCCGTGGCTTCCGAATTGACAAATGGAAGGGGCAGACGTTCCGGGTGGAGGTTTGGATTGAGAAAGAGGCCCTAGCGGGGGTTTTCCAGCGGGTTTGCGAGGAAGAGGACGTGCCGTTTTTCTCCTGCCGTGGCTACGTGTCACAGTCTGAAATGTGGTCAGCCGCCCAACGGATGGCGGGCTACCACGAAGACGGACAAACCCCGCTGATTCTCCACTTCGGGGACCATGACCCATCCGGGATTGACATGACCCGGGACATTCTCGAAAGGTTAGAGCTGTTCGAGGGTTTCCCGGAAGTGGAGAGACTGGCCCTCAATATGGATCAGGTGACGGAGTTCTCCCCACCCCCCAACCCGGCAAAGGTCACAGACTCGCGTTTCGAAGGGTATCTGAGAAGGTACGGAGGCGAGTCGTGGGAGCTGGACGCCCTTGAGCCTTCCGTCTTGTCGGGTCTAGTCCGATCCCGGATCCATGCGGCCCGTGACCCTGACCTGTGGGAAGAAAAAATAGAAGTGGAACGCGGGCATCTCTCTATGCTTAACAAGGTTTCTAGGAGCTGGGCGGAGGTGGAGTCGTTTCTGGCGGAGCTGGGCAATGAATAAGCCCTTGCGGGGACCGTGGGATCCGGGCCAGTCCCTTGCTGACCATGGGGCCGGGGTGGTCCATCGGGCTTGGCGGAAGAATGGTTAACCCCATTTTTGATTTCTCCACAACCGAGGGAGTACGGGAGCAGCTCGAGGAATGGGTAAAGGGAAACCCGGTCCACAACCCGATGCGGGACGAATGTTGCCCGGACTTCTCGTGCTGCCACCCGGCCCTCTTGTGGCCAGAAGAGAAACGGAAGTTTTTCGCGAGAGCCACGGCGAGGGAGAGGGATGTAATGCTTTTCGGGGCGCTCCGTGACACCCTCGAGGCCCAGGGCTGCCACGTGGTGGGGAGTTCGCTAGCCGATGAATAAGCGGACGCATAAAAAACCGGAGCTCCCCCCGGTTTTGGCACATAATAAAAGATTATGTAATCCTCTTCCTGGGTCCGCCCTGGGTGGGTTTGATTAGGCGGTTAAAGGGTTTCCGGGTGTCCAGGTTCCCCGGAACCCGCCCAGGATTGGGGTTTGCATAATTACTCACCCGTTTTCGGGGGTGGTCTAATGAATATTTTCGCCAACATGATTTTTCTGGTTTTGGTCCTTTTTATGGGGTATATGCTCGGTTTCAATGAAGGCCAGGCGGCCGCTATCCGGATGCAGAGGCGGGCCCGGGCCCAGGAGAAGCTCGCACAGGCCAGGGCGAAGCTAGAGCGGTCCGGGAATGGTGGAAGTGGTGGGGTTTTTGTCAGTGAGCCTATAGCTCCGGGGAATAGAGATGAATAACTCGATTTTCCGTTTTTTCCTTTCCCTTTTGGCAGGCGGTGGAATTGCCAGGTGGTGAAGCCCACGAAGAAGTACCCGCACCGGAGACCACGGGGGGCCATCTTGACCGATGGCGTTTCGTGTGGAATCTGTGAGCGGATAAGCTCGATTCAAGAGCCCTCCATCGCGGCGGTTCGAAGTGTGGCCCGTTCTATTGGTTTTGATTATGTGGAAGCATGGGGGTGGATATGCCCCCGGTGCCTCCTTCTCATCCCGAGACTATCTGACCCCCGGCGAAAATTCCAAGAGCCGGGTCCTAAGCCGTCAGGCGGTCCTACCCGGGTTAAAATCACCTTGAAAATTGAGTAGAATTCACGAGCCGGTCCCAATATATATGGACCGAAAGAGCCCCCCGAGCCTTACCGAGCTCGGGGGGCTTTTCGTTTTGTGGCCATGGGCAAGAACCATGCCAGAGTACGCGTTACCGGCGGGAGCCTTTGGGCCCCATATGGTTTCGGGTTTTCTTTGGTGCTCGGAGGCGCCCGCCCCCGTGAAAGCGAAGTTGGGCGCAAGATGCAAGGATCATGCCAGCCGGGAGCCCGAAGGGCTCCCAACCGGTACAGGGTCGTTAGATCAGCTTGGAACGGCGAAAGGGTCACCGGCGGGCGGCGGTGGTGCCCTCGGGAGTGGGGGGAGGTGGCAGAGAGCCGCCCCCATTCTGGGGGGCGTCCTTCAACGGACCAAGGGGGCGCTCGATTCAAGCCACTGACAAGACCCCTTTAGTTTTCCACATAGGCCCCTGGGGCCGCCCGGAGAAAAATTCATGAATATGGATTTTTCGACGGGCGGGGGGGGAAGGAAGAGTTTTGTCCTTGACCTACGGCAGGTTGACCGTAGGTTTCCTTTTGGGACCGAGTTTTCCACAACCCAACGGAGACCATTATGGAAGTGCTGGACGAAAACGGGGGCACGAAGACCGGCCCCGGCCGGGGAGGATGGGAGAGAAGTGCCCTCACTCTGTTAGAGCCGGGCGCAGAGCCCCCAAAAGAGTCTTGGACAAAGAAAGTACAGGGGGGAGTACTCCGGGTCGAAATATGGGGCAACGGCACTCAGGCGGCCCCCTATGCCCTTAGAATCGCATATCGGGCCCACTTCCCCCCGGGCCGCTTCCCGACCTGGGAAGAGACGCAGGAGGCTCTCCACGAATTTCTGGAGGACGGTGCCGTTTTCGCCCTTCCCCCTTTCGAGGTTAGCGCCAAGGGCTACCAGTCCTTTCTGGAGGCCCTGGAGGGGCCAGGGTGGGCCATAATGCCGTTTCTCCAGGCCGGGGCCCGGCCGGGCTCCGAGGTGACGCGAAAGAGTCAAATCATCCTTATGGGAGGACCCCATGGAAACGCATGAGGCGAAAGAAGTCCCGGAAGTGGGGACGCTCCCCCTTCCCCCGGATCCCGATCCCGAGAAGGAAAGGGCGTTTCCGGGGGAGCCTAACGACCCGACGGAAAGCGAAAAGCTCAACCGCCTGATCGAACAGTGGGAGGACGGAGGGGGCTATGTGGAAGTGTACAGGTACGACAAGAAAGGCGGCCGCCAGTTTTTGACCCGCTACGGGATAGACACGTTCGACCTCCAGACGCTCCAGACGGATTTCGGGGGCGGGCGTTATCAGTGCCGACTCTTCACCCCTGGCAAGAAATACCTGGGGGCCCAGACCGTTGAGATATGGGGGGAGCCCCGGGAGGTGTCCAAAACTCCGGAGGGGAAAAGCCTTGCCGAGCTCTTCGAGGAAAGCCAAAAAGAAATCAAGGCTATGGTTGAGGCAGTGAAGAACCCTCCACCACAGGCAGAAGGGCGCCACCCCTTCGAGCTTGCCCTGGGGTTGCTTGCCTCCTTCCAGGCGATGCAGGCCCCCTACTTAGAGGCCCTCTTGACAAAAACGAAAGGCAAGGAAGTTTCCTCTACTGAGCTTCTGGACGTTTTTTTTAAGGGGATGGAAGCGGCCCGTGACATGGCCCCGGAGGCCGATCCGTACGCCTCTGTGATAAAAACCTTCGGCCCCCAGATTGCGGCCGTCCTTTCAAACAGGGCCACTCAAGAAACCACAGGACAGTCCGCCATGAGACCGAACCCTCCCGAGCTCGGAAGGGGCCCCGTTGACACTTCTCCCCGGCCGCCCTGGGATATGATGCTTCTCCGGCACTTGCCCACCCTCCAAAGCTGGGCCGCACGCGGGAAGGACCCGGGGGTTCGGGCTCTCTGGGTTCTTGACGATATCCCCGAGGAGGCGTTACCCCTTCTTTTGGAGCAACTGGGAAGGGGAGAGGAGTTCATGCAAGACTTCTTCCGCCTTCACCCGGAGACGCGGCCCCAGGAAGGTTGGTTCCGGGATTTCTTCAGTGGGATGTATAACGAGTTCGATTGGGAAGATGAGGGGCGGGAGGGAGGGGTAGAAGTTCCCGAAGTTTTGGACCCAGAAGGAGTAGAGCCCCCCCCGGGCCCGAAACCCGATCACGAATGACTCGGGAGGAAAAACCGTGTGGGAAGGCTTGCTACCTGCGGTCGCGGTGCTCCTCGTAGTGGTGGGCCCCGGGTCTGGGCTCTACATCGCTGCCAAGGTGAGCTCCAATGGGGCTCTCGAGGACATCGCGGAAATTAAAACCGACCTAAAGGCTTTCGGAGAGGCCGCCCAGACCGATCGGACCACCATGTTACGGGGGCTAGACTCAGTGGTTGTCCTTGACAAAGAAGTTCGGGCGTTGAGTTCTCAAGGGAGGGCGAGTCACGATCTGTTGATTGCCCACAGTCACAGAATCCGGGCGCTCGAGGAAGGGAAGGGAAAAGGCAAGGGGGGACCTTGAGAGAGAGGGCCAAAGTACAACGCTACCGGATCCCCCGGGGCAACCGGGGGATCCGGAAAACGGTTCGTTTTATGGGACGCCTTGCCCGGGAAGCCCTAACGGACCCTTTGACAGTGGAGACAGCGGCCCTTATCGTTAACGGGTCAAGCGAGCCTGGGGAGATGGCCAGCCGGATCCGGGAATTTTTGGTGGAGTATGTGAGGTTCGTCCCGGACCCCGTAGGCCAGGAGCTCATAAGGAGCCCCAGGTTTATGCTTGAGAGAGTACGGTCCCACGGCTTCGCCTCCGGAGACTGTGACGACGTGGCCACCCTGGGCGCGGCCCTGGGCATGTGCGTAGGGCTCCCCGCCCGCTTTGTTCTTCTTTCCTTCTCCCCGCTTGAGCCCTTTTCCCATGTGTACGCCGAAATTGCTAACGGTTGTTGTTGGACCGAGCTAGACACCACGGCCCCGGCTCAGTTTCCGCCAGGGCTCCAAGTATTCGGCACAGAAACCCACGAGGTTGATGTAAGATGACCTACTCATCGAACCGTCTTGGAACCCTCCCAGGCGAGAACGGATCCTCGGAAACAACTCTATGGGATCAGGGCGTTGCGCTTATACCCACCGTGATTGATCTGTGGAACACGTTCACGGGCGGGGACAGTGGGGCGGTGGGTTGTTGGGACGGATACGATAACTACCCCTACCTTGAACCTTGCCCGAACACGCCCAACTACGATTGGGTGAAGCGGGCGGTCGAGACGGCGCCCGACGCGGAAATCAGGGTGTTGGTCGGATACCTCCTGGGAGCCAACGGGGGAAGGGGCCCGAAGAACAGGGCCCAGCTGGCGGACCCGAAGTGTCTCCCGTTCTGGGTAAAGGCTGTGCTCGGGGGGAAGGGGTGCGTCGCTTCCACGTATCCGGAGGCTCCCCGCTGGTTTATCGCTTTCGTTCAAGCGAACGGAGCCCCCAAGGAAGGAGACTACCCGGGGGCCGCGATTGTGGCGGCGGCGACCTCTCCCGAGGCCAGGACAGCTTTTGCGCTTGCGGCCGCCGGGCTCGCTCTTTTCTTTGTGCCCCGGATGCTCGGGAAGGGGGGGGCCCGATGACGTACACCACGAACACTCCGACCTACGGCGGGGCCCGGGAATTCGGACGGGTAAACAAGGGCTACCGGGGGCTCGGGAAGGAGAACCGGGCGAAGCGGGCCCGCTGGTATTCGGGGCTCGGGCAAGTAGAGCTCCCCACCGTGACCGGAGTAGCCTACTACGCTGACGGTGGCTTCTCGCGTGAATTGGTTGAACGTCACGCTTCGGAGGCGGCTGTTGCGGCATGGGGGGCGCTTCCCGGGTACAACCTCCAGCTTGCAGGTCCGTTTTACATCCAACTGGATGGGGTCCCGAATACTCCCGTTTGGGACGTTTATTCGATCGAACAAAACGTTCGCCCCGGGAAACCGGGGGGCCCAGACGGGGGGCCCGGGTGGTATCTCTACATGGCGAACCTGATCCCCGTTCCCGGTGGGGCGCTCCCCGGGTACGTCCTCCTGGATGGCCAGGTCCCCACGGACCTGGTTGTTGGGAACACCTACACCCTTCGAGGCACATGGGCGGGGACTCCGCCGAACAACCTCTGCGGAAACTGCGGTTGGCATTTCAACGTGTCGGTTGAAGCCCCGGCAGAAGCCCAGGGAGATACCGGAGCCATCGCGCCCGATTCGGAAGAAATGATCGAGATCCGGATCGAAGCCATCGAAGCCGAAGACCCGGAGGCGGGCGCCGAGGCCCGGGAAAGATACGAGGCCGGCGAGGTTACGCTAACCGAGGCCCCGGCGCCGGCCGCTACACAGGCCCCGGAGGAAGAGGAGGGCGAGCCCCCCTCAATCGAAGCGGCCCCGCCTCCCGTATTGAGGGCCGGGCTTTCTTCCGGGGCCCTGGCGGCCCTGGCGGCGGTCGCGCTTCTCTTCCTGCCGATTGGGAAGAAGAAGAAGAGCGGGGGGGGTGGGGGTTTCGCATGACCTACCCCTCCGCCCGTCTTGGCCAGGTCTCAACCGGATTCATTCCAGCCGAGTGCCTGGTCCTGGTCCCGAATGTGGGGTTCCAGTGGCTTTGTGGGGAGCCCGTTCACCCGGACGTTATCCCCCTCCTGGCCACTTCCCGGGTGTCCGATCCAGTGGTAAGCACTGTGACCCCTTCTCAAGACGTAGTCGCCCCTGATGGGACAGTCCTCCAGGAGGGCACTGGAGACCTCTTTGACCGGGTGGCCGAAGGGGTGGGCCCCCGAGAAGCTGGCTTTGGGATACTCGGGCTTCTCGCCTCCCTCCTGGCGGCGGCCGCCATCTCTACGGCGCTGGGATCCCGATGACCTATTCTCGGAATCCCTGTCTCGGTTGCCTCGGGAACGCTGAAGGGGAAACCGTCCCATCGGACGCGGCCGAATACGTGCGGGAGAAGTGGGAGGACTTTCTAAACCTGTCGCCCCGGATTATCGACCTCCAGCACAGGGCCGCGACTGCGGCGGGGGCCGCCAGGGAAAGAGGGGACGCGGTTACTGAGGCGGCCGCTAAGGCTATGATCCGGACGTTGGGTGAGTTGAACGTCCTTCATGGTGGCGCAGTGGACCGGCTTCTACCCCTCGCGCCTTATGTCGGACTCGGGGCCATCGTGGTACCCGTCGCCGTGGCTACGGCATTTTCGGCCCTTGCGCTTGTGGTGCTCTGGTTCTTCCGCAAGGTCGCGCTTCAGGAGGAGCTCCTGGCCCGGCTCGAGGACGGAACGCTGACCGAGGCCGGATACCTGGCGGCCCAGGAGGCGCTCGGGGACATTCCGGGGCCCCTCGAGGCGGGCGCCGATTTGGTAAAGTGGGTGGCTTTCGGATTCGTTGCATGGGCCGCCTTTCGGGCGTTCGGACCTCTTCGGCGGAACCCCCCGCTTACGGTTTTCAACCGCAATCCGCCGGAAGTGCTTTCCAGAAGGGTGTGGGCCCTGTCCTACCGTCACGAAGAGGACGGAGAGGACTACGAACACGAGTTCGGGCCCAATGTAGAGCTCGAAACGTTAGAGGACGGGAGCCTGCTTGTTTCGCATCCTTCCCGGCCGATTTGGAGGGATTTTTGAGGTTCCTCGTCAACCCGAGTGAGTCCCTATACGGGTCTTTAAGGAGAAGGAAAATGGCTAAGAGAAAGATGCCCGCCCGCTACACTTCCGGCCCGAAGCGGGGACAGTTCAAGCCGAAAGCGAAGAGGAAGAACCCGGCCCGGCGGGCCGCTCCCAGGGCGGCCGCTCCCCGGCGGGCCGCTCCCCGGCGGGCCGCTCCCCGGCGGGCCGCTCCCCGGCGGAACGCTCCCCGGCGGCCGAAGATGCCCGATCTTGTGGGCATGTTAATGGACGGCACAGTGAACGCCGGACAGGTGCTTGTGGGTAAGGCCGCTGCCCGCTCTGTTCCCGATCTGATGGGGCTCCCGAAGGAGGGAAACACGGGGCTCGCGATTCAGGCCGCCGTTGCGGTTGGAATCGGGTTCGTGGCCGATATGTTCCTCAGCCGCCAGGCGGCGGCCGCCATCTTGGCCGGAGGGCTGACGGCTCCCCTCGAGACCTTCCTCGTGGCCCAGGACGTTCCCTGGATCGGGGAAGCCCTGAGCCCCGTGACAGCGGCGGCTGAGGTGGGGTCCTACACCATGGGCCGCTACCCCGCCAGGGTCAATAACAACCGGCTTCCGGCGGGGAACATGGGCCGTTACCCGGCCCCCCGGCCGTCTCTTATGGCCGGGTTTCCGGAGCATGGCGCGACGGATGACTACGACGCGGCTCACGGGTTGATGTGACCGGGGGCCAGGCGCCGCCCGAAGAATAAACCGTAGGGGCGTGCTTCTGAGCCTGGGAAAAAAAACGAACCGTCAACCTTTTGGAAAGGACAATACAAGATGCTCCGTTTCCCAGTGAAGGGTAGAACGCTTCAGGAACTGAAGGGGCTTGCCGAGCCCCAACCCGTTCGCGGCGGGGTCTCCGAGGCCATCGCCTGGGCGTTCCACGATACCGAGCAGTACGTGGATGTGGTGACCACCCATCTCGATTTTTTCGTGAACACGAAGGCGAACCGGCAGTTGTCGAACCTGACCCCCGCCGGGAGCCTTCCCGAGCCTCAGTATTTCGAGGTGTACGGGTTCATGGTGGATGTCCTCTATCCGCCGTCCACCGTCGCATGGGCCGACGTCTCCCAGCTCCTCTGGGGGAGTGGGGCCGAAGGGGCGCCCATCTTCACGTTCACGCTCGCCGACAAGAACTATGGGCCCTGGGCCCTGACGCTTCTCCACGGAACGGGCGGAATCACCGGGTTCGGGCTTGGCCCGGCGGCGGCTGCCGTTGAGGAGTACGCCAACAATAGCGTACCGGACGGGGGCATGTTCCAGGATGGGGCTATCGTCATCCCCCCGAACCAGGCGTTCTCCGCCAAGATCGAATGGGCGGCCGCTGTTGATATCGCGGCGAACAAGTACATTCGATTGACCATGGCGGGCGTCCTCCATCGCCGGGTCCTCTGACCTCCCCCCTGGGGGGGGGCGGGCTACCCCCCCAGGAGCTCCTTTTGACTCTGGAGATTTACCGATGAAAGCAACGCAGATGGAACGGGCCCGGATGGCCGCCAGCGGGGGCGGGGGGGCCCCCGCAACGCTGGTTCCGGGGCTCTATACCGACTACCTCCCCGCGAACATGATGAGCAGGGCCCGGGACTTTTTCGGGTACGCGGTCCAGCAGCTACCGCTCGCTGTGAACGCCATCGCGACCCCGACCTTCTCCGTGAATACCGACGCGGACTTTCTGGCCGTCGCCCTGTCAGGCGTGGCCCGGGATCCGGCAGCACCGACCACGGTTTTCGCGGCCCCCGCCATCACGTTGCAAGTGACCCTTCAGGGGGCATCCCGGAACCTCTACAGCCAGGCGGTGGACTGGTATTCGGTGGTGGGAACGGGCCAGGAACCAGCATACATGCCCTACCCGAAGCTGATTGCCCGGGGCTCTACCGTGACCCTGACCTTCACGAATCTGGACGCGGCCCAGGCGTACAACGTCAGGCTTGTCGTGCTCGGGTTCAAAATCTTTTCCTGGTCAAGAGAAGACGGGGAATGATGGGTAACGAAGAGGGTGGGCGCCGACGCCCCCCGCCCGATGACATTCGGTCCTTCGGCCGGAAGGGGGGAGCTACGGGCGGAGGCGGCGGTGCCGGAAGCGGCTTTTCTGGCCCCTCCCCCGGCGGAGCTCCGCCGCGAGGGGGAGGTGGGATGGCGATTGATTCGCCTTTCAAGGTGAAACCCCCGCAAGGGATCGACTTCAACCCCTCCGGGTTCGCTACGGGTCTCAACAACGCGAACACTCCGGTAGTGGTTCCGGGCACGACGTTCGCGCTCCCCTCCGACTCGGTGGGCGTCATTCGGTCGCTTGTCCTGACCGTAAACAACCTCCTCCTAACGAGCCAAATCCTCTGGCGCCTCCGGTTCAATCAGAATCCGGTCCCTGGGTGGAACGCCCTCACCATCACCCCGGGGGCGGTGGCCTACTTCCTGTACGCGTTCGGGCCCGATGAGATGTACCTGACCGTTCCCATGGACACGACGGTTGATGTGGAATTCCAGGTGCTCCCCGCCGACGCGGCCGCATATGTCGCTGGGGCAGCATACCATGGGTGGTTCTTCGACAAGGGCCTAGCAGAGGCGGCCGAAAGGGCGTACCAACTATGAGCCCCGTGGCTTCAATGGTAGGGCGGGCGGTTCTGGATTGGGACCAAGAGATCACTTTCCCCCGGCCGAGTTTCGATGAAACGCTCCCCGTAGGGGCGGCCTTGAATGACTGCAAATACCTTCAGACGGCATCCCATGTAGACGTTCTGGGCCAGACCAACGGGCTAGTCGACACGATAGCTACAGCGGGGGGCGCTTCGGTTCGCTACGAGTCTCATTACCTTGACCCGGCAACCACGGACGGGTTTCCGGCCATACGGTTGAGGGGCCTTGGTGCGGGGGATGAGGCGCATTTAGGACTCGAGGGGATTGCGGCGGTTCTGCCCATTACCCCAACCGGCACCCCTACGGCGGTGGGGGCCTCTTACCCCAGCGCCTCTAGAGTTTGGTGGTTGAAGACGCTTATTCGGATGCGGCTGGACGGAGGGGCGAACCCGGCCAACGGGGCGGGCCTTTTGGTAATGCCGAAGAACGTGCCGCTCCACAGTTGGCCCACCAACATTGTGGGAGGAAACAACCACGGAGGTTTTGGGGTTGTCCAGGACGGCGCCGGGAATTGGATCTACCGGAGTTTTGACCGGACGGGGGTGGCGCTGGTCCGGGAAAGCATCGTGCTCCCGGCCCACAACATCGACGACTACAACCAAGCCGAGTGGGTCATGGTCGCGAGGCGGCCCGGGTTCCCGGCTTACGTCGAGTTCTGGTTTAACTCCACCCTGATCTGTACCCGAAACTGGGGGGGCGTACTCTTGGAGCCCATCGGGGGGGTTCCCCTGTTCGACATATCCGAATGGCATTGGGTCCCATCGGCCCACGTTCTGAATCAGAACGGCTTTTCGTTCCTGGGCGTCATGCGGGCGGGCCGCTTCCTCCGGGACGGAACGGAGATTCAGGGGTAGGCCATGGCCGATGACGTTCAACTCTCCCGCAACTTCCTACTTTCCAGGGTGCCTTGTTGGTGGCTTGCGACGGAGGAACAGATAGCTCGCCTGCAGGAGACGGCCGCCCGGGTCCTTCAGCCGGTGCGG
>Ga0307377_10007324_pt1 | contig 11408 bp, 8 predicted proteins | sample TR3MG_FD_202535 | JGI IMG/M metagenome (GOLD analysis project Ga0307377, IMG submission 202535) | Soil microbial communities from Risofladan, Vaasa, Finland - TR-3 | ecosystem: Environmental > Terrestrial > Soil > Coastal area > Acid sulfate soil | place: Finland: Risofladan, Vaasa | collected...
CCGTAGACGCGCGCGCCGTCCACGCTCTCGCGCGACAGCTCGCCCTGCAGCCGGTTCAAGGCCTTGTGCAGGTCCATCACCAACAGGTGCGCCGTGTCGCCGCGCTTGCGCTCGCCCGAAGTCAAGGCCGCAATCAGCGCTGCAGGCACGAGGTCCTTGCGCACGCCGCGCGCGAGCTTGGATACCGCCGCGAGGCGCTTGCGATATGCGTCGGCGCCGCTCTCCAGGCCCAGTTCCTGCGCCAGCTCGACCGGCGCCAGCATCTCCTTAAGGCAATCGAGGATTCGACCCAGCAGCACCGCAGCACCGCGGATGCGGCAGCGCCCGCCCGGCAGGCCGCGGCTCGCAGCGATTACGCTGTCGAACTCGGTGTCGGCGACGCCGCTCGCTTCGCGCTCGCGCTGCAGGTCGGGCGGATTCGGCGCCGGCTGCTCGCACTGCTCCCGCGCCAGCTGCAACAGCGTGAAAAAGTATTTGACCCTGTCGTTGGCTGCGAGGCCGCTCTGCACCAGGCCCGGGAGGAGCAGCTGCTTCTCGCCGAGCGAGCCGATGATTTGCTGTTTTGTGCCCATTGGATCTGTCGGCGGCGCGCCGAAATCGGCGCGCTCTGCCTGCGCTTTGCACCCATGATGCCGCTCCCGGCGCCGCTTCGATTGACCAAAGTCAAGGCACTGCCCGGAAACGCAGCGCTCGCGGTAACACACGAAATTCTTGCGCCGCCCGGACATGCGCAAGGTGCGCGGCGCGCGAGCGCGCCCGGGCAAGGCTGCGGCCGTCGCAGTGCGCCGGAATCAGCTCAGGTCCCGGGAATGGCGCCCCCACGGGCCTGCGCCCCTATCCGCCCGGTCCGCTTACGACCGGAAAAAACGCATTAAAAAACGGGAAGATACGTCCAAAAACCAGCCCGGATCCAGGGCCATGCTAGACACACCCCAATGCAAAATTCGCGCCCGTAAATACCACAAAAAAATATTTTTTGCAGGGCTGCAATCCACCGCAATTTGTAGTATGCTGATTACACATCACCACAAGACTCCATTATAAGGTACTGAAAAAATGGACATTACAAAAAAAGAAAACAAGGTTTCCAGCATAGCAGTTCCTCCCCTCCCCGATCAAAAAATCAGCCGAGAAGTACTGCTCGAGAAGTACGCAAAGGGCAGCGAGAGCAGCATCACCGAAGTGCGCGCGCGCATTGCGCATGCACTCGCCGCGGTCGAACCGGAAGACAAGCGCGCGCTGTGGGAAAAGCGCTTCATGCAGACGATGGAAGCCGGCTTCATTCCCGCCGGTCGCATCATGTCGGCCGCCGGCATCCAGATGCAAGCGACGCTGATCAACTGCTTCGTGCAGCCGGTAGGCGACTCTATTTCAGAAATCGTCGACGACAAGCCCGGCATTTACACCGCGCTACAGCAGGCGGCGGAAACCATGCGCCGCGGCGGCGGCGTCGGCTATGATTTTTCCTCGATCCGGCCCAAGGGCTCGGAAGTGAAAGGCACACACTCGCGCGCGAGCGGACCGGTATCTTATATGCGCGTGTTCGACCGCTCCTGCGAGACGGTGGAATCGGCGGGATCGCGCCGGGGCGCGCAGATGGGCGTGCTGCGCTGCGACCATCCCGACGTGGAGGAATTCATCCACGCCAAGGACCGCGGTGACCTGTCCAATTTCAATATTTCGGTCGGCGTCACCGACGTGTTCATGCAGGCGGTGGAAAACGACATGGAAGCGGAACTGGTGCACAAGGCACGACCGCACAAGGATCTGATGGATGCCGGCAGCTATCAGCGCGACGACGGGCTGTGGGTCTACCGCAAGCTGCGCGCGCGCGAGCTGTGGGATCAGATCATGCACTCGACCTACGACCACGCCGAGCCGGGGATCCTGTTCCTCGACCGCATGAACCGCGACAACAACCTCAATTACTGCGAGACCATCGAGGCGACCAATCCCTGCGCCGAACAGCCGCTGCCGCCCTACGGCTGCTGCTGCCTGGGCTCGATCAACCTGACCAACTTCGTCACCGCGCCGTTCACCGAGCAGGCCACGTTCGATTTCGAGCGCTTCGGCGCGACGGTCGAAACCTCGGTGCGCATGCTCGACAATGTGCTCGACGCGACCGCCTGGCCGCTGCCGCAGCAGCATGAAGAGGCGATGAACAAGCGCCGCGTCGGCCTGGGCTACACCGGCATGGGCGACGCGCTGATCATGCTGCGCCAGCGCTACGACGGCGACGAGGCGCGCGCGCTGGCCGCTAGAATCTCCGAAGAGATGCGCGATTACGCCTACCGCGCCTCGAGTAAGCTCGCGCAGGAGCGCGGCGCCTTCCCGCTGTTCAATGCCGATATGTACCTGTCGGGCACCAGCTTCGCCACCCGCCTGCCGCCGGAAATCAAGGCGCTGATCAGAAAGCACGGTCTGAGGAACAGCCACCTCCTGTCGATCGCCCCCACCGGCACCATCAGCCTCGCCTTCGCCGACAACGCCTCCAACGGCATCGAACCGCCGTTCTCCTGGACCTACACGCGCAAGAAACGCATGGCCGACGGTACGCTGCAGGAATTCCCGGTCGAGGATTACGCCTGGCGCCTGTACCGCCACCTGGTGGCCAATGGCGCCCTGCCTGCGCCCGCCGGCGAGGCCGATGTGCTGCCCGATTATTTCGTCACCGCGCTGGAGATCTCCGCCGCCGCGCACGAAGCCATGGTCGCGGCCGTTGCGCCTTATGTGGACACCAGCATTTCCAAGACGGTGAACGTGCCTGAGAACTATCCCTACGAGGATTTCCAGGGCCTGTACATGGCCGCGTGGAAATCCGGGCTCAAGGGACTCGCCACTTACCGTCCCAACAGCGTACTCGGCTCGGTGCTGTCGGTCGAAAGCGCGCAAACCGCGCCGCAGGACTTTGTCGGCAGCGACCGCAACCGCCGCATCCAGATCAAGGCCGTGCCCGAGCCGGTGCTCGCCAGCCTGCGCTGGCCCGGACGGCCGCGGCTCGCCGGCGGCAACCTCGCCTGGAGCTACATGGTCGAGCATGCGCACGGCGATTTCTGTCTCTTCGTTGGCCAGGTGGAAAACGGCAGCTCGCGACCGTTCGAGGTGTGGGTGAACGGGAGCGAGCAGCCGCGTGGCCTGGGCGCCCTGGCCAAGACTTTGTCTATGGACATGCGCGCCAACGACGCGGCCTGGCTGCGCCTGAAGCTCGATTCGCTCGCCAAGGCGGCAGGCGACGACGCTTTCGACATGCCGTTCCCGCCGAACGGCGAGAAAAAAGCCATGCCCAGCGTCGCTGCCGCCGTCGCGCGGCTGGTGCGCTGGCGCTGCGAGGAACTCAAAGCCCTGCCCGAAGAAAAGCACGGCCCGGTGATCGACGCCATGTTCAGCCTGAAGGAGCCCAAGACCGGTACCGACGGCACCATGTCCTGGACCGTGGACGTGCTCAATCCGTCCACCGGCGACGACTTCGTGCTCGGCTTGAAGGAAATCACCCTGCCAGACGGCGTCACCCGCCCCTACTCCATGTGGCTCTCGGGCGAATACCCGCGCGCGCTCGACGGCCTGTGCAAGATTCTGTCGCTGGACATGCGCATCATTGACCCGGCCTGGATCGGCATGAAACTACGCAAGCTGCTGGTCTATCCGGAGCCGCTGGGCGACTTCATGGCCTTCACCCCGGGCTCGCGCAAGCAGCAGAACTGGCCCTCGACCGTGTCCTACGTCGCGCGCCTGATCATGCACCGCTACGCCATGCTCGGCATCCTCGACGAGCTCGGCTACCCGGTGCAGACCATGGGCATCATGGAGACCCCGGCCAAGGGCGGCACGCCCAAGATGAAGGGAACGAAATGCGAGGAGTGCGGCAACTTCGCAGTGATCAAGAAGGACGGCTGCGACTTCTGTTCGGCTTGCGGCTGGGTGGGGGTGTGCGGGTAGTTTGACTCCGGCCTTGCGGTTTGTCGTGTGCTTGACCATATGCCTACGATGCAGTCGCGCCGCAAAGCCGAAACCTGAGCAAACCCACACCGTCGTCCAAGCGGGCGATACCCGCCTACGCACTCAGCGGCGCTAACGCCCTACGCCCGGAGGCGGAGGCGGCGGATACCCGGGAGGCGGCGGGGGCGCATATACGCCGGGAGGCTGCGGATTGGCCGCCGGCCCAGACCCCTGCATCAGCTGGCCGGATACCGGAACGCGTTCGCCTTTCGCGTACATGCACTGAATGTAGGCATAGTCGTAGCGGCGCTGCAGGGCATAGCCGGAAGCCTGGCCGGCACTGGCGCCCATGGCGCTTCCTGCGAGCAAGCCCACGCCCGCACCGGTCCCAGCGCTCCTATGTCCGCCCATAGCCGCGCCGGCCAGCGCACCGACTCCCGCGCCGACCGCGGCACTTTCCACACCGCTTCTGATGGCCGCCTCGTTCGCCGTCGTGCCGCCGATCTGGCTGAGTGCGAATTGCCTGCAGTCGGCATCGTCGATACGGAACTGATCGAAACTCTTGCCTGTGCCCGGCAGCGCCATGATGCTGGGGCCGGTCGGGATGGTCGCGCAAGCGGCGAGCGCCAGCAGCGCCGCCAGAGGTGATAAGCGAAAAAACTTGGACATGTTCGAATACTCCTGGCAATTAGCATTCATTTGAAAATGATGGGACACGCCCCACCTACGTTCCCCTGTATCGGCCCTTGCGAAATTCATAATCGCAAGGGATTCTCAGCGGGACGGCGGCTGCGCCGGCACTTCTTGCCAACCGGCGGGGCATTCGCGTACGTAAGGGTAATACGCTTTCGATGCCGCGCAGTAGTACCAGTTCCCCGGCACCGGCGCTGCCGGCGCCGGGCGCTGTTCGACATAGACGGGCGGCGCGTAAGGCAGGATCGTCTCCTGCGGATAGTAGTAATAGGGCGTGTCGTACGGAGCGTAATACGGCGGGTAATACGCCGGCCCGAAAAGCGGCACGCCCAGATAAAAGCCGAAGCGTGTGTGGCCACCATGGTAGTGACCCGGACCGCCGTGGTAGTGGCCGTGAGCGCCGTGGAAGTGGCTCCGACCCAGGTGGCGTTGCGCCAGCGCTGCGCCACTGGCCGCGAAGCCCAGCACGAAGAAAGCCAATGCAGCAATGGGTTTCCGCAATTCTGTCTTCATCATATGCCTCTGCTTCGAAAGGACAGACGGGCAATTCGCTTCATGCATTTCAACAATGCGCACCAGCTTGACCGCGTGCATACCGTGCAGCCGATTCGCCGGCGCCCGTCTTCCCGTGGACGATGGCTTCAGGCTATCTCTGCCCAGTTCCGGAGATATGACAACGGTCAATGAAATGGCCGATCGGCGGAGCTTGATGCCAACACCAGAGCCCCAGCCGGCCGGCGCCGGATGCGCTTGAGCACATTATGTGTCATCCGCACTAGAATGCTCTAAACAAGGAGGAATCAGTGGACAACACCACGGGACCGCGCTACGAGGCCGCTGCACTCGTGGCGTTCGCGACGGCGTTGCTGACAGCCGCACGAATGCCGCAGGACCGCGCCCATGACGTCGCCGACATCCTGGTCGAAGCCGACCTGCTCGGCCACGACACCCACGGCCTGCAGCTTCTCCCTACCTATCTGCAGCATATCGAGGCGGGGCAAATGAAACTCGAAGGCGAGCCGATCACGCTCGCCGATCATGGCGCGGTCGTTACCTGGGACGGACAGCGCCTGCCGGGACCGTGGCTCATCCTGCGCGCGATGGAGCTCGCGATCGAGAAGGCAAAGACTTACGGCAGCGGCACCGTGACCATAGGCCGCAGCCATCACATCGCCTGCCTTGCAGCCTACCTGAAGCGCGCGACCGACCAGGGCCTGGTGATGCTGCTGCTTTCCTCCGCGCCAAGCGGCGGCAGCGTCGCGCCTTTCGGCGGCCTGCGCGCGCTGTTTTCGCCCAGCCCGCTGGCGATCGGTTTTCCGACCAGCGCGGCTCCGGTGCTGGTGGACGTGTCCACATCGATCACCACCAACGGATTGACCACGCGCCTGCGCAAGGAAGGCAGGCGCCTGCCCCAGCACTGGCTGATCGACGAGAACGGCGAGCCTTCCGACGACCCCGCGGTCCTGCATGCGCCGCGCCGCGGAACGATACTGCCGCTGGGCGGACTGGACGCCGGTCACAAGGGCTACGGGCTGGCGCTGCTGGTGGAGGCGCTCACCGCCGGCCTCGCCGGTCACGGCCGCGCCGATACCCTGGAACCATTGGGCGCCAGCATCTTCCTGCAGATTCTCGATCCGGAAGCCTTCGGCGGCGGCGAGGCATTCCGCCGGCAGATGGATTGGGTAACGCAAGCCTGCCTCGATAATCCGCCGCGCCCGGGCTTCGATCGCGTGCGCCTGCCGGGGCAGATGGGCCTCGCGCGCCGCGAGCGGCAATTGCGCGAGGGCGTAGCACTCGAAGCATCCATCCTGCCGGCGCTCGCTCCCTGGGCGGACAAATTCGGCGTCGTCCCGCCCGGCGCCCTATGACGGCACCTCAAAGCCTCGACCGAAAACGCGGGTAGCGGTGCCATGATTCGCGCCAAGCGCAGGCTCGAATTCCGGTAAAACTTATCCCAATCAACGGGATGAATGTTGCCATGCGTTTCATGTTGCGTGATTCCCGTTTCCTTTTGCGTGATTCCCCATGTCAGGTACCCGTTCATCGCCGCGCACAGCTATACTTAGCAACGGTCCTAAAGGCATCCAGCTCAAGCAAATAACAGGGAGATCAGAGCCGTGGCCAAACCGGGCGACGAACAAGCCGACGAGGACGCGCGGACAGCGGAGTTACGGCAGCAAACCAGCGACGAGCGGGTGTGTGAACTGCTGGACGAGATTTACGAGCTGGAACAATTTCGTCGAGAGCAACTCATCTTTCGCAAGCTCAGCAGTTATCTCAAGTCTGCCTTGACCGCGCGCGAGGCAAACTCCGCCATCGAGCGTTTCGGTCCCGAGTTATGGCCGGCCGCGACCGGCACCGTTTACCTGCTTCACGCGACCGGCGACTATCTCGAGCGCGCTGCAACGTGGGGCGATGCCTCGCTTACGAGCGAATCGCTTGCATGGGAAGATTGCTGGGCGATGCGCAGCTTGCGGCCACATGGCGTCCGGGGCGGCGGCAGCGGCGAAATGCTGTGCCAGCACATTGCACCGGAATCCGCGGCACTTCCGTCTCTTTGCGTGCCCCTGGTCGCGCAGGCTCAGATGATCGGTTTATTTCACCTGCAGCATCTGAAGAACATTCCGGAAACTACGCAGAACGAGGCATCTGCCGACCCCTGCCTGGATCTCGCGGTCGCGGTGGCGGAAGACCTGAGTCTTGCGCATGCCAATATGAGATTGCGCGAATCCCTGCGCGAGCAGTCGACCCGGGACTCTCTTACCGGCTTGTTCAACCGGCGCTTTGTGGATGAGTTTCTCGTTCGCGAACTGGCACGAGCCGAACGCAAGTCGCGTCAGCTTTCCATGATCGCACTGGACATCGACCACTTTAAGCGCATCAACGATTCCTTCGGTCATGCCGCCGGGGACACGGTATTGCAAAGGGTCAGCGCCATTTTGCGGGCGCATGTCCGGGACACTGACGTTGCGTCCCGCGTCGGCGGAGAAGAGTTCCTGCTGCTACTCGCGGAATCGCCCCTGCCGCTTGCGGCCAAGCGCGCCGAAGATATCCGCACCGCGATATACGGAATGTCGTGGAAATACAAAAACGAGGATCTGGGCCGGATTACGGCCTCGTTCGGCGCGGTCGTATTCCCGGACCATGGCCGCACTGCGGAAACGCTGATTCGGGCGGCCGACAAGGCCCTGTATGACGCCAAGCACGCTGGCCGTAATCAGGTCGTATCCGCGCGACTGCCCGCCTGATGCGCGACATTGAGCGGTTCGTTCATTGCCATTAGGCGCCGTCGGACGCTGGAGGAACGTTTTTGTATAGCGCACTGCATGAACCCACGGGCTGGGCATTGCCGCAGGTGCTCGCCGAACAGGCGGCGAAGCGGCCGGACGCGACCTGGATCAGCGTCGTCGATGGCGAGTCCCTGAGTTTCGCTGCTGCCGACAGCGATGCGCGGCGGGTGGCGAGCTTTATCGCGAGCCTCGGCATCGAAGCGGGTGAGCGCGTCGCAGTCCTGCTGCCCAACGGCCTCGATTTCGTACGCGCGTGGATGGGGCTGGGCTACCTCGGCACAACTGCGGTATTGCTCAACACCGAATTGCGCGGCGCCTTCCTGTTGCACCAGATCAACAACTGCGGCGCGCGCCTGGCCATCGTCGACGCAACGCTCCTCGAAGAGTTGGAAGCACTGTCGGGCCAGTTGCCTCGGCTGCAGCGGATAGTGGTAGTGGGAAGCGCGCCCGCGCATACCGCTGCGGGCTTCGCGCAAATGGCCTGGGCCCGCTGGCGCGAGGCAGCTCCGCGCGAGGCCGCGCTGCCCGCACCGCAGGACATCGCCTGCGTCATGTATACCTCGGGCACCAGCGGTCCGGCCAAGGGCGTACTGATGCCGCATGCGCATTGCTACCTTTACGGACTCGGGGCGATAGAAGCCGTGGCGCTGCAGCCCGAAGACCGCTACTACATCGTGCTGCCGCTGTTTCATGCCAATGGTCTGCTGATGCAACTGGGCGCAACCTTGATCGCGGGCGCACAGGCCGTGGTGCGCGCCCGCTTCAGCGCATCGGGCTGGCTGGCGGACATCCGCCGCTACGGCGCCACGGTCACCAACGGATTGGGTGCCGTAGCAGCGTTCATCGCGGCCCAGCCTGCCACGGCCGAGGATCGCGACCACCGCCTGCGGGCAATGATGAACGCCCCGAACTTCCCTGCACACGAGGCGGTTTTTCGCGAACGTTACGGAATTCGCGATGTGATCTCCGGATTCGGCATGACCGAATGCAATATTCCCATCTGGGGGCGCGTCGGTCAGTCGCGCCCCGGTGCCGCCGGCTGGGTGTATGAGCGCCATTTCGAGGTCGTCATTGCAGACCCCGATACCGATCGGCAACTGCCCGCAGGCAGCATCGGTGAGATTCTCGTCAGGCCGAAGACCGCCTGGGGCTTCATGGCCGGCTATCTCGATCTGCCCGAAAAGACCGTGGAGTCATGGCGCAATCTCTGGTTCCACACCGGCGATGCCGGCATCATGGACGCCGAGGGCGTCGTGACCTTCGTCGACCGGATCAAAGACTGCATCCGTCGCCGCAGCGAAAACATTTCCGCCGCCGAAGTCGAGGCGGTCATCGCCGGCCTGGCGGGTGTGGCCGAGGTGGCGGCCTATGCGGTGCCCTCCGATCTGCCCGGCGGCGAAGACGAGGTCATGCTGGCGATCGTTCCCGACAATGCGGACACGTTTGATCGGGCGAGGCTGCTCGACCAGGCCGACCGGCTGTTGCCCCGCTTCGCGCAGCCGCGCTTCGTCGAACTCGTGACCGAGCTGCCCAAGACCGCCACAGGCAAGGTTCAACGCGCAGTGCTGCGCAAGCGGGGCGCGCGTATGGCCTGGGATCGCAATAAATTATCCTGAGCAAGCTCGACGGCGCGACAGTTTCGCCTGCAACGCTTGTGTCGAGGCTTGTTTCGAGCTTGGCGGGCTGCTCGCAATTGGCCGAACTAAGGGTTTGCCCTAATATCGCCTTGGGCAGCCGGTCCATATGATCACTGGGGCCAGAAGGAACAAACTCACGCGGAGCTTTCGTATTGTTCCGCTCATTTTCTCCTGTACTACCTTGAGCCGGGACTCGATCCCGGCCTTTTTTTGTTCCCTGCGCCCGCGCCCTGATCCGATTTGACTTCGCCAGCAGCGCCGAGTCCAATGGCAGTCTGAAAAGACCCCGCGCTGCAGGATAACGATGGAAAGACCGAATTCTTCCGCCACGGCGCCTACCGGCTTCGCCGCCGCCTGCGCGGAGTGCGGTTCGGTATCGCATGAGCGGCAATATGCCCGGCTGCGCGAACGCAACACCTGTGAGCATTGTCTGCTCGGATCGCGCAAGCGCCTCGGGGGCCTGCAAAGCGATCAATACGAGCTGTTCGTCGAATCGCTCGCCGAAGCCCTGGACTTGAGGGAGCGGGAAACCGGACTGCACTCCCAGCGCGTCGCGACCCATACGCTGCTATTGGCCGCGCACCACTACAAGAGTGCGAACGAGCTGCGCGAAGTCTACTGGGGCAGCCTGCTGCACGACATCGGCAAGATCGGCGTCCCCGATGCCATTCTGCTCAAGCCGGGGCGACTGTCGGATGAGGAATGGCGCGTGATGCGGGAGCATCCGCGCAACGGTCATCTGATCCTGCAGAAGCTGCCGTTCCTGTCCATGGCTGCGGACATCGTCCTGTGTCACGAGGAACGCTTCGATGGTTCGGGCTATCCGGCTGGGCTCAAGGGCGAGGAAATTCCGCTGGCAGCAAGGCTGTTTGCCGTCATCGACACCCTGGACGCCATGACCTTCGACCGCCCCTACCGAAAGGCGCTGCCGTTCGACGCCGCCAAGGCGGAAATCCTGCGCATGGCCGGCAGCCAATTCGATCCCAGGGCAGTGGACAGCTTCCTGCGCGAAGAGGCTGCATTGCGGGAAATGGCGAGCATGGAGTTTCCCACGGCCAACTAAATTGGCGATCGTGTAAAGGCTCGGTCCCATTTGGGCTGCCGGCGGCGCGCGAGGCCATACGCTGCCGTTCCCGTCCGCGGTAAAATACGCCCATGCCGATTTACGAATACGCTCCCACCTCGGGCCACTGCGACAAATGCGATGGCCGCTTCGAGGTGATGCAGCGCATTGCCGATGCCAAGCTCAGCGCCTGCCCGACCTGCGGCCAGCCCTGCGAGCGCCGCATCAGTGCCGTCGCACTGGGCGGCACCTACTCGGTGTCGGACGACAAGATCAAGCACTCCGGCCTGACCAAGTACAAGAAAGCCGGGGATGGCGTCTATGAGCGGACCGCGGGTACCGGCGGCCCGGAGGTCATCGTAAGAAAATAGCCGCGCACAGCGTCGCGCGCCTCGATGCCGCGCATGGTCGTGCTCATCGTTCAAACGCAATAACCATATCCGGAGGCAACACATGGGTCGACTCGAAGGCAAACGCGCGATCGTGACCGGCGCAGGCAGCGGCATCGGGCGTGCAAGCGCGCTTCTGTTCGCGCGCGAAGGCGCCGCGGTGCTGGCAGTGGACAAGACGCGCGACGCGGTGGACGAAACCGCCGCGCAGATCAAGGCCGCGGGCGGCAGGGCGATCGCGATGGTCGCCGACGCCGGCAGCGAGCCGGAAGTGCAGGCCTATGTCGCCCGCGCGCTCGCCGAGTTCGGCGGCCTGGACGTGGTGTACGCCAACGCCGGCATCAGCGGCGGCATGGTGCCGCTGTTCGAGCAGACGGTCGAGCACTGGCAGGAGATATTG
>Ga0307377_10007325_pt1 | contig 11407 bp, 12 predicted proteins | sample TR3MG_FD_202535 | JGI IMG/M metagenome (GOLD analysis project Ga0307377, IMG submission 202535) | Soil microbial communities from Risofladan, Vaasa, Finland - TR-3 | ecosystem: Environmental > Terrestrial > Soil > Coastal area > Acid sulfate soil | place: Finland: Risofladan, Vaasa | collected...
TGGCCGGTCAGCGACCGTGGATCGTCGTTCGCTGATTCGCCGGCTGATGAGTATTTCGCAACGGTCGCTGGCCGACCCATTTCTGCCGGTCGCGAGCGGCCGCTTTAGGGGGGGCATCCAGCGTACACACTGCGCGTGCCGCTGATTTTTGGTGTTCGGCATCGGCGGCGATGGTGAGCAAGGCCCCCCTTGTTCGTATGGTGCTATTGAAGCAAGATCGGCGAAGGTTTCTCTACAACCTCGTTAGGCCAACCTTTGAGGTCCGTATGTTCTGCACGCAATGTGGTACCGAGATTCCAAATGACGCGAAATTCTGCCGCAACTGCGGACGTCAAATTCAGGAGCCCATGGCCAAGGTCGGTACATTACCAACCGTATATCCAGAAAATCCCCATGGGTACGTACAAGCGTCAAGTCGGGTTCAATCAAACACTTCTCGGCCCCTGCCGCAACCTTCAGTAACGAGCCCGGGAAGCAATTCAAGTTCAGGGAGAGCAATCGATGCGATCTGCCCAAAATGCGGAACACATTTCTCAGGAGAACCAAAAACAACCTTCCTCACATTCAAAAAACTAACGTGCCCGAATTGCAGATCTAGCGTTACATATCCGTTGTCATCGAAAGTCCGCACGTTCTATTTTTGCATGTTAATGCTGGGCCTAGCCGGCGTAGCGTATGCGCTAACTCACGGCTACGTAATTACTGGCCCAGCCTTCATAGGCTGCGCAATCGCGTACGCACTCATCAAAGACTTCTACGTACGTTGGCGCGTCGCACGCACTGCCGCAACCTTTCCATCTGATAAGTAGCCATTGACGGATGAGTGTAATTGAAGACCAATGAGCTGAAGAACGGGCTGCAGTCGATTTCGAGCGTCGTGCCTTTGATTGCAGACAAGCGGATTTGTGCCACTCAAAAGGCCGTCCACACCTCAAGGTACCGGGCTGCCTGCGGCTACCGATTTAGCTGAGTTGGATGCGGCCGAATTCGACTGAAAAGCAGCGAATAAAGAGTTCAAGCGGATTGCTGGCAAGATTCGAACGGGAAGATGCAACTAAATATGAGCAGGCGTTCGCGGCTTGCGGGAACTTGGCATACGGAGAACTACATGTTTGATTTTCTGAAGCGCAAGCCGACGCCATCTCAATCAGCTGTGTTCATCACAAATTTAATCAGAAAAGCTAGAGCACTGCCGCATAAACAAAACGGTAACTATGTCGCTTTTCTAATTATTGTCGACTGTACCGCCTCCCAATTCATGCGTCATCTCGGTAGCAGAGAGGGTCAGGCCGCACTCATTGGTTCTGTCGAACACCGGATCATGACCGAGAGGCGATTTGAAGATGACGTAGATGAAATGGTGCTTCAGTCACGAAAGTATCATAATTGGGTGCCAAATTTGACGGCTCAGCGAGTCATCATGGCTCGGAATCAACCTGTCTGCGACTTGACGGTGACAATCAAGGACGGTGAAACCTCGATCAACCTAGAGATATCCGACTTGAGCTTGCTGAAGTAAAGTTCGTCGTGATTTGTCATTAACCCCAGTCATACAAATTGCTCGCCAACGCGTGTTCGAAGGCGCCCGGCAGCAACTGCGTCCATAGGACACAGCAATCGTCTTCGCCTGATGGGGGTCATAGTGCCGTATCGCGCCATCGTCGCTTCGCCTCGGTTGCCGCTTTGTTGCGAGCACGGCGAATGATAGGCTGTGGGCTGCCTTTTCTACAACTACGCTAGATTTCTGCTTGCCATGACTGAACAGTTGCAAGTGCCTGACCCACCCAAATTCTCGGACGATCAGGTAAAGAAATGCCGTGCGTCTGGCGATTTCATGCCGATGCTATTCGAGTGGTACAAGTTCGTTGGCCAGCTCTGCATCTTCTTCGCGTTGATAAAGCGCGAATCGCCTGCTGTGCGCGAAGTTCCAGCGATTCAGTACTTGGTGCTTACTGGTCTATTGAACCGCTGCGCCCGACTTATGCTTGCCAACATTGCGCTCTCGCACAACGGACGCTTCGGCGAAACCACTGCGCTCCTTGATCGCTGCATTTTCGAGTCGTGCGTTAAGGTCAGGTGGCTATGCCACAAAAGGACAGATGATGCGTTCAGGCGCTACTTAGCGGATGGACTCACGACAGAAGTTGAACTCTCAGCTGTGATCCAAGGCAATATTTCGGAGCGGGAAAGGAACCGAGTCTTGGTGATCGAAGAGCGTATGTTGAAATCAATCAAGCGTCATATGGCATTAGCAGGCCTAACGGAAGCAGATATCTTAGAAACAAAGAAGCTTCCGAATATGGCGGCAATGATTTCTGACCTCGAACACCAGCGTCTACACCAGCGTCTGATGTATGTAGTCGGTCAGCGACTCGGCTCGCATCATGTTCATGGAACTTGGCCAAGCCTATTGATGCACTATCTTGAAGAGGATGATGGTTCGCTAGTTCTCCGAGATCACGACTGCGATCCTCACCCCAATCAATTTGTGACGGTCCCATTGCTCGTTCTATCCGCTATGGCTGCGTACATTGGCTTCATATTTAGTGCTGGCGATGATATTGAGCCAATGAAGGGGCTCCTTGATTCGGTAGAGAAAGAAATACTACAGATCAATTCAGAAATGGCGGAAGGCGATTTCGATGCCGTGCCGGAGATCTAAGAAGCCTGTGCATGCGACGTGCGAAGACGCACCCGCGTAATGGGCGGCGTTATACATCCCCCAGCCATTTTGAACGGCGGCTTTGTGCCATCGAGTTGAGCGATGCGTATGGCAGCTCCTGGCCGGTCAGCGACCGTGGGGAGTCGTTCCCTGATTCGCCGGCTGATGAGTGTTTCGCGACGGTCGCTGGCCGACCCATAGCGGACATAGTCGTTCTACCGGTTCGGCAGGAATAGGTGCGCGTAGGTGGCTCAGAGTCCGGTTGCTATTGATCGCATCAGACCCCGGTTGCTTTGTTTGGTCTCATCGAGCGCCACTACTGCGTCAGAAGCGGATTCCATTCCTGGCGGTATACTTCAATCGCATCGCATCTACCAGGGGAAATTTATGCCGGTTCGGAATGGAAACTATGCCGCGTTCTACGTGGCAGAGCCGTTTAGCAGCACCGCACTCGGGGCACATGCGACGCCAGATTTTGTTTACTTCAACCAGCTGAGAATGTGGAAAGGAAAGGATGACGGCTTCCCATTCGTCGATTCGCACGACAAAACCTATAGCGTCCGGGACGGAAGCGATTGGGAATCCACGCTGAAGCCACGCCTTCGCGAACGCCTACGTGCCTCACAGAACATGGTGCTCTTCCTGAGCAAATCGACGCAAGCATCCAAGGCACTGATCGAAGAGATCGACTACGGCATCAACAATGAAGGTCTCCCTGTCATCGTCGTCTACCCAGATTACGATTCCAAAGCCGGCCTGCGTAACGGTGACAGTTTCGCAGCCGGCATTACGTCGCTCTGGAACAAGATCCCCATCTTCAAGTCCTCGATGGGCAAGGTTCCCACGTTGCACATACCCCATCTCAAGGACACCATCTCCTCCGCTCTGCGTCACAAAGACTTCATGCTCGGGACCAAAGCCGCGGCAAAGGCCTATACCTTCAGCCCGTGATGTGATGCCAAGGAAAGAAAATCAGGGAGACCGCGCCGCGTGAAAGTAAAAGTCAGGTTCTTCGATCGAAATGTCATCAAGAGGTCCGTGAAGCTCATAGCGGGCGCATCCACCGTCTTGTCTGCAGTTTTGTTGTTCGTCAACATCCCGGTCAACTACAAGATACTTGCTGGTATCGCGTTCCTGGCCGTGCTGGCCCTAATTCACGTCGTCACTTGGGTAAGGGCTAACCGGCTTCGCGAAATCAGCATCGAGATAGAAGGCAGTACGGTAAACATCGTTACAGGTGACATTTTCAAGCAGGAGGGTCTGAAAGCAATCGCCTTCAACGAGTACCTAGATACTCAGGTGGACAACGTCATCATCAGCAAGGTATCGCTCAACGGAAAATTCATCGAATCTGAGCTGAAGGATACTGTCGCGGTGCTCGACGCCCATATCGCCAACTTCTCATTCGAAGATGAGGATGTCGTTGCGACCGAGGTCCATCGGCGCATTGGCAAGACGACGCAGTACCGGCTCGGCACGATCTGCGTATACAACGACTACCTCCTCACGGCCTTCGCCCGGTTTGACACTAATAACCAGGCCAACTTGACGATGCCAGAATACCTGGAATTCCTCATTAACTTCTGGGACAAGGTCAACAAGGTCTATGCCCAGCAGAGCGTGTCGACGACCATTTTTGGTTCGGGCATTACCCGCATCAAAGGCCACAGGACGATCAGCGATGAGGACCTTTTGAAGATCATGCTGTGGACCTTCCGGATTAGCGAGATGCGGTTCAAGTATCCGGCGAAGCTCACCATTGTCATTCACGAGGACAAGGTCGATCAGATTAATCTCCTAGACATCGCATCGGTGAAGAACGGCGTCTAACACTGAGCTTTCCTCACTGTTGTTGTGTCACGTCAGGCGTCGGTGAGCGCTCGCTTCTGGCCGAACTGCGACCATTGCCACCCGTCGTCGTGAGGCACGTCGACAACTGCAGGTGATGAATTTGACCTGGGATCAATTGATACTTTCAGGGGAAGTTAATGGCTTACCGCAGTGGCACCTATATCGCCTTCCACGCAGGCGGCACGACTGATCCAACTGCATCAGATATCAAGTACTACAACACGATGAAGATGTGGAGTGCTAACAAGAATATCGAGTTCACATTAGTCAACAGCCATGAGAAGACATCGGCAGTACGAGATTCATCAACAAGGGAAACTTTGCGTCGGTCGCTGGTCGCGCGCCTCAACAACTCCAAGCACATGGTGCTTGTCCTAACGACGACAACAAAAAACGACACCGACTGGGTACCATTCGAGATAACCCACGCCGTAGATGTATGTCAGATACCGATCATTGCTGTCTATCCAGACTACGACTGGATACTGGCCCCAGCAGAACTTTCAAACTATTGGCCTCCAGCTCTTGCATCACGTATCAGGAATGGCACGGCTCGCGTAATCCACATTCCGTTCAAATTGCCGGCTGTGCTTGATGCTATCGAACAGTTCGGCGTCTCGAACACAACCTATCCGACAGATGGCTACGGTTTCTACAACCGTGAAACACAGGTTCGCTGGGGGCTCATAAAGCCCTGACCATTCGTTCCAGTGGATTGCAATCGGAAGCCACTGAACTCAAACGTTGAACGTCCGCTCATGGCCGGTCAGTGACCCTTGGTTGGGGAGCGCTGACGGGTCGGTTGGTGGCTCTCACCCGATGGTCGCTGACCGGCCCGTTGCTGTCAGTGACGACTGTCCGCTTAGGAAGACAAGTAACCACCTGCGGACTCCTACTTGGCGCGCATCCTCCCACGAGAGGCTGCAAGTTGATCCATCCCATCCAGAATTACTTTAAGTCCGATGCGAAAAAGATCTTCTGGCACAATCGCGACGAGCACTTCTGAGGCGCCACGTAGATTCGGATAGTCATGCAAGTCCTTGCCCATTTGTGACAGCTCAACGCCTAAGGCGCTGGCAGGACTCAATCCTCGTGGACCGCTGTCAGATCCGTGGCGTCCTTCCTCTGCAATCATCCCAAGCAGGAAGTTGCGGTAAAAGGTTGCCATTGCCACAGCCTCAGCAATCGGCAAGCCCAAGTCGCGCAATGCACCCACTGCCACGTCATACAGTTTTATTCGGTGCGGTCCGGTAGGCGGCTGCTCGGACATCAGGCGTGGCGCATCTCTGTACCCCAGAAGCACACGACGATATTCCCATCCGATCGCTTCGAGTCGCTGTCGCGGGGAAACCGGAGACGTCGGCAATGTCATTTGGCCACAGACAGCATCTGCAACTAGCGCAAGTAGTTCGTCCTTGCTACGTACATGCCAATACAACGCTGGGGATTTGACACCGAGGCGCGTTGCCAGTTGGCGCGTACTCAACGCATCGAGACCGGACTCTTGCAACAGCTCAAGCGACGCTTCCACTAGCCGCGCTCTATCGAGCCCGGTTCGAGCGCTCGATGTCGGCTTGCCTGGTGCGCGACCCGCTGACGCGATCTTTGGCTTGGAGGTGACTTTAGTCATATTGCCATTCTACTTATCAGTGATAAGTTGTCACGTAAAATTGCGACCTGCTTGCGATTCGAGGACAACCGCAAGCCGCTTGTCCCATCACACCGGCCTATTCCATGAATGCTCACACGTCTCGACGGCAATTCCTCCAGCTTAGCGGAGCCGCGTTGCTCACCGCCGCGTTGCCAAACGCATTCAGCAAGACCTTGATGCGAGGTTCCTCGATGTTTTTTGCAGCGACTCCGGCGACCTCGACAACGCCCATCCCCGCAAAATCCGCCGCGTTGTACCGCAATGCTTTCGTACTCGACTGCAACACGCTTGCCTCCATCGGCAGTGAATTCGACGGCCCCGCGAGTTTCCAAGCGTTGCGGGACTCGGGCCTTAGTGCGTTGAAAAGCACACTCGGCGGAGGAGCCGGGACATTTGAACAAACAGTCGCCGATATTGCGGCGGCCCAAACATTGATCGAAGGCCATCCGGATCTGTTCATCAAGGTAATGCGTCACGCGGATCTCGTTCGCGCCAAGTCCGAGAACAAGGTCGCTGTAATTTTCTCGTTCGAAGCAGCCTCCATGCTGGAGAGCGAACTTGATCGCATTGACCTGTTCCGTCAGCTCGACGTTCTGGTGATGCAGCTGACGTACAACGGCAAAACGCCATTCGGCTGCGGATGTCTCGCGGGAGACACGGGTAGCGTCACCGAACTCGGCCGAAAAGCAATTGCAAGGATGAATGCTATTGGCGTCGCCCTGGATCTCAGTCATGCCAACTTGCAGACAACCGCGGAGGGTATTGCGATCTCCAGCAAGCCGCCGTTGATCACCCACGCGGGTTGCCGCGCCGTATTCGAGCACCCACGCAACAAGCGCGACCAGGAAATGAAAGCCATGGCCGACAAGGGCGGTGTGATGGGCGTCTATATGCTGCCGTTCCTGACGCCAGACAATCGCATGCCGACACTGAGCGATTACATGAGCCATATGGTGCACGCTCTGGATGTGTGTGGAGAGGATCACGTCGGTATAGGCACCGACTCGATGTTCTTCACCGTTAGCGACAGGGACTTGCAAGCCGTCCAGCAGCTTGAGGAGGAACGCCGAAAAATGGGAATTGGTGCACCAGGCGAGAACCGGCCGCCTTATATCCCCGACATCAACACGCCACGCAAATTAGAGTTCGTTGCCGACGCGCTGCTGAAACACGGCTACAGCGCAAGTGTCACCGACAAGGTGCTGGGCTTGAACTTCGACCGCGTATTTAACGAGATCTGGACGGCATAGGCATATTCGAAGCAGCCGCAATGATCCTGGATTGAACTTCGTCGATGATCCGTTACCTTGTTTGGTTTGAGTAATGCACGGACGTGCTCGGCGCAGATCTCTCGGTGCAAGTCGAGCGAATGGCCGTTCTATGGAAGCTTGGTAGAAGCACCGACCGCCTCCTCTTGGCCGGATAGCGACCGTGCCTCGTGTCGCCATCCGGCTTAGACTTGAGCCCATCAGACCTCGGTTTGCTCGGCAATCTCAAGAGCATCTTCTACTTCGATGCCAAGGTATCGCACCGTGCTTTCGAGCTTGGTATGTCCAAGGAGCAGTTGCACGGCACGTAGGTTCTTGGTGCGTCGGTAGATCAAGGTAGCCTTTGTACGGCGCATGGTGTGCGTACCGTACGCAGCAACATCCAATCCGATTCCCGCGATCCACTCATTGACGATTCGTGCGTATTGCCGGGTCGAAAGGTGGTCCGAGTTGTGGATCCGGCTCGGAAACAGATAGGCGTTGGATTGAAGCTGAGCCTGTTTGATCCAAACGGAAATGGCATCTCGCGTCGGCGCGGTGATTTCAAACTGGACCGGGCGCTGGGTCTTCTGCTGAAGGACGATGGTGCGAGAGGAAATGTGATCCGCAGAACCGACATCGCGTACCCGTAGCTTGACCAGGTCACACGCCCTCAGCTTGCTGTCGATCGCCAGATCGAACAATGCAAGATCCCGAACCTTCCTTGCCAGCTGAAGGCGGATCCGAATTGCCCAGATGTCCCGGAGCCTGAGCGGGGACTTTTGCCCGGTAAGTTTGCCCTTGTTCCAAGGTTCGCGGCGTTGAATGGATGCATCGATCGTATTCATGGTGGACTCCTACCAGGGTGGTGGAGCCTGCCAGCGTGCGCCAATATCTCGAATGGGCAATGTTCGACCCAAAGGGCGACGTTCGCGACCGTCCGCTTCGCGCCCTAACCACGCGGAACTCGGCAACCAGGCCGCACAGAAAAAACGGTAACGTGCACTTGCCGAAAGTGCAGGTACGTCCGGCGTGGATGGTGCCGGAGCACAAGCACGAACGCACGAAGGAGTGTCCATTAAGTATCCGCATAGTGTCCGCAGACAACGCGCGCGTAGTGCAGTCGCCGTTAAAGCGTTAAATTGTGCCAAAAATCTTGATTGCACAACTGGCACGATATTCGCTGTCTCTTTTAGATCGACTAAGGGGTCGGTGGCACATGGGAATATGGATGTTTGGTTACTACCTCGAACTGGCCGTGCGCAGCCTGAGGCGCAACCCTGGACTCACCGCGCTGATGATGCTGACGATCGGCTTTGGCGTGGCCGCGTCGATGACGATGTATTCGGTGGTGCATGGCCTCTCCGCCGATCCGATTCCCGGGAAATCGTCACAACTTTTCATGCCGCAGATCGACTCGTGGGGGCCCGGCGACCGCTTCCATGACGAGCCCCCCGATGCGCTGGACTATACGGACGCGATGGCGCTGATGCGCCAACATCGAGCTGTGCGTCAGTCCGCGATCTATCCGATTGGGCCCTCGCTGATGCCGACCGACACCAGCCGTAACCGCAGCCCGATCATGCTCGATGGCTATGCGGTGTACAGCGAATTCTTCCCCATGCTGGATGTGCCATTTCATTACGGCCATGGCTGGAGTGCCGCCGACGATGCCAGTCAATTACCGGTGGCGGTGATCAGCGACAAACTCAACCGCCAGGTCTTCGGTGGCGGCAACAGCGTCGGCAAGACGATCGATATCGACAACCACGACTATCGAATCGTCGGCATCACGCGCGAGTGGAATCCGCAGCCGCGGTTTTTCGATGTGCAGGGTGGCTACTACAGTGTCGACGGCCCTGATGTATTCCTGTCGTTCCAGCACTCGGTAGCGATCCATATGATCAGCGCCGGTTGGGACGGTTGTAGGAAAGGCACGAGCGACCCTCAAGGCGACTTCGTCGGGTTGCAACGCTCCGACTGCGTCTGGATCGCCTATATGGCCGAGCTTGATGATGCCGCAGTCGTGCAACGGTATCGGCAATATCTCGATGACTATGCAGGCGATCAGCAAAAGGCTGGCCGCTTCCACTGGGCGCCGAACAACCGACTGCGTGACCTGCCGGCGTTTCTCGTATATGAGCACATGGTCCCCAGCAACATACGCGTGTCGCAGCTGGTGGCGATAGGTCTGTTGATCGTGTGCCTAGTGAACACGATGAGCTTGTTGCTAGCCAAGTTCCTGCGGCGGAGCGGCGAAATCGGCATACGACGGGCGCTGGGAGCGTCACGCAGGGCCATCCACATGCAGTTCCTCATCGAGGCGGGCGTGATCGGCGTCAGCGGTGGCGTGCTGGGTTTGCTGCTCACCGCCGTGGGCGTCCTCTGCATGGACCAGGTTCTGTCGTCCGCATACGCCGACCGTGCGCATATTGATACGTCCCTGCTCCTGCTCACCCTGCTGACAGCGGTGATAGCCACCCTGCTCGCCGGCATCTACCCCACGCTTCGCGCCTCGCGCGTGCCGCCCGCGTGGCACCTGAAAGTGCAGTGAGGAACATGCCATGACCGTTCATCCGATCCTGGCGGCTTTGCGTCTGCACAAGGCCGCCGTGCTGCTGATTGTGCTGCAGATAGCCCTGACTCTCGCCATCATTGCCAACGCCACCTTCATCATCGGCCAGCACATCCAGCGCATGAATCGCCCGACCGGCGTCGACGAGAAGGATCTGATCCGGGTTTCGCAGCAATGGCCGGCGGCGCCCGCTGGTGATGATGCCGCCGCCATCGAGCAGCTCGATGTCCTGCAGCGCACCGATCTCGCCACGATGCGGAATCTGCCGGATGTGCAGGACGTCGCAGCATCGACCAGCATCCCCTTGCTGGGCGGCTATACGACCGGCGATATCACCCTCCATGCCAGTCGGACCGGTATTGCCGTGCATGTCGCCTACTATTACGGCGACCAGCACCTGCGCCCGACCCTGGGCCTGCAGCTGATCGCCGGTCGCGACTTCGAAGCGAACGAGATCCGACACGGACGTGCTCACGCCGACTCACCCGTCATTATCGTCAGCAAACCCGTGGCCGACGCACTCTTTCCGAGCGGCAACGCACTCGGCCAGACGGTCTATCAGGACGGTAACCCCGCCACCATTGTGGGCGTTGTCGAGCGTCTTCAGACACCGAGCAGGTCGGACAGCAACTGGGCCTACCACTCGGTACTGGAGCCAATGCGCGTCGATGACGCCTATGCAGGTTATGTGATTCGTGCGCGTCCGGGGCGCGAACAAGCGGCGATGCGTGAAGTAAGCAAGGCACTAGTTGCCGTCAACCCGATGCGCCTTATGCCGGAGCCTTGGGGTGGCGCCCATGCGTTTTCCGAGATACGCGCCAAGGCTTATCGGTCGGACCGCGGCATAGTGCTGCTGATGAGCGTGATCATCGTCATATTGCTATGCGTCACCGCCGCAGGCATTGTTGGCCTGACCAGCTTCTGGGTGGATCAGCGAACCCGGCAGATCGGCGTGCGGCGGGCACTTGGCGCTCGCAGGATCGACATCCTGCATTACTTCCTGATCGAGAACCTGCTGATCGCCGGAGGCGGTGCACTGCTCGGCGCGCTGTTTTCCTTTGGCCTCAACGAATGGTTGATGACGCACTACGAGATGACACGTCTGCCTGTGACTTGCGTGGCGCTTGGCGTACTTGTCATGCTCGTACTCGGTCAGGCGGCGGTGCTGCTACCCGCGCGCAGTGCTTCCAAGGTGCCGCCGGTGGTGGCGACGAGGAGCGTTTGATTTGCCATTGGTCTGAGCTTTCAACGTCCGCTATCTGGAGACCTGACGGAGATGACGACCGGCAGTTGCTGGCCGATGTCTGCCCGTCGCGTCGCGTCGTGCTCGGTGCCCAACGATCCGAAGGGTCGCCGGAGGGAAGATTTATGCGCCCACGGAGGCGGATTCGAGAGCGTCCAGGGCCGGCCGGTTTGAGAGC
>Ga0307377_10007326_pt1 | contig 11407 bp, 9 predicted proteins | sample TR3MG_FD_202535 | JGI IMG/M metagenome (GOLD analysis project Ga0307377, IMG submission 202535) | Soil microbial communities from Risofladan, Vaasa, Finland - TR-3 | ecosystem: Environmental > Terrestrial > Soil > Coastal area > Acid sulfate soil | place: Finland: Risofladan, Vaasa | collected...
CTTCGTCGTGGTCGTTGATATAGGGCAGCTTGCCGTTCGGCGCCTGCGGCGGGGTAGTCGATACCTTGTCGTAGGCCAGGCCGGCCATTTTCAACTGGACCTCGGTCTTGATCACGAACGGGCTGCTATCGGGCAGCCCGAACATCGGGCTGGTGGCGAACAACGTAATGCCGGTGGAGGACATGCTCATGCTCCGCTGGGGGAAAGTGCGCCCAGCATGGCGACCTCCTGCTGACAACGGCATGTCAGCAGGTTCAGTTGAAATGGTGACACCTTTTTAGCTCAGGCTTCCGACACCGGGTCGGTAACGATGGTGACGCGAAGCCGCCTGGCATCCACGCGTATGCGCCATTTGCCATGCCTCGCGAGATGGCGCAGGCCGACCGCGGCGGCCAGCGTGCAAAGGGCGCCGGCCGCGCCCATCGCCCACCGCGGCCCCAGCGTATCGGCCGCCCAGCCGACCAGCGGCGCACCGATCGGCGTCCCGCCCATCACGACGGCCAGGAACACCGCCACCACGCGCCCGCGCATCTGCGGTTCGCTGGTCAGCTGCATGTAGCTGTTGGTGGAAGTGGTGAAGGTCTGCGCGGCCACGCCGATCACCGCCAGCATCACGCCGAACAGCCCGTAGTCGGGAACCATTGCCGCCACGCACAGGCCTGCGCCGAACACGCCGGCAGCGCCGGCCAGCAAGGCGAAATATGGCTTGGCGCGGCGCGCGGCGAGCAGGGCGCCGGTGACCGAGCCGACTGCCATCGCGGAGGTGAGCAACCCGTAGCGGCCGGCGCCGGCGTGGAACACCTTCACCGCCATGGTGGAGATGAAGATGGGAAAGTTGAGGCCGAAGGTGCCGACCAGCGCCAGCATCAGCACGATGCTGCGCAGGTCCGGGCGCTGCCAGACGTAGCGGAAGCCGTCGGCGTAGTGGCTGGCGTCCTGCGCGGCACGATGGTTCGGGTGCAGATCGCCGGTGCGCAGCAAGCCAAGCGAGCCCAGCACGGCCGCGAACGAGGCGGCGTTGACGATGAACACCCAGCCGCAGCCCATGGCGGCGATCATCAGGCCGGCCATGGCGGGACCGATCATGCGCGCGGCATTGAACGAGGTGGAGTTGAGCGCCACCGCGTTGGACAGATCCACCTCGCCCACCAGTTCGGAGACAAAGGTTTGCCGCGCGGGCGCATCGAAGGCGGCGGTGCAGCCCAGCAGCAGGGCGAACACGTAGACCTGCCACAACTGCACCCGCCCGGTTACGGTGAGCAGGCCCAGGCCCAGCGCCAGCAGGCCCAGCGCCCCCTGGGTGGCGAACAGCAGCTTGCGCCGGTCGAAATGGTCGGCCGCGTAGCCGGTCCATGGCAGCAGCGCCAGCTGCGGGCCGAACTGCAGCGCCATCACCACGCCCACGGCCGAGGCGTTGTTGTGGGTGAGCTGGGTGAGCACCAGCCAGTCCTGTGCCACGCGCTGCATCCATGTGCCCACGTTGGACACGATCGCACCGCCGGCCCAGATGCGGAAGTTGCGGACACGCAACGAGCGGAACATGCCGCTCGCTGCTTCCTTCGTCGCGACGGTGGACGGCAGGGCGGGCATGCTCAGACGCGGCGGTCGAGCAGGTCGATGATGTCCTGCGTGCTGCCGGTTTCGCCCAGGCGGGGGAACACCTTCGCGATGCTGTGCTGGTGCGATTCGTCGCTGCGGTCGGCCATCGCGTCGACGGCCAGCGTCACGTGGTAGCCGAGCTCGTGCGCGGCGCGTGCGGTGGACTCCACCCCGATGCTGGTGGCCACGCCGACCACCACCACCTGGGTCACTCCCCGGGTCTGCAGCCAGGCATGCAGGTCGGTGTGGGTGAAGGCGTCCCAGGTCTGCTTGGTGACGCGGTGGTCGCCCGGCTGCGGGTCGAGCTCGGGGATCAGCTCGGCCCAGTCGGCGGGCGGCGGGTTGCTGCGGGGCGGCTGTTCCGTGCGTCCGGGCGGGCCGCCGGCCACGTTCACCAGCACCACCGGCAGCCGGTGGTGACGGAAGGCGTCGAGCAGCGCGCGCGCGTGCTTCACCACCGTGTCGACGGGCTGGGCGACCGGCAGCGCCAGGATGCCTTTTTGCAGGTCGATGACGATCAGGGCGGTGTTGGGATCGAGCGTGGTTACGGCCATGGTGGCAGGTCTCGGGCAGGGATCAGGTATCGAGCAGGCGCTGCAGCAGGCCGATGGCCGCCGCCAGTTTCTTCTGTTCGGGCGGCGACAGCCTGGCCCGGATGCTGCGGTACAGCCAGTCTTCGCGTGCGGCGCGATGGGCCTTGATCCAGCGTCGGCACAGCGGCGTGACCGCCAGCAACGTCTGGCGGCCGTCGGTGGGATGCGGCGCGCCCTCCACGAAGCCGGCCGCCTGCAATGCGGCCACCGTGGCACCCATCGACTGGGGACGCACGCCCTCGGCCTGCGCCAGGCCGGTGACGGTGGTCGGGCCATCGCGTTCCAGTCGCCCCAGCACGGAGACCTGCGAGGGCGTGAGATCACCTGGCGCAGCCTGTTCGCGCAGCTTTCGCCGCAGCTGACCGACCAGCACGCGCAGCTCGCCAGCCATCGCGTGCAACGGGGCGTCGTCCAGGTCGGATTTGCTGGTGTCCATGCGCGGCATTCTCTCATGAACGAAGGCAAACTACAAAGGTTTACTTCCTATTTCAGTCTGACTCAGGAGCGTGCTTGGCGCCAAAAACGAAGGCGGCCGTAGCCGCCTTCGTTTTTGGAACGGACGACGCAGATCAGGCGACGATCGACGGCGCCATGCCGGTCACGGTGTCGTCGCCACATACATCGCGCCACAGGTAATACATCACTCCGAACATCACCGCGAACATCATCAGCACCACGGCGATGTAGAGCGGAACGATCAGCACGAGCACCAGCCACGCGCCGACGAACTTGCCAAGTAGCACGAGCAGGCCGGCCACGAGCAAAACGGCGAGGGCCACCACAATCCAGGCAAGCACGAGGCTCACCAGGAACACCAGCAGCGGCAGCAGGTTCTTCAGTGCGCCGGCGATGCCGTCACTGATGGCACCGAACACGCTGTGACCGCGCAGCGCGACCTGGCCAAGGCTGATCGCATAGAAAGCCATCATGAAAAGGCCGAGCACCATGAACAGTGCCATGGTGATCCCGAAGCCGCCGGGCAACGCCATCGGCGGCGGCTGGTGCCTGGCCTGTGCGGTCAGCACCTGCATGTACCAACGGGCGATGCTCCCTCCCGTGGACGCGATGATGACCCCGAGCATTGCGACGTAGATCGCGATGATCGTCAAGCCGTAGCCGATCAGGCGCAGTGCTTCGCCTTGTCGATAGGGCTTGAAGATGTCGCGTGCGCGGGCTGGCAGCCCACGCTCGGCTGCATCGACCACCTGCAGATAGCCCGCGTAGAGCGGCACGATCAGCAGACCCAGCAGCAACGAGCCCGCCATGATCCAGCCGAAGGCGGCCGGGTTCGGCTGCGTGCCCGGCCACAGCGCGGGCAGTTGCAGCGGCAGCGTGATCAGCGACGGCAAGAGACACGCCAGCAGTAGGAACGCTGCACCCCCGAGTAGCGGCTTTGGATGGCGGTAGCCCACGCTGATGCCGCGCTTCAGCCAGCCAAAGCCGGCCAACGGTCTCCTTGATCGTGTCGTCATGGTGTCGCTCCCCTGGTGATCGGCGCCCCTGCGCCGTGCAGGCCGAGCATAGCGGGCGACGGGAACGGTTGCTAACTGGGGTCGGAGCTCTCACCGACATGGTTGGCGGTGGCTGGCATGTGAGGGGATGAGGTTGATGGTTTGACCGCTCCGGTAGGGTTCACCGCGCCCATGCGCAGACATGCATGCGCAACTTCGTCCGCCCGGCCTCAGTCCCGCAGACTCACCGTCTGGCTTTTCCAGATTGCATCCTGGTAGCGGTAGAACGGGCTCAGCGAGGATGGCTTGTCGGCCTGCCGGGTGGCGGCCAGGGTCGCCATGTCCAGGATCTCGAAGCGGTGGATGAAGCGCCCGTTGACCCGTGCCTCGCGCGCCGCGAGCATCAAGCGGCCGCCAGGCACCCATCCGGCAAATTCGATGTAGCCAAGCCGCGGGTCGTCGTCCGCCGGCGGCAACACGTCGATCGCCCACTGCTTGCCGACCACATGGAACAGCCACAGCTCGCGCCAACTGGTCATCGGCTGCACCGCCAGCGCCAGCGCGGTGCCGTGTGCGTTGGCACGCGCCGAACTCGCCCACACCGTGCCGTAGGTGCAACGCTGCAGCAACGGTGCCTTCGCGTCGTGCCTGCGATCCAGCAGCTTGATGCAGGTCTGGCCGGGGCGACCCGCCGCGGTGACGATATGCAGGCCCGCGCCCGGCTTCAGCAGCGGCTCGGCGGCCCAGCGCGAGGCGCCAACACGCATCGCCGCATCGTTGTAGTCGCCGCGGTCGCTTTCGAGGAGCGCATGGGTATCGACTGCCGCCAGTTCATCGATGGCGCGTGACGCGGCTTGCTGCGCCGGTTCATGGCGTCGCGTGCGCTCGAATGCGATCGCCGACCACACTGACGCCGCGCGCATGTGCAGGCGGTTGCGCACGTAGCGGAGCAGACCCACCTGTGGCACGCGGTCGAGCAGATCGGCGCGCCAGGCATCGAACGCGGTACGCTGGACCGGCGGCAGGCCCGGGTCGACGCAGGCCGGATCGGTCAAAGCCAGCGCGGCGGTCGCCTTCTGCATCGCGGTGGCGTCAAGCGCCATGACGCGGCGGAAGGCATCGCCGTCATAGCACAACCGCATGCTGCCGTTGCGATCGATGCTGCGAATCGCGACGCCGTAGTCCGCAACGACTTCCAGCTGCCCGGACAGACTCTGCTCCTGCGACTTGCGGCGGTTCGCCGAAGCGCGCTCGGCCAGACGCTCGGCCATCACACCGAGCGCAGAGAACGGCTCGGCGTCGATGGCCTTGCCCGGCGCAGCCTTCAGGTACGCCGCCGTATACGCGATCCCGAGCGCCTCGCTACCCGGCGTGTCGCGCAGGAATCGCACGATCGCCAACAGCTCGGGCGCGTCGTCGGGACGCGTCGAGATGATGCGCACCCGGCTGGCGCGAACGAAGCCGGCACGCTCGATGCGATGATCGTAGACCTCAAGATAGTCCAGCGTGTGCCCGCGCACCTCCAGGTTTTCGCCCTGCCACAACACCGCATGCCGGGCCGCCGAGTGGCGCGCTTCGGCACGCAACGCGATACCGTCCTGGGTGACGATCGCCAGCGGGTTCGCGGACGGCAGCGCGGGCTTGGCGTGCGCGAAGCCCATGCCCAGCAGCAGTGGAATCCATGTCAGTGCGTTCATTGCGCGCCACCGGAGGCATGGCCCGCCGAACCGCCGTGCTGCGCACCGTCGATCAGGGCCTGACCGATGAATCCGCCCGTGGCTGGCGGCGGCGCGATGATCACCGAAATCTTGTCGGACAGCTTGTCGGCCAGGGTCTTCTGGATCAGCAGCGGGTGCTTGTCGATCAGGATTCCATCGCGCTCGAGTTGTTCGCTGTTGACCTTGCCGATCTCCTCCAGCCGATACGCTTCGGCATCGGCGAGCTTGCGGCGCGAATCGGCCTCGCCGGCGGCCTCGATGCGTTGCGCTTCGGCAGCGCCCTTGGCGGTGCGGATGCGGGCGGCACTATCGGCTTCGGCCTCGAGCTCGCGCTGCTCGATCTGCTTGCGCTTGAACGGCAGCACATGCTTCATCGCCTCTTCCTGCCCCTTGGCCGCAATGACCTGCTCGTCGGCCGCCGCCTCGGCGTCGGTATCGCGCCGGGCTTTCTCCGCCTCGGCCTGCAGCTTCGATTCCTGCACCTGCTTCGCCTTCAGTTGCAGCGTGTACTGCATCTGCTGGGTCTCAAGCTCGGTGGCCAGCACCTTGTTCATGCCCTCGCGATAATCCGGCGGCAGGTCGACGTTGCCCATCATCACGTTGCGCAGGATGATGCCGTCGGCGGCCAGCATCGGCTTGAGCTCGTCCTCGATCACGGTCTGGATCTCCTGCCGCTTGGTCGAGAAGATCTCGCGCACGGTGTAGCGCGTGAACACCTTGTAGATCACGCCCTGGACCAGCGGCTCGACCAGGTCGCGGCCGATATGGTCGGGCAGGACCTTCGCGACCTTGGGCAGTCTCTTTGCATCGAGCGCGTAGCGGATCGCCAGTTCGACACCGATCGACAGGCCTTCCGATGACTGGAATGGCGCCGGGCCGTCGGCCTTGGCGCTGCGCTCGGGACGGTAGATCCGGTCCTGCAACGGAAACCTGCGCAAGCTGTGGATGCCGGGAATCATCAGACACACACCCTCGCCCACTTCGGTCACCGAGCCGGTCAACTCGTTCAACCGGATCCCGACCTGTTGCGGCCCGATGGTTTCGATGGGTGGATGCCGGTACAGCTCGTAGCCGCCCAGCACGATGATCGCCAGCACCAGCATCTTGCGATTGAGCACGCGCGTTGCCGCCTTCCTGAGCTTGTTCGAATTGTCCGTCATGATGCCGCCCCCTTGCTGCATGGTTTCGGTTGGTGGGCTCCGTCCCGTTCACCGGCCCGGAGCATGGCCTCCCACGCCCCAGGACGGTGGACGTCTGCGGGCGGGTGGCTCGGGCTCAGTAGAACGGGTGGTGGGGTGGCGGGCGAGCCGAAGATGCGACAGGCTGCGGATCAGATGTGGCAACTTGCGGGCACGTCGAAACGGTCACCGCCCACATCAACTCTGCCTCTCATATGGGGCGCCGGAAATCAACCAGTCGCGGCTGGCTTTATGGCTGCCCGGCGAACCACCACAGATTGTCCATGACACCATTCTTGCTCCCACCATTCTTCTGTTCTTGAACTTTGGTCGAATGGATACCACGCGCTGATCAAGGATTCTGCAGGCGGGGCGATAACCTTGGAGAGAGCGCAAGGCTGGCGGAGCTTCTACCGGAACATCGGCGCCGGCATCATTGATTCCGAGGTGGCCATGGTCGTGTTTGCATCTACGTTGCTTGCTGGCGTTGCAGGGCGCAGCCTTGTCGCCGTGGTCCAGGCTTTCGAGCCGGGTAGTGCATGGCCATCGAGCTGGCTGGCCGGTGGTGGTGTGGCTGCGGTTCTGGCCGGTCTGGCGTGGCGCTGGCACCCGGGCCTGCGCGCGTTCGGGCCATCGGCGCGCAACCGTCTGGCGCGCTATGTCGCCGCGCGCGTTGAACGCATCATGCATGGCGGTGCCGAGAATTCGTTCTTTCTTGACCGGCTCAAGGAGAAGACCAGCCAGAATGTGGCGCTGGCCCGCGAGATCGCCGGGCACGCCGACGACATTGGCGAAACCACCCGTCAGATCGCTGCCGGCTCTGCACGCGCCAGCGACGCAGCGGCGCGCTCGCGTCGGGAGAGCGAGCGTGGCCAGCTCGAGATCAGCAAAGGGCTGGCCATTTTTCAGCACGCGCGCGCGCGCGCCGCGGACACCGCCGCGGACATGCAAACGCTGCGCGAGCAATCGGCGCGCATCCAGGAAATTGTCGATGTCATCGGAGAGATCGCGCGGCAGACCCATCTGCTGTCGCTCAATGCGTCCATCGAAGCCGCCCAGGCGGGTGAGCATGGCAAGGGTTTCGCGGTGGTGGCGCAGGAGGTCCGTGCGCTGGCGCACAAGGCGCGGGGCGCGTCGGTGGACATCCTGCAGGCGCTGGGCGCCGTGAACGAACAGGCTGGCCGCACGACCGGCAGCATGCAGGCGCTCAGCGACGAAGTGGATGCTGGTGCCACGCAGGCGGAGTCGGCGGTGGCGCTGCTGGTCAGCATCGGTGAATTGGCGGCGGAATCGGAACAGGAGATCCAACGCATTGCCAGCATGGCCGACGGCCACGTCGAGGCTACCCGACAGATTTCCAGCTCGGTGCAAGACATGCTTGACGCTCTCGCCTACACCGAGCATGAGCTGCCCAAGGCCGCTGACGCGAGCCTCGACCAGGCCTGCATCGCGGAGGAATTGTTTGAGGCTGTATTCGATGAGGCGGATGCGTTGCATCTGATGCTGCGCGTAGTGGTGCAGCGCGCCGCCGCGCAGGTCGCGCGACTGTTCGAGTGCGACGTGGACGCCGGTCGAATCAGCCTGAACGCGTTGATGGATCGTCGGCACACACCAGTGCCGGGCACCCGGCCGGAGAAATTCCACACGCAATACGACAGATATACCGACGAGGTGCTGCCGGCTATCCAGGAGCCGCTGCTGGAGGCCCATCCGGAGATTGCCTTTGCCTGTGCGATGGACGATCACTGCTACATCGGCACGCACAACCGCATCTTCGCGCAGCCGCTGACCGGCGATTATGCCGAGGACGTGCGCCACAGCCGCTCCAAGCGATTCTTCAACGATCGTACCGCTCGAAGTGCGGCCGCCAACCGCAAGCCGTACCTGCTGCACACCTACAAGCGCGACACCGGCGAGACCATGTACGACATCTCTTCGCCGATCCTTGTGCATGGCCAGCACTGGGGCCTGTTCCGCATCGGATACCGGCCACCGGGGTAATTCGAAAAAGGAAAAAGGAAAAGGCATCCAGCCTTGTCTCTTCTGGCTTGGCAGCGACTGACATTCTTCCCGCTCTTCCCCGGCAAGTGAACCTGACTTCGTTCTTGTTCCGATTTTACTTTCGCACCGCCAGCACCCCATCCAGCGCCAGTTGTGCCTTGAACCCGGCCTTCTCCAGCCGCTTGGCCACCTCGCGCGGCACGTCGCGGCCGCTGGTGAGTTTGTTCGGGCTGCCGGTGTAGTGGAACAGTCGCCCGCCGCGGCGCAGCACGCGCGCCAGCTGGTCGTAGAACGCTTGCGAGTACAGCTCGCCGGCGATGCCGAAGCGCGGCGGGTCGTGCAGCAGCGCGTCCATCGAGGCGTCGGCAAGCTGTGCGATCGCCTGCGAGACGTCGGCATGGGTGAGCTGCAGGCGGCTGCCGCTTGTCGGCGCGTCCGGATCCGGCGACCACGGGTTGAGCGTGCGCAGCCACAGCACGTCGGCATTCTTCTCGAACGAGCGGATGACCGCCACGCCAGCCTCCAGGCAGCACGCCGCAAAGTAGCCCAGGCCGCCGCAGGTATCGAGCACCACTTTGCCGCGCGGCTCGACCAGTGCCACCTTGCGGCGCGCATCCTCGATGGGCGACTCCTTCGAGGTGGGCAGCATCTTGATGCCGTCGATCTCGAAGGTGGGCGCGCCCCACTCGGTGGGCACCAGCTTGATCAGCGCGCCGGAATAGCGCGCCACCGGCACGAACTCCTCGCCGTCCCAATAGTGGATCGTGCGATCCTTCAGCGCAGGCGGATATGGGTAGCGCTGGCCCCGCCACTGCCAGGCGTCCGTCTGCAGCAGCGCGTTGCCGCTGGAGAGCCCCAGGTCCAGCGAGCCGGTCCATGCGCCCGCACCGGCATCGCGCGCGGCCAGCAGCGCCTCGGCGACGGGCCGTGTGAGCAGGGGGCCGGAATAATGCGGCACGACGGGCAATCTCCTGGCACAGCGGCAGCTGGCCGCAATGCGACGAAAGGGTGGCATCGTAACCCACGGGCGTCTGCATCAATGCGGGTCAGGTTCACTTTGTTGCTGGAAGGCTATCGAAGTCGGCCTGGGCAGACGGCTTGTCGAAATCAAAGGGCCCGGTGAAGCAAACCTCATCAAGCCACCGCCGATCAGCAAGGAGTGGAGCGCATGCCTGAACCTGGATGCGGTCCGCCACCACCGTTACCGTCGCGATTTTTCGAGCGTATGATCGAACGGATGATTCGTGCGGCGGCTGCCGTGCGGCGATGGGGCCAGCCGAAGGAGACACTCTCGATGAAGATGGCAACTTGTGTACGGATGGGGATGCTGGTGCTGCTGACCGGCCTGGTCGCGATCGCCACTACGGCGCAGGCCGCCGACGCGCTGGTGGGCAACGCCAGGGTCGGTGAGTCCCAGGTGGCCTCGGTGTGCGCCGCGTGCCATGGCGCCGACGGCAACTCGACGGATCCGCAGTATCCCAAGCTGGCCGGCCAGCATGCGAATTACATTGCCTACCAGCTGAAATCCTTCCAGAGCGGCCAGCGTGCCAACTCGATCATGTCGGGCATGTCGTCGATGCTGTCCCAGCAGGGCATTGCCGACGTGGCCGCCTACCTGTCGCAACAGCAGACGTTGCCGGGGCCGACCGACGAGTATCAGCCCGCGCTGGGCAAATCGATCTACGAGAATGGTATCCCTGCGGCGGGGCTGCCTTCGTGCATTTCCTGCCATGGTCCGAAAGGGCTGGGCGACAGCGCCAAGATGTACCCGCGCATTGGCGGGCAGCATGCACAGTACGTAGTGCAGGTGCTGACCGGCTGGCACAACGGCAAGCCCTGGGGCGACAGCCCGCACGCCAAGCTGGTGGTCGAGGTGGTGAAGAAGCTGACCATCGAGCAGATCAACGCGGTTGCGTCCTACGTGCAGGGCCTGAACGCCACCAAATAGCCTTCCAGATGGGTCGGGTTCGAATGGCGCGTGCTTGAGCGGGAATGACCGGCTTCAAGTCAGTGCCATTCGGGCCGAAGCCGCTTGCGGGCACCTCGAACAGGCCCGATTTGCAGGAGCGAACCTTGTGTGCGAAGTGCGCGAACCGTCGTTATCGCATCGGCACGGGTGGAGTCCCGTAGCTGCTTTGGATAAGCTGCGAATCCGCCCATGCGTCGCCCGCGGCGGCAGACGTCGCGCTATCCTGTGAAGGGTCAATGATCCCGATGCGATTGCCAGTCGAGTTGCCATCCCGTTGCGTGCGTGGCCGTGATGCAAGCTGCGGTGCGGCCTGCGGAGCGGCCGCATGAGCGTGGACAGCGAGGCGGGCCATGCGCCCATGGAGCCCGCGGACCCGGTGATCGTGGTGCGCGGGCTGGACAAGACCTACGCCTCGGGCTTCCACGCGCTGAAGAACATCGACCTCACGGTTCGCCGCGGCGAGATCTTCGCGCTGCTCGGCCCCAACGGTGCCGGCAAGACCACGCTGATCAGCATCATCTGCGGCATCGTCAATCCCGGCAGCGGCTCGATCGAGGTCGACGGCCACGATGTGGTGCACGACTTCCGCACCACGCGCTCGATCATCGGCCTGGTGCCGCAGGAGCTGACCACCGACGCCTTCGAAACGGTGTGGAACACGGTCAGCTTCAGCCGCGGGCTGTTCGGCAAGCCGGCGAACCCCGCGCACATCGAGCGGGTGCTGAAGGACCTGTCGCTGTGGGACAAGCGCAACAACCGGATCCTGACCCTGTCCGGCGGCATGAAGCGGCGCGTGATGATCGCCAAGGCGCTTTCGCACGAGCCGCGCGTGCTGTTTCTCGACGAGCCCACTGCCGGTGTGGATGTGGAGCTGCGTCGCGACATGTGGGCGATGGTG
>Ga0307377_10007327_pt1 | contig 11405 bp, 11 predicted proteins | sample TR3MG_FD_202535 | JGI IMG/M metagenome (GOLD analysis project Ga0307377, IMG submission 202535) | Soil microbial communities from Risofladan, Vaasa, Finland - TR-3 | ecosystem: Environmental > Terrestrial > Soil > Coastal area > Acid sulfate soil | place: Finland: Risofladan, Vaasa | collected...
CCTCCCCTAGCGCCGGAGAGTCCGCGCCGAGCGGGAAACCGACCCGGCGGCGGCGAACTACAATGGCGTGAGCGAGAGCCGCTTCCGATACCTCGAGATCAAAGGCCGGGTTCGGCGGCGCATGGCTGTCGTCGAAGTCAAGCCCGAGGCCGCCCCCGTGGCACGGGCCTCCTTTCGGGTGGCCGAGACCATCGGCTCCTTCGGCGCGGCACTCGGGCAGTTTAGCAGCCCCGGCGGGATCGCCGTCGACCGCGACAGCAATCTCTACGTCGCCGACTCCCGCAATCACCGCATTCAGAAGATTACGCCTCACGGCGAAGTCTATGGGCTTGGCGGCGACGGGCTCCTCGTCTGTCCGCAGGGCGTCGCAGTCGATCACACCGGCTCCATCTATATCGTCGAGCAGGGAGCTGGCCGGCTTCAGAAGTTCGGCCCGCGGGGGCAATGGCTCTTCGCTGTCGGTGGGCCCGACTCCGAGCATCCCCGCTTCTGTTCTCCCACCGCGATATGTCTCGACCGCTATCACCACGTCTACGTCGCCGACACCGATAACAACCGCATCACCTGCTACAGCGCGACCGGCCGCTGGCAGATAGACTACCACGGCCCCACATCAGAGCTCTCGCTCGGTCGCCCGCAGGGGGTCGCGGTTGACGCCCTCGGCCAGATCTACGTGTCGGACACCTTGCACGACCGAATACTCCGCCTCACACCCGAGGGGCGCTACGACGCCACGCTGGGCAGACCCGGCCCTCGGCCGGGCGAGCTCGCGGAGCCGAGGGGCATTGCCCTCGACCTCGATGGCGCTCTCTGGATCGCCGACGCCGGGAACGACCGCGTGCAGAAGTTCACGCCAGAGGGAGAGGTCGTCTGCTGTTTTCCGGAAAGCCCCTCACGCAAGGTAGACCTCGCTCGCCCGAGCGCGGTGGCGGTGGATCCGAAAGGCAGCGTCTACATCTCCGACACCCTCGGGCATCGAATACTTCGGCTCGTCCCTGTGGGGATGCGGGAGTGAAGAAGGGGCTTCTCGAAGAGGATACGGCGTACACGGGCGCACAGCTTCGCTCGGGCTGGATTCAGGAGGTGGGCGGGCTGAGCGGGGATGCGGCACTCGCGTTTCTCGGCCCGTGCGATGTGGCCCCCGAGCACATGGTCGATCGGGTCGACCTCGAGGCCGGCGCGCGGATCGCCAGCCCGCGCATGCTGCACATCATCGTCGAGCACCCAGGGCTGGACCTTGGGCACATCACAGACCGCCAGCGACTGCTAATGGCCCTCGCCGGCGAGATCCTCAACCGTCATCTCGGCGAGACGCTAATCCGACGCGAAGGCGATGATCTCTACCTGCGTGACAGAAAGCTCTCCGTCTCTGTGGCGACTGTTTCCCCCTCTTCGGGGCTGATACACTCCGGTTTCAACGTACGCGGAGAAGGCGCGCCCGTGCCAGCGATTGGGTTGGAGGAGTTGGGGATGGAGCCGAGGGACTTCGCCGAGCGATTGCTCGACGCATATGGGCAAGAGATCGAAGGTGCCGCCCAAGCGGCAGTCAAAGTGAAGCCGGTGGGATAGGGGGGTCGAGGAGGTTCGTCGTGACGTCCGTCGATGTATACGACCCGAACGAGCTGCTGGAGCGGTCCCAGCTCGAGCAGCTCCAGCTCCAGCGCCTCCGCTGGACTATCGAGCAGGCCGTGCGGTCGCCATACTACGGGAAGCTGTTCGCCGATCTGAAGCTCGGCACTGACTCGCTTCGGACCCTTGACGACCTCCGCCGGTTCCCGTTCACGGAGAAGCAGCACTTGCGAGATGGCTACCCCTATGGTCTGCTCGCCGTTCCCAAAGAAGAGGTCCTGCGCATGCACCACTCTTCCGGCACCACGGGCATGGCAACCGCCGTCTTCCACACGGCCGGAGACATTGACCGCTGGGCCGACCTCGTGGCGCGGTGTCTCTACATGATCGGCATGCGGAAGGGCGACGTCTTCCAGAACATGATGACCTACGGCCTCTTCACGGGGGGCCTCGGGCTCCACTATGGCGCGGAGAAGCTCGGCGCTTTCGTGATTCCCACCGGAGCCGGCAACAGCCGCCGCCAGATTCAGTTCATGCAGATCTTCGAGACGACGGCCGTTCACATCATCCCGAGCTACGCGCTGGCGCTCCTAGCTGCGTTCGAGGAGATGAGCGTGGACCCGAAGTCGCTCTCCCTTCGCCTCGCCGTCGGGGGCGCGGAGCCGTACAGCGAAGGCATGCGGGAGCGGCTCCAGGAGGCGTGGGGCATCCCGTTCTACAACTGCTACGGCCTCTCCGAGATGCAGGGACCCGGCGTTGCCTTCGAGTGTGCGGAGCAGCACGGCCTCCACCTCTGGCAGGACGCCTACCTCGCCGAGATCATCGATTCCGAAACCGGCGATCGCGTGCCCGACGGAGAAGAGGGCGAGCTCGTCCTCACATCGCTCACCCGCGAGGCCATGCCTCTCATCCGCTATCGCACTCGCGACCTCTCATCCTTCATCTCCGAGCCCTGCCCCTGTGGGCGAACTCACCGCCGCCTAACCCGCATCCAGGGCCGAGCGGACGATATGTTCATCGTCCGCGGCGTCAACATCTTTCCCCTCCAAATCGAGCGCGTCCTCATGTCTATGCCCGAGGTCGGCCACAGCTACCTCATCGTCATCGGCCGCGACGGTCTCGTGGATCGACTCACGGTGCGCGTCGAGCTCACCCCGGAGACCTTCAAGGGCGACCTCGCTCACCTGCGAGACATCCAAGACCGCCTCACCGACGCCCTGCGCGAGGAGATCCTCGTTCGCCCGCGCGTCGAATTGGTCGAACCCGGGACTATCCCGAGGCAGGAAGGTAAGGCCGTACGCGTGGTGGATGAGAGAGACAAGTAGGGGGTAAGACATGATCGAACAGCTGGCGATCTTCTCGGAGAACAAGCCTGGAAAACTGGAGCGGATCACGGAGGCGCTTGCCAAAGCCAACGTCAACATCCGCGCCCTTCATGTCGCCAGCCTCGGCGACATGGGCGTCATCAAGCTCGTCGTCGACCGCCCCGACGAGGCCTTCGCGGCCCTCGGCGCACCCGCCGCCATCCGCAAGATCCCGTGTGTCGCCGTTCGCGTCCCCGACCGCCCCGGTTCGCTCCACGAGGTCACCCGCGTCCTCAGCCAGGCCGGCATCAACATCGAGAACGCCTCCGGCTTCGCCGTCAGCCGCTCCGAGGCCATCCTCATCCTCGAAGTCTCCGACGTCCCCGCCGCCGAACGGGCCCTCACAGAGGCAGAGCTCAAGACCCTCGACGGAGGCGAGTTCGAGGCCGCGGTCGGCTCAAGGTGACATCCCCCCTCCTCGAAATCTTCTCCTCCGTCCAGGGCGAAGGCCTTCTCCTCGGCGAGCGCCAGGTCTTCCTCCGCTTCGTCGGCTGCAACCTCGACTGCGCCTATTGCGACACGCCGGCGGCCCGTTCCGAGCCGCCGACGTGCCGTATGGAAAGAAGCCCCGGATCCCAGGACTTCGAGGAAGTAGCCAATCCGTTGTCCGTCTCCGGCGTGACCGATGCCGTGCGCCGGCTCGTCAAGCCCCAGCCCGGCCTCCATCACTCCGTCGCCCTCACCGGCGGCGAACCTCTGCTCCACCCCGACTTCCTTCTTCAGCTTCTCCCAACGCTCGGCGACTTCGGCCTCAAGGCCTACCTGGAGACGAACGGCACACTGGCCGAGGAGCTCGTTAGAGTCCTCCCCCACCTCGACGTCGTCTGCGCCGACATCAAGCTCCCCTCAGCGACGCAGCAAGCTCCCATCTGGGGAATGCACGAAAGGTTCCTCCTCGCGCTCGTCTCGATGGAGGACCCCGCCCGCCTCGACTTTGCCAAGTGCGTCGTCACTGCCGATGCGGAATCTGAGGAGATCGAAACAGCCGCCCGCCTCATCCTCGGGATCGACCCCGAGATGCCGCTCGTCATCCAGCCCGTCACGCCGATTCGTGAGGGCGTCTCGGCACCCCCACCTCAGCACATCCTCCATCTCCAGGCCGTCGCCAAGCGCCACCTCTGCCACGTCCGCGTCATCCCCCAGATGCACCGCGTTGGCGGCTACCTGTGATACCTGTCCGGCGGCAGACGCGCCGCAGCCGCATCAGTCCAGACTCGCCAATATCGCCGCGACCACCAGCGGGGCCGCCTCTCGGATCTTCCGCTGATCGTCTGGCGGCTGGTTCTCCAGCCACCGGCTCACCCGCGGATGCCCCAGCAGCACCTCGGCAGCCTCCCCTGGACTCACCAGCAGTTCCAGAAACCAGAACAGCCGCTTTGCGTACCCAAAGATCCTCAGAAATCGTCCCATCCAACACCTCCCTAGGCTATCCCTGCTCCGGCTTATAGCCGGGCGTCATCACCTCGACCTCCCCCGCCGAAACGCGCGCCTCGACCCGCGCCCCGATCGCCTCAGCCACCTCTCGGATTGGAGCCACGGCTCGCCCCTCATACATGAACCCATCCACCACGCGCTCGCCGTCCACCACGATTCTCAGCGGTCGCGCCGGCTGCGCCAAGTCCACGATCTCGAAATGCATCGGGTCCGGCGTCCGCCACTCCCCTCCCCACGCGAACCCCTGCCGCTTTAAGGCATCTACCAGTCGCCGGTTCTGCGCCGCCTCCGACCCATACGGGAACATCCGCGCATTCACATCCACAGCGATTCCCCAGGCGTGTCGAGAGAGAGACCGGCGCGGGTCCCAGCCCATGTGCCGCGCCACGAAGCACCCATCGAACGTGTTGACGAGATGACACAGGTTCCGCCGCATCAGGTCCGCAAGCACCCGACCCAACGCCGGTGCAACCAAGCGGTGACACCGGATCGTCGAGAGCGGCCGGCCCCTCCCATCCCGCAGCTCGAACGGCGGATCGAGCGGCACGATATTCCGCCGCTCCCATTCGCCCAGGATCCTCACCGCGCCCCGCCGACCCGGATCGTCCTCCCACGCAAACTTCCCGAACGCGGACTCGACCCAGTCCCTGCTTCGTATCACGCCTGCCTCCTCTCCGCCGCCAAACACTTGGAGATTCGATCCAACGTTTCCAGCAGCCGATCTTGCCACCGCTTCTGATCGATCGTGTGGTGGCTCAGCGCCGCGTCGAACCGTCCCAGCGCATCGCATACATGCGCCATGTGGTTCTCCACCACTTTCGAGAAGTTCTCACCCGCTGCCCTCGTCGTTTGAGACTGCGCGTCCAGCTGTTCCTTGAGCTGACATACCGTCGCGTCGTGAGACGCCATCATCCGCCGGAGAGTCCACCAAAAAAGCCACGCCATCACTCCGGCGAGGCCATATTCCTTCAGTATTGCCAGCACTTCGGCGGCGCCCAGCGTCATGGCTTACCCATCTCCACCGGCTCCACTTGCACCCCAATGCGACCGTCGCTCGTGAAATAGGGACGTCCGCGCCAGTCGATCCTTTCCTGGCGCATGACTGCCAGAACCCGCCCCACCCGTTCCCGAAAGCGCTCGCGTCGCAGCCGGTCCAGTTCCTCGTCAGGCAGTGCCGGTTCTGTTCGTCGGTCTTCGATCTGTGCGTCCTTTGCGTCGCCCATCACATGACCTCCCTCTCCCTAGAGCGCATTTCATAACCCTCACTCGCCTGGCTGTCCGCTAGAGACGCTGGCATGAAATGCGCCTGCTGGAGCCTGGCGGCGTGTGCTGCTGTTTCATAACCCGCCTCGGCGGGTTATGAAACAGCTTCTAGTCACTCGCAAAGAGCCAGTCGCCGCCTGAAACCGGCTCCGAATATGTGCAGTTGAACTTTGCTCCATTTCCTGATGTAGCTATATCCTCGATCAGCCGATAGGTATTTGAGGCCGGCAGCGTCGTCCTTGTCTCATACATAATGAAGAGGAGATTGTTGTTTAGAGCCCAACCAGGGCGCCCTACGACCTCTTGCACAACGGCTGCGACATCAGGAGAGTCGTACCAGACATACTGAGTCCAGTCAGCCGGATCCCAAAACACATTTGCTGTTGTACGAGCGTCGTAGGCAGTACCACCAGACATGTGCGTAATGCTCATAATGGCAGCGCTGTCCACATCTTCTGCCGCTATACGTACCTGAATATCAGCCGCACTCGTACCCGCTGCGGAGAAAGAAAGAACAGCCGAACTAATGGTAACACCGGCAGGTATGGGAACAGTTGTGAAGCGAAATCCACCGGTGGCCCACTGAGTTGTGGTTCTGCCGACACGTATTGATCCATATGCATAGTATGTATCGTAACCGGGATATGTAGTTCCTCTGCTACCCGTGTCGTCGTCATTCTCAGTGGTCTGCTCCTCGGAGATGCTCGTGTCGATGTAGACGGGATATGTTGCCTTCGAGAGGGCGGTAGCGGGCACAGCGAAGGTGGCGAAAGCCCTGTCCCCGACGCGGCGCAGCGACCACTCTACCTCAATCGTCCGAGGCTCTTCCTTCGTGCTATCCCAAGCCGTCGGCCGCCGAAGCCACCACACGTCGCGGCCGGCGTCACGGAAGCTGAAGTCAACGTCCTGCGTCAGTTCGTCGGGGGTGTCGATCCCCGTCAGATCGTCGCTGACCTCCACCGGGGGACGCTCTGCCGCAAACCCATTGGCCGGTACAGCATCCCATGCTAGGGCCATGACCAGCACGAGGCGAAGCCCAGATGTCCCGATAGTCGGCCGCGGAACCGCCGCCGCCGTCCGCACGATCAACGTCTTGTAGAACCGATCAGGCCGCAGATTGTAGGCAAAGTCTATCCCCGGCCCGAAGCAATCTGCCCAGGTCGCCGTGCTTGCATCGTTGTCAATCCTCGGCGAAACCGCAGGGTTCGGTTTGGCAATGAGTTGACGCTCCCCCGCCTCGTTCTCCCATGCCAATGCCACCGGCGCCATCGCGAGCCATCGCCCCGCCCGACGGAACTGCGCCACACACCGGAGCGTCCGCCCCCCCACCTCCCGGCTGTTCCAGATCCGCACCTGATAGCCGTTCGTCTCACAGGCGAAGTCCCACTCCTCGCCCGGCGTAGGGTCTAGGCTCAGGTCTATCTCCTTCAGTTCCTCCCGCTCGTCGAAGGGATCGCGCCGGTAGTGGATCGGGCCTAGGCTCGCGCCGATCCGGTAGCGCCTCCCGCCGAGGTGGAAGACCTTGGCCGTTCGCGTGCGCCGATCGAGAAGCTCGATCTCGCCCTCGGCGGTTATCAGCGTGCCTGTTGTGTCTTTGCCTGCCAGAGTAGCCATCAGGTCGTGTGGTCCATTCCCATGCCGGCCCTGTATTTCGAGCCGTCATAGACGAATCCGAAAACGTGGGTCTTGCTGGCTGTGATCGTGGGAGCTGTCCCCCCCGGCCAGGTGACTGTCGCCGGCCAGGTGATCGTGTAGGCTGTGGCGCCCTTGGTCACGATCAGCACGTAGCGGCCGCCGCTCACAGGGTTGGAGAATGTGAGGGTACAGCTCGCCGAGAGCGTGATTGAGTGGACATTGCCCTCGTCCCAGTCAATCGTGTGGGAGGCTCCGCTGTTCCCATGAGCCTCCAGCGGCGAATGGTACTGGCCCGCAACCTGAAAGATGCCCGCGTTCGACAGCGCCGCTACCGGCGTCGCTCCGTCGATCCCCCAGGTCCATCCCCGCCCCGCCGTCGTATTCATGTTGTGCTTGATGCTGTAGCCGGTGACCGGACCCCACGAGTACTCTCCGCCAGAGCCCATGTGAATCTTGTAGGAGTCGGACTCCCAGAAGCGCACACCGTTCCCCGCCCCGGCGGCGATGTTGGCCCCAGCGATCGACAGAACCCCGCCCGCCGTCAGAGCCATCCGCTCCGCCAGAACCCCTCCGCTCGCGATGTGCCAGGAGAGCCTTCCCGTGTTATCGGCCCCCGCTCGCTCCCCGTACATCGCCCCAATCAGGTTCTCCACACCCGCGCTATCCTCGACGGCGAACAGATAGCCCGATGCGAACCCATCGACCATATTGCCGGAAGTCCGATGCTTCGCGAGGAACGACGAGCCGGGAAGCGAGGTCTCCGCGCTCGAGCGTATGACATCGAACCGCCCTCGCGTGTCCCCACCCAGGTGGAACACCGCCCGCTCATGCCAGGCCGCGGTTCCCCACGGGGCGTTCCCCTCGCTCGAATCGGGAAACCACCACACGAAGAGGTCGGCGTTAGCGTCGAAGCCGACGATGGCGGAGTTCCGGTCGTGCGAATCCCTCCCCCACTGACCCGCCCCCTCATACCATGAGTTCCGCTGCATCGCCGTGACTACGGTTCCTGAGGCGTCGTTCGATCCGATGTGGGTGAACCTGCCATACGGCGGCGCGCCGGAGCCGTCCATCTCCACGTTCATGCCGCCCATGACGAAGTTCCGGTGCTCGGTCATCATGTAGCCGAGCTCCCATCCGCCCACCGCAGCCCAGTCGCCGATGGGATTCGCTCCGGGCGTGGCCCGCCACCACACGACCCCCCCAATGGGCTCCGTCGGGATATTCCCTTCGGAGTGCACCCCGATCAGGTAGGCGTACTTGGCCGTGTCGACGCGGTTCCACTGGTCGGATACCTCGTCATACGCGGCATTGACGGCCCAGTAGAAGTCCCCGTTCACCTCGAACATCTGCGTGCGCTGACTGGCGGATGCGTCTATCGCCTTGAACCTGAGTCGCTTCACCCACGCCGACGCCAGCCCGCTGCCATCCTGCAGATCCTGCAGTGCCGTGTGCTCGTCCGCGGCGAGATGGAAGTAGTCTCCGCCTCCGCCGCCTTGCAGATCGGGAAGGTTGTTGTGCAGCTTCGCAGAGAAATCGACCCAATCCGCGCCATCCCAGCCGCGCCACGTCGCATGCGACTCGTCGAAGTAGATCATGCTTCTCTGCGGGCTCGCCGGCTCGGTGTCGGAGACGGAGAAGACGCCGATGCCCGCCGAATCGCGGGCGTCGTCCGAAGCCATGCTCGGCCCCGTCACCCACGGCGCCCCCGAGTGCCCCGCTTCGTACTGGATCGAGACCCAGTCCCCCATCCGCGGCACATAGCCCGATACGATCGGCACCTGCTTCAGCTCCAGTGGGTTGTTCCGCGCATCGTATCCAACCAGGAGATCGGCTTGATTGCCGTTCACGGCCACGACTTGCCCGCGCTCGAACAGCCGCCGCGCTCGCCCCTGGTAGGGATCTGTCGCAGCAAGTTGCCCGAAGAAATCCGGCCGAAGCGCAGGTGCGAGTTCGTTCATCATTGCCAGCACCTCCGATCGCGTCAAGAGATCCAGGCGTGCGCCGGCGAGCTCGGGAGGCTCTCAAAGCCCTCGCCCGGATCGTAGAAGGTCACTTCGTAGTACAGATCGCCGCTCAGCCGCTCCGTCCCGTAGTCGATCCATATGACCGGCTCTGACCCCGGGTGCGTGCGAGTCGCGATCATCGAAAACGGGCCCGTGCTTACCTGAGACCGGTAGATGTTGTAGCAGGTCTTCGGGGGCGCCGTCAGCCGCGGTGTCCACAACAGTGACGGACGCTGCATACCCCATATCTGGATCATGTTAGCCGTCAGGCTCTGCGGCTGCCACGCCGCCTCCGCCTGCACGGGCGTACCGCTGCTCTGCGGCTCGCACGGCACCGGCCCCGCCAGCTCCCCGAGCACATCGCCCCGGTCCCACGCCGCCACCTTGAACCAATACGTCTGCCCGTTCGTCAGGCCTGTGACCACCGACGGTGGAGCCCCCGTGCTCGCCGCCTCCGTGTAGCTCCCGGTCATGGTCCCCGCCTTGAAGACGCGGTAGCCCGTCACCGTCGGCTCCGCCGTTTCCGTCGACCAGTCCAGCTCCACTGCCTCCTGCATCGGCTGAGCCACGAGGCTGTCCGGCGCGCTCGGCACCCGGTGGCGATAGCCCCGCAGTTCGAGCGTCATCGTGTGCGCGCCGTGACCGCTGCCGGTCTGGCGGCTCACCACCGCCTCCACCCGATAGAGCTGCTCCGGGCCCGAGTGCGTGCACCCGCTGTGCACCACCGTCACCACCCGGCCCGGCCGTATGAAGACGTCGCCGGCAACGATCCCCGCCCCCGTCGGCTGCACCCAGCTATTGTCCCTTCGGATTGCATTCGCGAGCTGTCTCGCCAGCCTCGCCGTCCTCATCGTCGGCTCGAAGATGGTGAACAATCGCGGCCCATACCGCTCGATGCTCTGCCGGTCCTCAACCGTCACCGCGATGTCGCGATTTCTCGCATCCCGGCTCTTCACCACGATCCGATTCCGAAGGTTGATCCCGGAGGCGGACGGCGCCCACCCAAGGAGGTCGCGCCCAGCCACGTAGGTCTCCTCCCCCGTCTGCGTCTCCCACTCCAGATCGCGCAGCGTATACACGCCCTCGTCGTCGGCCTCGAACACCCAGCCGATCATCTTCGCAAGCTGCGCGCAGGCGTCGAGGACGCTCGCGTTCTGCTCCGTCCACTTGGGCATCACGAACGACGTCGCGTCCAGCGAGTAGTCCGACGCCTCCAGCCCCGCTTCGTACTTCGGGTTCGTCAGCAGATCCTCGACAATGGCCTCCGGCGAAACGTCCTCGTAGTGGTCCAGCACCTCGATGAACAGGTCCCCCAGTCGCTTCGTCATATCGCGGATCTGGCCCAGGCGAATCACTCCCCGGTCCGTCGCCTGCTCCGTGATCTCGTCCCCCAGCACGCCCGTGAACGTCGTCTTCAGCCAGTCCACCGTCGTCGATGCATCGTACAGCGCGACCTCATCTACGGCGATCCAGTCCCCCTCCGCCTTCGGGTGGAAGCGAAGGATCACCTGAGACACATCCCGCTGGTTCAGGTCCAGCCCGTACACGTATTGACGCCGGCCCGCCGGATCGTCCCTCAGGTGGTCCACCGGCAGGGGGGCCGTATGCGATCCCCCACTGCCCACGAGAGTGACGGAGGCCGAAGATGGCAGCAGCACGCCGGCCGCCGACCGGCTCATGAGGCTCGCCGCCACCGAATGCACGTTTCTCGCGGGGGACAGCGTGAAGACCACGGTGGCGGTGCGGCGATACCACCCCACCCAGCTATCATCCAGCTCGTTCGTCGCCTGACCGAACCCCCCATCAGTCAGCTCCGTCCCCTGCAGCGAGTCCGGCCTCGTCGGCCCGGCGCTCGCGCATTCATACGGCAGCCCATAGGCGAGATTCGGGTGCAGCAAGACCCCTTGCGGTATTCGGACCACCCGTCCCTCGTCCAGCAGCGGGTCCCACGTGCTCGACGAGTCGTAGTTCCAACTGCTCACCCGGTTGTCCCGAGCCAGCATCCCGTCTGAGTTGTCGAGCATCACATCCGCCGTCGTCACAGCCTTCAGCCGGCGGGTGATCGTCAGCGGGAAGAGCAGACGATCCGAGAGGTCACACCAGAAACCCTCCCGCCGGAACTGCATCTCTGCCAGCG
>Ga0307377_10007328_pt1 | contig 11405 bp, 31 predicted proteins | sample TR3MG_FD_202535 | JGI IMG/M metagenome (GOLD analysis project Ga0307377, IMG submission 202535) | Soil microbial communities from Risofladan, Vaasa, Finland - TR-3 | ecosystem: Environmental > Terrestrial > Soil > Coastal area > Acid sulfate soil | place: Finland: Risofladan, Vaasa | collected...
TATGAAGATATGAAGATATTATCCTATGAAGATATGAAGATATGAAGATATTATCCTATGAAGATATGAAGATATTATCCTATGAAGATATGAAGATATGAAGATATTATCCTATGAAGATATTATCTTCATATCTCGTCTATAACCGCGTATATAACGGCGTATATAGACCGTTATATGCTCGCCCACCAATCTGTTATCTTAATACGTAGCCAAAACAGCAAGAACGACAAGCTATATACCGTTATAGATGCGAACCAGACAGCAAGCAAGACGGCGAGTATTAAAAAACTACCCAAATCTCTTATGTAAACCATTTATTTCCTCCCAGCATGAGCGAGAATATATCCCTCGTTCGAGTTAAGGACAACCCTTGCTCATATTCTAAAGTTACCTTCTCATACATACTCTATATACACTCCACACACACTAACTATTAATCTCAAGATACCATCTAATTCGCTCTTTTCACATATAATCAAACATCTTATATGGTGTTCAGGAATAAAACTAGCTCACCGTCCGCTCACCATCCCTTCCACCATCCCAGAATATATTCCTCATATACCGCCCCACACAAACCCTATATAGACCCTTTTTACATACCTAACCATTATAGGATACTGTCTATATTGATTCATATTGAAGGTTATTGTCTCTATGTCTATATAATCTTAATTCATCATATACTAGACATGATACTGTACATATTCCTTTAATTAAGCATATATTACATGGACAATTTCTTATTACTTCTTCATTATCTGTTAATTGAATAGGGCAAAATACAACAGGATTACATTCCAATTCTGAATCATATATATCGGAATAGCATCCTTCACATCTTTCATATTTCATCTTTTAATATTCCTATTTGGGGGTCAATATGATTGCAGTATATTCTTCACATGGGTTATCACACATACCTTTTATTAAACATTTATTACATGGACATTTAAGGATTAAATCTAGTTGATTTCTTGATTGAAGAATACATTTTACATCTGTATTATTAGTATAACATCCTTCACAGTTTTTATGTTTCATTATTCCATTGTCTCTAATTCTATAGCTTGTCTTCTTATTTTAGTATATTCTTTACATACATGTATGCATATCCCTTTTACTAAACAGTCTAAACAGGGACATTTAAGAAGTAAAGCTAGTTGATTTCTTGATTGAATAGGGCATTTTATACCTGTATAAACATCAGTATAACATCCTTTACATTTTTCATGTCTCATTATTGAAGTTCCTACATTCTTGGATAATAACAAAGTATTCCTTTTAAGGATACTCTAACATTGTATAGTGTATTAGTGAATTTTATCATCTATATGCTCCTTTTGATAATTCGATTCTGTGGGGTTAGATGATTTGGGAGAAGATGTTCCTGTTCCCAATCCTAATAATCGTATGGGTGCATATATGTCATCTAACATACAGATTGTTTCAATTGCTCCATTTGAATCGTAGAACTCTAACTTACGTATTTCAGAATCAACTATTAAGAGTACACCGGGATAACTATGTTTATCTGAATGATCAACATATGGATCCATGGCATAGTATGATACTTTAGATAGATCAATTGTTGCTCTATTCTTTGTATTAAAGAATGTGTACATCGTTGGTATAACTTTTAATCTTTCTTCTTTTACATAGTTAGTTGTGTACATTAACTTATTATCCGCATCTTTCATATTTTTCTCCTTTATGGGTTACGGTCCTCTTGATGATATAGGGTAATTATAGTTTATAACTCTTACTCTTAAATCTTTTGGATCATAATATTCTTCATAATAAGTATTATAATAAGTATTAGGGTTTACATAAGAAGTAAGCTCATCACATGAAATCATACACATGCTTTTAATTAAACATATTGAGCATGGACATGCTTTTCCGTTTTTCTTGTGGGGTGAAGTACATACAGTTAATTTATCATTTGATCTTAAAACCAGATATGACTTACATCCTTTACATATATAGTCTCTGATATCTCTAACCTTTTCAATATTTATTTTCATAAACTTTCCTTATATAGTTAGAGTTGTTTAAGGGTTTCATTATCAGTTGTAGTCTCATTGATATTCTGTTCTTGAATTATAGGTGGAGTGGGATTATACAATTCTCGAACATAAGTTGCTATAAACATTATAAGAATAGATGTAATAATCGCAACAAGAATTAAACCGACGACAACTTTGAAGTGATGAAGGCTTCTTATACTTGTTGGGCGAGTAAGACTACTTTCTATTTTATTCACCACTTTTTTATATCCATCAATCTCCATATCATCAATCTCTTTCATTTTACTATTAACCCTATCTATCATATTGTCTTCATCAAGCATCAAATTAAACTTATCATCAAGTTTTTTAAATAGATTATCAAGAGCAACATGATCATTGTTTTTTCTGATAGGTGGGGGGGTTGGTCTCAAAGGTCTGCCAACAGTAGGTCTTTTGCCTAATCCAGAACTACCACCCAAAGGATTTCTTTTATATATACCCATTATTTTTATTCCTCCTTATCTCTTATCTCGAATTCCTGCTTGTGTTATTGCGGATAACATATCTATATGTATCTTTGAGAATTGATCATATTCCTCACACGGATTTGTGCATATACACTTTATTAAGCATATAATACACGGGCAACCACGATATAAGTATTCATTGGGTTGTTGAAAAAAGCATTGATCTAAGCTTGGGTTTGGTTCATTAATTAAACAACCTTTGCATTCTTTATATGTTTTATCATCCATGATAGATTGAATTCCTTCTTATGTTGTCTTGTAATATTTATTTCATCTATTTGTTTCTTTCTTATAGCTTTATACTCTTCACATGCTCGCTCACATATACACTTTATTAAGCATATACCACATGGACATTTATAATTTAGATTCTCATTAGATTTTTGAAAAACACATTCGCTCATAATATATGGGTTTGTTACATTACTTAAACAACCTTCACATTCATTAGATTTCATCACACTATTCCCGATTGTTTCTTAGTTTGATTCTTCTTATATTCTTTATATCTTTGTGCATTTTTCTTAACATGATCACGATAATCATTTGAATATTGGTGGAACTCATCACAATAACTTGTATTACACATACTCTTTACTAAGCATATATTACATGGGCAATTATATATACGTTCGCCTTCTTGGAAAATAGAGGATGATAAACAATGGAGATGCTTAATAGTACAACCTTTACATTCACTAGCACTAGATTTTATCATTTAACTCATCCTTTTCAATAACATTATGTAAATCATAATATTGTGTAAAACTATCGCATATATCTTCACATATACCTTTTAATAGACAAACTTGACATGGGCAATAATTAGTACGATTATTCATTTGAAAATAAGAAGGTAGTGAACACCCATAATCTGTAACCATACACCCATCACATTCACTGGTATGTTTCATAATACTCCTATTGATTTTCTATATACTTAGCATGAGTTTTTGAATATTGGTCAAATGAGTCACAAAATTTCATACATATTCCTTTTACTAAACATATTTGGCATGGACAATTGTAAATATGTTTATTATGTTTGAAATTAGGTGGTAATACACAGACAGTATGTATATTTATAAGCATACATCCTTTACAAGATTCTGGAGTTGTAGTGTCCATTAGTTACCTCTATATGAAAATACGACCCACAAAACACCTATAATAATATAAATGCCCATGTATATTTCTTTTATCTGATCAGGTGTCATTTTCACCCTCCTCTTTATTATATCTCAATTTCAATGTATGTATATCTGATTTTATATATTCTTCACATGGATGATCGCATACTCCCTTTATTAAGCATACAGTACATGGACAGTTTTTTGAAATCTCAGGACTACTATACATACACGCTTTTATTTCATTAAAAGAATAGCATCCTTTACAAGCTTTATTATATGGGGTTTTCATAATTTAGTTTATGTTTGACTTAGTATAGTCCATATTGAAAAAATAATAGCTGTGGATACTGCGGTTGAAAGGACTATATACCACATTGATGATATCCAATTATGTTTATGAGATTTAAACGTGATATTATGACCCGATATCTCTTTGAACATTCTTTGGTAATCATCTTTTATATCAACTGGCAGTTTATCTAAATCTTGTTTATTGATATAAGGCATTTGCTCATTCCAATACCTTGCTCTTTTCATTGTAGGTATATATTCTAATTTATCTATAATTTGTCTTATTATAGTTGCTTTCTGAGTTATGATCGTTGATGGATCCATTATTTTAATATCTCCTTTTATGTAGGTATTTGTCTCTTTCTTATTACCTTTTTTGGACTGTTTAACCAATATTTATCACATGCTGAATCACACATAACTTTTACTAAACATACACAACATGGGCATGTAGTGCCTGCATTAAAGCTATAATTATAGTAGCCACACGAGATAGTAGCACACCCAACACAACCTTCTGGATTGGGATTTTTAAATAGAGTTTTTATCTTCTCTTTAGGGTCCATATTTATGTTTTCTTTAGGGTCCATATTTATGTTTCCCTTCTGTTATAGCAATACTCTACAAAGTCATCGCATATTTCACTGCACATAGGGTTTACTATACAAGTGTTGCATGGAGAATCTGAATTATTAAAGCATTCAGCATAGTTATTGTCTGGTAATAGGTCTAATATAGGATCTGATTCCATTTATTATCTCCTCAATCTCTATAATATAAGATAGTAACTACCTTTTTATGTTGGTTGGTTACTATAAAATAAATACCTACTAATATAAGTGTAACAAATACTGTTACACATACTACATATGTCATTGTTGGGCGGTATCCGTTAATATCTAATATCATACAAATAACAACTGAAGATACAAGTTCAAACATCGTGCAAAGTAGTATTTTGTCAATAAAATAGTTTAAAGTGACTACCAGTTTATTTATTTTATCACATGGAGTTTGGCACATAGGTCTTACTATACATCTTTTACACCAATGTGGTGGATTTTTCATATTAATTCACACCTTTCCAATGGAGATTCTATGTTTTTTAAATTCATCGCATACACCCATACACATCATTTTAACCAAACATTTCATACAGGGGCATGCCACACCACCTATTTTTGCTTTAGATACTCCTCGGCATACTTCAGTTCCATAGGTGGTGTATAGCATACATCCCTTACATTCATTATCATCTAGTGATTTCATTATACCAAGTCTAATACCTCTATAGTATAATCAATCTCATCTCCATATCTTTCAAATGCTGGTAGGTTTGGATGAAATCTATGTGAATTCACAAGAGACAATTTATGCTGTGTTATTTCTAACATCCTTTTCTGCTCGGGTATATTACAATGATGTTTTTCATACACAGTCAATCTTATTTTATCTTTTAAACTATTAAGTTCTTCTTCTGTGTTTTTCACATAGGCATTATAGGTTTCTTTCTTTTTTACAGACTCTTTGATGCAATCAACTATAAATTCCCCAGCTGTTTCCTCACTCATAAATGCTTTTAACGGTTGAGATGAAAAATCATTATAGGCAAAGTGATTATACATCACAACATAAACCTTTTTTATACAATCAGACATGAATAGCTATCCCTCCTTTCTTTAAAACGAATGTTACCATCATTACTGCCAATTATTGATAGGTCCTTATTCCAAAACTTTTCAAATTTACATATACGATTAACTCTATAGGATGATTTGGCATCATATTTTAATAACCAATCAACCAGATCATAACATTGTAACTCTGCTTTATTTATACATATAGCATACTTAAGACATGTATCACATGGAAGATCTTTCATTATTCAACTACAAACACAGCTGGATATGTCATGACTCCGGGCATGGACTGAGTAGTAAGATAATATGAATCTGTATCATTATCACTATAAAAATATTTTAGATCTTTTGAAGTGACTTCTGATGCAATTGTCTTAGGAGAACAACCTCTTCCTATGGGGAGTACTCTTAAAACTATCAAGTTCAACCTATGTGTGTCAAAAATATGTTCATCATTTCTCCAGGCCTCTGCCCATTCCTCCGCTGCAGCTCTGGTTTTAAATACAAATATACCAAGTGTGCCTTCCTCAGCATATACATTCTCACTGGGCATATATTTAAGTGCAAATGGGCTCTTGGAATCAATCATGGCACTGACACGACTTTTTTCTTTTACGACTTTATACTTATACTTTCTCATTTAATTCTCCTTTATTCTTTCTCTGTCATTAGATAAATACATTTGAAATGGATAGCAAGTTTCTTCACATATCATTTTAATTAAACATGTTGAACATGGGCAAACTTGATGTCCCATAGATGGTTTTACGGCGCATTGTGCAATTCCTCTTTGCATCCTTTCAATGGTAGCAAGTGTAGTGCACCCCTTACATATAGTTTCTCTCATTAACTCATTTTCTTCTGCCATTTTGATTTATAATCCTTTCATTAAAAAAAATAATGATCGGGTATATGACTAACACCCGATCATTATTATGGTCCTAATGACCGTACAGACGTATTTCATGGGTTCAATTAATATTGACATACTCAGTATAGTCTGGGTCTGTCATGTCCTTAAATAGATAGTTAAATCGAGCTTCTGGATCATATTCCATTGAATAAACAACCCGGTTTTCATACCTAACGAGGGTTTTATAATACCCATCAAAACCATGTGTCCTTCTTAATTGCTCAACACACATCATAAGATACATAACCTTATGATCGAATAGAAAATGCATCCAGGTATCTGTAGTTTGTAGTATGACAACATTCTCATCTAGAACATCAACATTGGCATCGAATAATACGAGATTAGCCTTTTCTTTGTTGATGTAATGTCGATGAAGTACTGGAAATACTTCGGTGAAGGGTTTGGTTTGAATGACTTCTGTAGTTCCAATGGTTGCATTTAACAGAATCAAAATTGATATGAGACATATATACAGTAATTGTTTCTTAGTCATAATAGTCCTCCAAGTTTATTTCCATAGTTAATGAATTTAATGAAGAATAATTACCTAACTCTAATATTCCATTAGCAGACTTTAAAAACTTTTCAACCTCCTTGCGTGATATGAATGTTTCTTTAAGACATATTTTTGTCTTTTCAAAGATATATTGTTTATATTCATCACATAAGGATGTGCAGTTCGCTTTGACGATACACGTTTTACAAGTTTCAAATTCATCTATTTTCATCAGTCTCCTTTAGTTTATGGATTGATAAATTTCTTCAAACTTCTATGATACAATTGATATTGCTCTGATAGGTATGTAGCTATACACTTATATTCTATCACAGTAATGCCTTCATCTATCTTAACTTCATGTGGGATGACTGGCACAAATGATAATAAGAACATAAGAATCATCCAGAATATAAATTTTTTCATGCTTTTTCCTTCCCTTATACTTAGGTCTGTGCCTCTATAAGCGATTTATCTATTGTTGGTATTTTATAACCGATAGATGATGGAGATACAGCATCCATATAATATTCACCTAGTACTAATTTTGAATCAGATATTACACTATCTTTATCCTGTTGCCGACGTTGTTCAAAATATTTCTTCGGATCATTTTGGTTCTTTCCATAATACCATCCACCATATATTATAAGAACCACGACTCCTAACATAATAAAACAAAATAGTAGTGTACCCATAGCGACGGACTCCTTTCATTTGAGTTAATAGTTATTGATTGAGGTTTACATAAAGTAATTTCGTTTCGCAATCAGATCTTGCGCAGGATTGAATTTTACAAGAGGAAATGAACCTATCTTTGGTGTTCCAGATTTTACTCCACACCAAGGACAATGTCCATTCATTTGTGCAGATGGTGTACCTTTCTTAAGATCGTGCTGAAAAATAACACCACAGTTTGTACATCTGTACCAAGCTCTATAAGATCCGGTTTGGCACAATCCTTCTTTTTTAATTGATTTTTCTATCACAATTTCTCCTTCCAATAATTATTCATAATTCATAAATTAATATATATAGTTCTATGTTATAAAACCATCCTCTATCGCCATTCCATAAGCAACAGATAGTGGAGTTATAGCACCCATATAATATTCAGCTTCTGCTGTTTTTGAACCAGCTATTACACTATCTTCATCATGCCCATATCTAGCAATGAATCTAGCATCAAAGGGAGTTCCCCCCACATCTTTCATATAGTAATCAAAAGATGTTGATCCAAGATCATTTGTCCCTAAATATACAAGATTTGGTCGAGTATTAAAATACTGTTGTATACCAGCTTCAATATATGCATCATCTTCAAAAATTCTGAAACGACATTTTGGCAAATATTTAGAAGGAAGTACTGGAAACAATTCAGTTAATTCTTTGTTTATTATATCAGAGGTTTCTTTAATTAAAACATATTTTATCAGGGGATCCCATATACCAGTCAAAAATACATCAACTTTTTCCTCTATATTTTGAGATAGATAATCTCTCGCTTCACAATAAGTTTTTACTAACTCATCATTTTGCATAGTATTAACTCCATATTGATCTGATTTATATTCCACATTTTAAACAGCATGTTTTTAACTTTCCTTCCCAAATTGTTGATTTACTCCAACTGTTTTCTATCTCTTCAAATATTCCTGAGTCAAATATTTGATTTAATGTTTTGTTTTTAATATTAAGTTTTTTCTTATCTAATACATCCCATATTTGAGTAGACTTGAAAGGTAGCTTCCATTTATACATTTCTGCCGCTAACCAACAACAAGGCAACACTAGTCCTTCTGCTGAAATATATAACTCTTTATTGAACATCATTTTACATTTAATTAAAGTTTGATCAAGAAATTTTTCAAATGACCCATATTTCTTTTTGATCTTATATTCTTTCCACCAATATGATGGTCCGTCACTTGAAAGTTCGCCTTCTATTTCTGGTTCCTTGAGTACAAATTCCGCAAACCCTAATTTATCTGCCAGACGATTTGCTTCTTCAATTTGATGTTTATTATGATCAAATACCAAATAATCCCAAATTGCATGTCCTCCGCCATCAATATACGATTTTGCATTTCTAATGACTAAGGACCACATTACTCCCTGTCTATACATTTTATGTGTATCAGAGAGACCATCTATACTAAATCTTACAGAATCTGTAACCCTTGCTAAATCTTTCCACCAATATGATGGTCTTGAACAACCATTCGTTGTAACGCTAAGGGTGATATTCTTATTGTGTTCTTTAAAATATTGAATAGTTGGTAAAAGACCATTAGCTAATATAGGATCTCCATAGTTACCGGAGAAATAGATTTTTTTGAGTTGTCTTATGCGATAAGTGGGGAATGCTCTATGTAAATTTGAGAATGTTAGTTCTCTGTTTTTTAAATGTGGATTTACTTCTCCGCCATTTTGGTTTCTTTCACACATGAGACATGCCAGATTACATCTTTCAGTCATCTCTATATGAACTACCTCTATATCATCTAACTTATACATTTATCTACCTTTCATATAGCGCCGGTGGGAATATCTTAGTCTTCTTCAATAATTAAATCTGCAAGAATAAGCACCTCTAACATAGAAGGTTCTATGGTGGGTGGGATATCCTTGAAGCCAATTTTTGTTCCTTTAAAATCAATAGTATCATCGAGAATTGCATTATATTCTTTAATCTGGTTTTCTCTTTTTTCAATTTCAACGGAATGTTTAGTTTTTAAAAGTGCAAGTTCCTCTTGAAATACATCTACATTCGCAGTAATAACAAAACTATTATCCTGAATTTTCGCAGTTCCATCTTCATTTTTATCAGCATACTGATGCGCAAGTTTTGCTCTTTCGGTATCAAACTCTTTAAATTTCTCAGAGACTTTTCTTGCTTCTTCAAGAGCAGAAATTTCATCTCGCATATTAACTTTATTTTTAGCTATAAAATAGCTGAACTTTACAGAAAATTGTCTTCCCTCTAGTACACTAATACCGTTGTGCAATCTCATCAAATCTCTTTTTTTCATTTAAACATTACCCCTTTCATTTTTATGATTACTCAATAATCATTCATTTATATTTTGTTCTTAATTATAATAATCTATTCTAACGTAAAGCAGATATATCAATAATTAATAATTCATCTGTTATGATGCTTGAATATAATTGTGATTGAAGCAGTCCTGACACTCATAAACTTCTACTCCTCCCGCATCCAAATCAGCACGTCTAATTTCTGTTTCATGAGGACATGTGTTTTGAGCTAAGGTCATTAAATCTATGATCTGTTGACTTAATGCTGCTTTTTCTTCTGGAGTATAAGCAGATGTGTCTGTTTCTTCTAATGCCATTGCTTCAGCATATAGTGCGATTGCTTCTGTTTTTGATTTTATTATTGTCATATTATTATCCTTTCATTATAAATGCTAATGCGTAATAAGGAGGCAACCATGTGTGATTGTCGCTCATTTTATTATGAGAGCCCATTACAACATTGTCGGCATGATAACCTGTTTCAACTCCGTACCCATCTTCACCAGAATCTGAATGATGATGAGTTCCATGTGAAACTCCATTTACTGTAAGATTGCCATTACTTAATATCTGATCTGGACCTTTATTATCTGGGTCTAATGTTACGGTGGCGGACTAAGAATCACCAACTCAGAATCACGAATATCCACACCAGTGTGTATTCCCAATGATCCATTAAATATTTCAACAGAATTACTTATAGCAGCACCATAAGTAACATCAGAAATTGAATCTGTAGAAGCATGAATTACAACGGCATTAGATCCTCGGGTGGTTATACCTCCAACATGATGAAAATTAACAATCAAAATGGTATCAAATTTTTTGGCTGTATTAAATACGACAATCAACCTTTGGTTAGTATCGTTTGGACTCGTACTAAACCACGAAGTCGATTGCGAAACACCAGTGGTAGGAAGGCTTGTATCGAAAGCAAACTTGCTATCTTGAGCTGCGTTATAACTAGTGGTTGCATACGCAGTAAAATCAGCATCTGTAATACTCACCAGTTCCCCATTTAGATAGAACTCAACCCTCCGTAGACCTACATAAGAAGCATCACCCTGACTATCTGCAATATCAAGTACTACCGATTTTGCTGTAACAGTATAATCTTGAGGACTAATTGATGTATGAATGAGAGAACACTCTTGTGGATCTTCAACATCCGCCAATGCCGTATGCTGATTGAAAGTACCATCGTAAATCATAACAGAATTAGGAATTACTTGTCCCCAAACTGCTCGATCTATCGGAAGTATTGAAGTATAAACTTTTACATTTTTGATGCCACGATCAGTAACATCTTTTGCATGGTGATAGTTATTTATTACGAACCTATCCAAAG
>Ga0307377_10007330_pt1 | contig 11405 bp, 10 predicted proteins | sample TR3MG_FD_202535 | JGI IMG/M metagenome (GOLD analysis project Ga0307377, IMG submission 202535) | Soil microbial communities from Risofladan, Vaasa, Finland - TR-3 | ecosystem: Environmental > Terrestrial > Soil > Coastal area > Acid sulfate soil | place: Finland: Risofladan, Vaasa | collected...
GGCCCGCCGCCGCGGCGAGCGAGCGACCGTGCACACCGTGAAAGCCGTAGCAGGTGGTGTACGCGGGAATGCGCGAAGAGCAGCCGATACCCGATACGACGGCGATATTCTCCGGCAGCAAATTGAGTTTGGCGAAGGCCTTGGTGAACGAGGACAGCACCGAGTAGTCGCCGCAACCCGGGCACCAGATCGGCTTGTAATCGGACTTGAACGCCTGCGCCATGATCGGCGCGGCAGCGGCGGCGGTAGTGGCAGAGGAATTCATGCGCGGCTCCATTCGGTGATTTGCTGGTGGATTTCGTCGGGGCGCATCGGCAGCGGTCCGGGATGGCGGAAGCTCTTCACTTCTCCTGGCAAATCGTATTCCGCGCGCAAATAGCGGTACAACTGCCCGGTGTGATTCTGCTCCACCACCAGCAGCCGCTTCGCGCCGGCAAGTGCCGCAGCCAAGCGCTCTGGCTGCGACGGGCTGAGCAGGCGCAAGGACACCAGCCGCGCCTTGATCCCCTCGGCGTCGGCGCGTGCGAGCGCTTCGCGCGCCGCGCCGGTGCAGGAGCCGAACGTGACGATGGCAAGCTCGCCCTTGCCTTCGACGTCGGCCCAGCGCTCGCCGTAATCGAATTCCGCGAGCTTCTTCGCGCGCTTGTCGAGTTGCCTGATGTGATCGCCCGACTGACTAGAAGGCAGGCCGCGCTCGTTGTGCTCCAGGCCGTCGGCCGTATACGCGGTACCCGGCATGCCCGGAATCGACATCGGCGAGATTCCCGACTCGGTGACAGCATAGCGCTTGTAGCCTTCCGCCCCTGCGTTCGGCTTCAATCGCTCACCGACCAAGCCGATGTCAGCGGGCGGGTCCACTACCGCACGCGTCTGACCGAAGTACTGATCGGAAAGCACGATGGCCGGAGACTGCATCGCTTCGGCCAGATACACCGCCCATTGCGTCGCCGAGACGCAATCGGCGATGGAGTTCGGCGCGACTACGATGCGCGGCGCGTCGCCGTGTAATCCATTGACCGCAATGTTCACGTCGCTTTGCTCGCTTTTCGCCGGTATGCCGGTCGACGGTCCGCCGCGCATCACGTCGATGACCACGATCGGCACTTCAGCCGCAACCGCCAGCCCGATCGCTTCGATCATGAGTGACAAGCCCGGTCCTGAAGTGGCTGTCACCGAGGGCACGCCGCCATAGGAAGCTCCGACGATCATGTTGACCGAAGCCAGTTCGTCCTCTGCCTGCACGAGGGTGCCTCCAACTTTGGGCAGCGCAGGCGCCAGCCATTCGAGCACTTCGGTCGCCGGTGTGATCGGATAGGCGGCGCAGAAGCGCACGCCGCCGCGGACCACGCCAAAGCCCGCGGCCTGATTGCCCGTGATCAGCCAGCGCGCGTGCTGTTTCGCACCGCGCGCAGGCTTGTGCGCGAGGCGCGGCACCGCCGGCACGTTTGCGGCCGCCGCGTATCCCGCGTCGGCCGCAGCGAGGTTGGCGGCCATTTTCTCCCCGCCGCCTTTCTTGAGCGATTTCTGCAACACCGCTTTGACCGAGTCGGCGGGCAGACCCGCCAAGCCGGCGGCCAGGCCGAGGGCGATCATATTGGGCCAACTCCCGGGTATTGCTTTCGCCATCTGCTTGAACGCCAGCGGCGCATAGCTTGCACCCCGCGTTACGAACACCTCGGGCGGCTCACCCTGCTCGGGGTCGCCTATCATCACGCTCGCACCATCGAGCGGAATCTCGTCGGCGAAGCGGTGTATGTTCTGCCAGTCGATGCCGATCAGGATATCGAAGCGATCGTCCAGGCACTCTACCGGCGCGTGCGAAAAGCGCAGCAGCGCCGCCGCTTCGCCGCCGCGGATCTGCGGTCCGCTCGAGCGCACCATCAGGCCGTACCAACCGGCCTGGGCTGCAACCTCGAGCAGCAGATTGCCTGCGGTCATCACGCCCGCGCCGCCGCTGCCGGTGATCGCGATTGAAATATTGTCTTTGATCTTCTCTTTGTGCTTTGACACGGTGTAACCTCCGTCTTGCTGCGCCCGTGGTTCTGCGCATCGGGCGCGTGGTTTGCGATCTTGCCTGACAGCTTATACGAACTCGAAACGAGGGGCGTATCCCCTCATGCTCCCCCTGCTTAGTCAGAGGCCGCAACGGCAATTTTGAAGCGGCCTAGTCTAAATTGCATTTTGCGCTTGACTTCTAAATACGCATTCTAGTACCATAATACTTAATTAGCGCTGAAAAAGTCAAGCTGAAACTGACTTATCAGTACAATCTAACAGCGCGGCACCCCAAATTGGAGGCACAGGCATGAGCACAAACGCACACCGGTGGATGATGACGGCACCCAAGGTCGCCATGGTCGAATCGGCATTCAACCCGTTTCCTCCGCAGCCCGCGGAAGTAGTGATAGAGATCGCCGGCTGCGGCGTCTGCCACACCGACCTGGGTTACTTCTACGACGGGGTGCGCACCAATCATGCCCTGCCCCTTACGCTGGGCCACGAAATCAGCGGCCGCGTGGTTGCCGCCGGCAGCGGCGCCGAGAGCTGGGTCGGGAAATCGGTCATCGTGCCTGCGGTCATCCCCTGCGGTGAATGCGATCTGTGCAAGCGCGGCCGCGCCGCCATCTGCCGCTCACAAAAAATGCCCGGCAATGACATCCAGGGCGGTTTCGCCAGTCACATCGCCGTCCCCGCGCGCGGACTGTGCCCGGTGGACGAGCAGCGCCTCTCGGCCGCCGGTCTGGACCTGTCCGAAGTGTCGGTCGTCGCCGATGCCGTCACCACGCCTTACCAGGCGGTACACCGCGCCGGCGTCACCCCCGGCAGCCTCGCCATCGTCATCGGTGCCGGCGGCGTCGGCGGCTATTGCGTGCAAGTGGCAAACGCGTTCGGCGCGAAGGTCGTCGCCATCGATGTCGACCCGGCCAAGCTCGCTGCGATCTCGCAGTACGGCGCCGCGCTCACGCTGAACCCGAAGGAGCTCGATCCCAAGGCACTGAAGGGCGCGATCGCCAAGTTTGCCAAGGAAAACGGCCTGCGCGCGACCGAATGGTTCATATTCGAATGTTCCGGCAGCGCGGCCGGCCAACAGACCGCCTACGGGCTCCTGGTACACGGCGCCACGCTCGGCGTCGTCGGCTTCACCATGGACAAGGTGGAGATCCGGCTGTCCAATCTGATGGCTTTCGATGCGCGCGCGATCGGCAACTGGGGCTGCACGCCCGAGCACTATCCGGCCGCGCTGGAACTGGTGCTCGCGGGCAAAGTCAAAGTGAAGCCGTTCGTCGAAGTGCACCCGCTTGCCGACATCAACCATGTATTCGAGGCAACGCATCAGCGCGAAATCAAACGCCGTGCGGTTTTGGTTCCGTCACTTTGATGCAAAGAGAGCGCCGATAACCGCAGACACCGATATTTGTCATTCCAAGGCCCGCGGCCTCGGAATAGCAGCGAGTTTCGAAATGACCTCCAAGGAGATCCAAGCATGAGCACTGCAGCAGCATCCACCCCGACCCGGGAATTCAAGAACCACGAACTCGACGAGAACTTTGCCCGCCCCGGCGTGCGCTATGAAAAGCGCCCGGCGCGGACGCCCGACGGCAAGGAAGTGCCGGGCCTGTACAACGCCTGGATCTGGCTCGACAACCCGGGCCAGTTCAACTCCTACACCACCGACATGGTGAAAGGCGTGATCCTCGCGTTTCGCGCCGCGTCGAATGCGCGCGACGTGAATTGCGTGGTGTTCACCGGCGCCGGCGACAAAGCTTTCTGCACCGGCGGCAACACCAAGGAATACGCCGAGTATTATGCCGGCCACCCGCAGGAATACCGCCAGTACATGCGCCTGTTCAACGATATGGTGTCGGCGATTCTCGCCTGCGACAAACCGGTGATCTGCCGCGTCAACGGCATGCGCATCGGCGGCGGCCAGGAAATCGGCATGGCCTGCGACTTTTCCGTGGCGCAGGACCTCGCGCGTTTCGGCCAGGCCGGCCCCAAGCACGGCTCCGCCCCGATCGGCGGCGCGACCGATTTTCTTCCGCTCATGATCGGCGCCGAGCGCGCGATGGCGGGCTGCGTGCTGTGCGAACCGTTCTCGGCGCACAAAGCCTACTACATGGGCGTGATCACCGACGTGGTGCCGGCATTGAAAGTTGACGGCAAGTTCGTCGCTAATCCGATGGTGGAAACGAAGCAGATGACCGACGAATTCGGCCGGCTCGTGTTCGGCGATTTCAAGACGGGCGAAGCGGCCAAGCAAGCCAAGGCGCTGATGGCCAGCGGCAAGGTGGATCTGTCGCTGCTCGATGCCAAGGTCGAGGAGTTGTGCGCAAAGATGCTGCTCACCTTCCCCGACTGCACCACCAAAACCATCGAGGAATTGCGCAAACCCAAGCTCATCGCCTGGAACGCGAACAAGGAAAACTCGCGCGCCTGGCTGGCGCTCAACATGATGACCGAGGCGCGCGCGGGCTTCGTCGCCTTCAACGAAGGCACCAAGGAAGACCGCGAGGTCGACTTCATCGGATTGCGCCAGAGGCTGGCCCGCGGCGAAGGCTGGGGCGAGGCGCTGCACGACGCGATCCAGCCGAAGAACAAGCACAAGGGCTGATGCCGTGGCTGCACCTTCGACACCGAACGCCGCACCGCCGAACGACGGCCCGCTGAAAGTCTGGCTCGAGCGCGACGGAGCGCTGCTGCGGCTGCGCTTGGCGCGGCCCAAGGCGAACATCGTCGACGCCGCCATGATCGCGGCGTTGCACAGCGCATTCGACGCACATCGCAGCAAGACCGGCATCCTCGCCGTGCTGCTCGATGCAGAGGGGCCGCATTTTTCGTTTGGCGCAAGCGTGGAGGAACACCTCGCCGAGCGCTGCGCGGGAATGCTCGCGAGCCTGCACGCACTGCTGCTCGCGATGCTCGAATGGCCGCAGCCGATCCTGGTCGCGGTCAGGGGCCAGTGCCTCGGCGGTGGACTCGAACTCGCGCTGGGCGGCAGCCTGATATTCGCGGCCGCCGAGGCCAAGCTCGGCCAGCCCGAGATCCAGCTCGGCGTGTTCGCGCCGGCCGCATCCTGCCTACTGCCGCCGCGCATCGGCCAGGCGGCGGCCGAGGACCTGCTGTTCTCCGGCCGCTCCATCGGCGCCGAGGACGCACTGCGGCTGGGCCTGGTGCAGTCGGTATCGACCGACCCGGAAGCGGCGGCGCTCGCGTATTTCGACCAGCACCTCGCAGGCAAGAGCGCAAGTTCGCTTGCCTGCGCGGTCACCGCAGTTCGTGCCGGTTACCTCCTGCGGGTGCGCCGGCGCATTGCCGAAGTCGAGCGGCTGTACCTCGACCGCCTGATGCAAACCCGCGACGCGAACGAAGGCCTCGCCGCCTTCATCGCCAAGCGTCCCCCAAAATGGGAGCACCGATGAGCCAAACCGTGCAACAGATAGTCGAACGCTGCCAGGCGCTGTTCGAGGACTTGAGCTTCGCCTCGGTAAAGGAATGGAAGGCCGCCGCGCCCGGACGCAAGGCGATCGGCTTCATGCCTGTCTACGTGCCGCGCGAAATCATCCACGCCGCCGGCATGCTGCCGGTGGGCATCATGGGTGGGGGCGACCAGCTCGAAGTGATTCAGGGCGACGCCTACTACCAGAGCTACATCTGCCGCATTCCGCGCTCGACGCTGGAGCTGGGACTCACCGGGCGCCTGGACTGCCTGGACGGCATGCTGTTCCCCTCGATCTGCGACGTCATACGCAACCTCTCGGGCATGTGGCAGATTCTGTTCAAGGACAAGTACGTCAGGTATTTCGACGTGCCGCAAAATTACCAGGACAGCGTCGGCGGGACGTATTACATCCACGAGATGCAGGTGCTGCGCGACGACATCGGCAAGCTCGCGGGAAAACCGGTCACCGACGACGCGCTGCGCGCCTCGATCGCGGTGTACAACGAAAACCGGCGTGCGGTGCAGGCCTTGTACAAATACCGGGCCGCCAAGCCGTGGCAGGCGCCAACGTCGGAAGTGTATCTGGTGCTGCGCGCGGGCATGGTGCTGCCGGTGGAGGAGCACACCAAGCTGGTGCACGAATACATCGCCGCCACCGACGCGGTCGCCAGGCCGGTGCGCGACAACGCCCGCATCGTGATGACCGGCGCGTTCTGCGAGCAGCCGCCGCTCAGCCTGATCAAGTCGATCGAGATGGCCGGCTGCTACATCGTCGACGACGACTTCATGCTGGTCATGCGCATGCTGACGGACGAGGTGGTCGAGACCGGCGATCCGCTGGACGAGCTGTCCAAATCGTTCCTGCATCGCTCCATGCAAACGTCGTCGAAATACGACGAGTTCAAGAAGGACAAGGGCAAGTACCTGCTCGATTCGACCAAGCTGAATGCAGGCGAAGGCGTCATTTTCGCCGCGCCCTCGTTTTGCGACCCGGCGCTGCTCGAGCGACCGATGCTGCAGGCGGTGCTGAACGAGCACAAAATTCCCTACACGGCATTCAAATACGCAGAGAACACCGGCCAGATGGCGCCGATCCGCGAGCAGGCCGGCACTTTTGCCGATTCGATCAAACTATGGAGTGCGGCTTAGACCGCACGTACAGAGGAAATCACCCATGTCCACACCAGCGCAGATGACGCCCCCGCAAGCCTCCAAAAAGCCGGTTCCGGCCGCGCAGAAAGAGGATGCAATGCTGTTGCAGAAAGAGATGATCAACCGCAACTACCTCGAGCTCGCGACGGCGCACCAGCAGGGCAAAAAGGTCGCGGCCACCTTCGTCCCGGGCAACCTGAACGAACTGGTGATGTGCTTCGACATGGCGCGCAGCCTGCCGGAGACCAATGCGCTGCAGAACGGCATGCGCAAGAAATCGGGCAAGATGATCATGGATGCCGAGCGCGACGGCCATTCGGAAGACGTGTGCACCTACGTCAAGGCCGACCTGGGCATGATGCTGGGCGGCGAGGTCGGCCCCACCGGCGACCCGCTGCCGCGCCCCGACCTGCTGCTGCTCTCCTACACCGGCTGCTTCACCTTCATGAAGTGGTTCGAACTGGTACGGCAGAAATACAACTGCGAGACCACCATGCTGCACGTGCCTTACCAGGGCGACGGCAAGATCTCGCAGAACATGCGCGACTACGTGGTCAAGCAGATCAAGGAGAACGTAATCCCGTCGCTGGAGCGCGTCTCCGGCGTCAAATTCGACATCGACCGCCTGCGCCAGTACATGAAGGAATCGGTCAAGGCCGAGGAAAACCTGGTGCAGGTCCTGCAGTCGGCGAAGAAGCGCCCCTCACCCATCGACGGCTACTTCGGCGCCGTTTACTACATCGGGCCGATCTTCACCGCCTTTCGCGGCACCACCGAGGCGACGGAATACTACCGCGTGCTGCGCGGCGAGATCGAGCAGCGCGTGCGCGAGGGCAAGGGGCCGATCACCCCCGACGGCGAAATGGGCGAGGAAAAATATCGCCTGGTGGTCGAAGGCCCGCCCAACTGGACCAGCTTCCGCGATTTCTGGAAGATGTTCTACGACGAGGGCGCGGTGGTGGTCGCCTCGACCTACTCCAAGGTCGGCGGCGTATACGACTTCGGCTTCCGCCACGACCCGGACCATCCGATCGAGTCCCTGGCCGAATATTGCCTCGGCTGCTACACCAACCTCAACCTGCCGCAGCGCATAGACATGATCTGCAAGTACATCGACGAGTACCAGGCAGACGGCCTCCTGATCAATTCGATCAAGAGCTGCAACAGCTTCTCCGCCGGACAGCTGCTGATCCTGCGCGAAGTGGAAAAGCGCACCGGCAAGCCCGCCGCGTTCATCGAGTCCGACCTGGTGGACCCGCGCTATTTCTCCGCGGCCAACATCAAGAACCGGCTGGAGAGCTATTTCCAGATGATCAAGCAAAAACGCACTGCTGCCGCGGCCGCGGTTCATTAAAAGAACAGGACTCGAGGAAATCATCATGCGCTGCTTTATCGGTATCGATCTCGGCTCCACCACCACCAAGGCGGTGGTCATCGACGAGGATCGCAACATACTCGGACGCGGCATCACCAACTCGCGCTCGAATTACGACACCGCGGCCGCAATCGCCAAGCAGGAAGCGCTGGTTAACACGCGCTTTCACCTGTTTCGCAATGCGCTGTCGCAATCGCGCGCGCTCAACGGCAAGCTCGAGGATTTCCTCGGCCACCTGGAGCGCGACTTCCGCCTGGAGCAGTTCCTGGAGCAGCTCGCAGACCTGGAAGCCACCTGCCGCCGTAATGCCGAAGGCACGCGCTTCGGCGATCACGCCGCAGCGGTCGCCGCAGCGCTGACAGAGGTGTTCAAGCGCCTGCAGGCGGAGGCGCCCGAGCTGTTCGCGCCGGGGGCGAAGCGCAAGTCGGATTTTTTCCGCGACATCGCCGGCAGCCGCTACCTCGCCATCGGCGAGACCGTTTCCAAGGAAATGGGCATACGCTACGACATGGTCCTCAACGTGTTCGACCGTTCGATCATCGAGGTCGAGAACCGCGTCTACGCCGACGCCATGACTACCAACCTCATGAATGCGCTCGAGCGCACGTTCAAGGGCATGCCCGAGACCGCCGGCCGCGCGGACGCGATCCGCGCGCCGATCCGGGGTGTGCTCGAGACACCTCTGGAAGAGAGCTATGTGATCGGCACCGGCTACGGCCGCGCGCGCCTGCCCTTCTCCAAGGAACACATCCGCTCCGAAATTCTGTGCCATGGCCTGGGCGCGCACGTGATGTACCCGGGCACGGCCACGGTGCTCGACATCGGCGGCCAGGACACCAAGGCGATCCAGGTGGACCCGCACGGCATCGTCGAGAGTTTCCAGATGAACGACCGCTGCGCCGCAGGCTGCGGCCGCTATCTCGGCTACATCGCCGACGAGATGAACATGGGCCTGCACGAACTCGGGCCCCTGGCGATGAAGGCGACCAAGAATGTGCGCATCAATTCGACCTGCACCGTATTCGCCGGCGCCGAGCTGCGCGATCGGCTGTCGCTGGGCGAAAAGCGCGAAGACATCATGCTCGGGCTGCACCGCGCCATCATCCTGCGCGCGATGTCGATCCTGGCGCGCTCCGGCGGCGTGCGCAACGAGTTCACCTTCACGGGCGGCGTCGCCAAGAATGAGGCCGCGGTGAAGTCGCTGAACGATCTGGTGCGCGAGAATTACGGCGAAGTGAAGCTCAACATCGATCCGGATTCGATTTATACCGGCGCGCTCGGCGGCGCCACTTTCGCCTGGCGCGCGGTCATCGAGGAAGGCAAGATCGTGGAAAACAGAGTATGAATACCAACACAGAAGGGACGGCACTATGACCATTAGCGTCGGTATCGACATCGGCTCGGGCGTCGTCAAGACGGCGCTGTTCAAGACGGACGGCGACAAAGCAGAATGGCTCGCGCGCCGCGTCGAGCGCATCCGCAAGCGCGACAACATGCAGCTCGCGAAGGACGGCTACGACGAGGTGCTCGAGGAAGCGGGACTCAAGCCCGCCGACGTCGATTACGTCGCCACCACGGGCGAGGGCGAGAACGTGAAGTTCGCGACCGGGCATTTCTATTCCATGACGACGCACGCGCGCGGCGCGATATTTCTCAACCCCGAAGCGCGCGGCGTGGTGGATATCGGCGCGCTCAACGGCCGCGCCATCTACATCGACGGGCGCGGCAAAGTGCTCGCCTACAAGATGACCAGCCAGTGCGCCTCGGGCTCCGGCCAGTTCCTGGAAAACATCGCGCGCTACCTCGGCGTAGCAGTCGAGGAAATCGGGCCTCTCTCGCGGTCGGCGCAGACGCCGGAGAAGATCAGCTCGATCTGCGCCGTGCTGGCGGAGACCGATGTCATCAACATGGTCTCGCGCGGCATCCCCACGCCCGATATCCTCAAAGGCATACACCTGTCCATGGCCTCGCGTCTGGTGAAGCTGCTCAAGATCACGGGCATCATGAAGGACACGGTCCTGCTCACCGGCGGCCTGGCGCTCGACGCAGGCCTGCTGCTGGCGGTGCAGGAAGAGCTCGTCGCGGAAAAGATCAGCGGCCTCACCGTGGTCAACCATCCCGACTCGATTTGTGCCGGCGCGATAGGCGCGGCCTTGTGGGGCGCGTTCAGACATGGGAAGCTGCTAGAATTGCAACAGCGTGCCGCGGCCTGAATCCGCGGCGCAATCGGAAAAACCAAGGAGATACGAATGGCCCTGCTAATCAACGACGACTGCACCGCCTGCGACGCGTGCATCGAGCCCTGCCCGAACAAAGCCATTACCGCCGGCAGCCCCTACGTCATCGATCCGAACCTGTGCACCGAGTGCGTGGGCGCCCATGACGAACCGCAGTGCATGGTGGTATGCCCGGCAGACTGCATCGTCGAGAATCCGGATTTTCGCGAAAGCAAGGACGAGCTGATGGCGAAATATCATAGCCTACACGGCTGAATTCCCCGGCTGCGTGACCGCCCCGGGCGGGCGGTCCGTCCGGTGATGACGCTGCGATCACGCCCCGCCCGCTCCCCGCCTCCGCTATACTGGTTTCGCCAGCCATGTATCGCGGAGAACGCTTCAACAGCTACACCCACCTGGCGGGCACCCTGCTCGCAGGCATCGGCACGCCGCTGCTGATCGTCCTGGCGGCGCGCAGCGCAGATGTCTGGAAAATTGTCGGCTGTGCCATCTACGGCGCGTCCTTGCTCCTGCTCTACGGAACTTCGACCCTGTATCACAGCCTGCGCGGGCGGGCCAAACGGGTTCTGCGCAAGCTCGATCACTGTTCCATCTACGTGCTCATCGCCGGCACCTACACCCCGTTCGCGCTGGTAACCCTGCGTGGCCCCTGGGGCTGGACCCTGTTCGGGCTCGCCTGGGGTCTTGCGACCATCGGCATTGCGCAGGAATTCGTGTTCGGCAAAGGCAGGCGCCGCCTCTCTATCCTGATCTACGTCGTCATGGGATGGATGGGCATAGCGGCATTGCGCCCGCTCGCTGAAGGACTGGGCACGCCCGGGCTTGCGTGGCTGCTGGCGGGCGGACTGCTCTACACCGGTGGCATTGTCTTTTATCTGCTCGATGAGCGTGTGCGCCACTTTCACGGTGTGTGGCATCTGTTCGTGCTGGCCGGCAGCGCGGCGCATTTCATCGCGATCGCTTTCTATGTGACATGAGCGCCTAGCGAGGCCTCCGCTGCGTGGCGAGGCCCTTGCTTGCAGTGGGAGACCCGCCCTCGGGCCGAGCGGTGGGTCATGGAGCATGTCGGGGCGAGGGCGCCCCTCCTAGTGCGCTCGTGAAGGCGCGCACACAGCACGGTGAGAGTCCGTGTCGGAGTAAGCCAAGGCTCCGTAGCCGAAGGTAACTGCGTCGCTGCGAGGCGGGGTGGAGAGCAACCGGA
>Ga0307377_10007331_pt1 | contig 11403 bp, 7 predicted proteins | sample TR3MG_FD_202535 | JGI IMG/M metagenome (GOLD analysis project Ga0307377, IMG submission 202535) | Soil microbial communities from Risofladan, Vaasa, Finland - TR-3 | ecosystem: Environmental > Terrestrial > Soil > Coastal area > Acid sulfate soil | place: Finland: Risofladan, Vaasa | collected...
TCGAGGGAGCGCTCACCAATGGCGAACTGGGCGACGTAGGTGCGGCGCAGACCCTCGTGGGCCATGGCCTCACGCAGATCACCGTCAACCGTGCCGAGGTCCTCGCCCACCACGTCACAACCGTGGCGCTGGGCCTCGATGGCGACGATGGCGAGCAGTTCGTGAAAGGGCATCTTGACGTAGAGACCGTCGCGGGCGCTGGCGCCGTCGGGCACCCAGAACAGGCGCTGCAGTCCCATGACGTGGTCGATGCGCACCACGCCCGCGACGCGCATGTGACAGCGCAGCGCGTCGCGGAACTGCTGATGGGCGTTCTCCCTGATGCGCGTGGGATGAAGCGGCGGCGAACCCCAGGTCTGCCCCTCCGACGTGAGGTCGTCGGCCGGCGCACCGATCGACATCGTCGCCACGTACTCCCCGGGGTTCTTCCAGACGTCGTACCCGTCGGGGTGCACGCCGATGGGGATGTCGAGCTGCAACGTCTGGCCGCGCTGGGCCAGCCGTTGCGACAGATCGGTCATCTGTGAGTCGATGATCCACTGCGCGAAGAGGTGATAGCGCACGAGCGTGGGGTCCACGTCGTTCCAGCGCAGCAGTCCCGACCTCGCCACCGAGGGCCAGTGGCGGAAGTTGCGCCCGAAGCGCTCGCCCGCGGCGCGAAAGCGCGCGTAGTCGTTGACCTCGGGATGATCGGTCACGTACGAGCGAAGTCCGCTCTCGTAGAGCGCCATGAACTCCGACTGCGTCGCCGCCCACGCCTGGATGACGTGGCGCTTGGCGCGGAAGGCCTCGGCGCCGTCGACGTGTCCGTCGCGCACCCACGACGCCCGGTGCGACGGAGAATAGGTGTCATTCATCAGTGACTGCGCCGCGGCCGAGCGCGCGAGGAACTCGACCTGGTCCAACGCGATCCAACGATCGTTCCAGAACCGTCGGCTGACCGGGCGGTAGGGGCTCGCCTCGAAGTCGTGGGGGCCGAAGGACGAGAGCAGCGGCAGCGTCGACACCACCGTCGCCCCTTGATTGGCCACGAGTCGGGCGAACTCGTCGAGGTCGCCGACGTCACCACTGCCCCACGAACGCTGCGAATGCAGCGAGAAGATCGGCGCCTGCACCGAATAGGCACGCCAGTCGCGTGAGAATCGGTGCGTCACACCGCGAAGCGGCCGCACGATCAGGGTGGACCAGACGGTGCGACGGCCGATCACGACACACAGTTGGTGATAGCCCACGCGCATGGCCGGGAGGGCCAGTCCCCAGGCGCGCGGCTCGTCGGAGGTCGGTTCGACCACCGACATCTCGTCGGTGCGCACCGTCCAGGAGGTCTCACCACCGAACTCGAACTCGATACGGCACTCGAAGCCGCTGAGCTTGCGCGCCATGCGCAGTTCCACGAGCGATCCCACCCCTTCGTCGACCACGTAGACCGGCTCGAGGATCCGCTCGACGCGTTCGTGGTGGTAGCCGCGCAGGACCTGCGACGAACGCTCGGGCGTCGTGAGGGTCTCCATGTCCCCGAGGGAGTTGAGCACGCCCAACAACGACTCGATCGTGGCGTGACGACTCTGGCCGCGTCCGTCCACGTAGTGGGTCTCGACGCCGCGCGCCGCGGCGAGGTTCGCCAGCGCGACGGGGATCGACGGGTCGCTCACGACCAGGTCATCATTCCCGGCAGGACTTCGCCGTCGGTGTGGATCGTCGAGGGGACGACGCGACCGGCCAGGGACGCGTCGGGCGCGAGGCTGTCGAGGTCGAGGTGCGCCTCGTAACGCGCGCGGGGGCCGAAGCGGTCCACCAATCTCGCGTCGAGGGCGAACGCGGCGATGCCGTCGTCCACCCACAGCTGGACCGCGAGGTCCGCCGGTTCGAGATCGCCCAGCTCCACCAGCAGCGAGACGCGCTGGCTCGCGGCCCCCGGGGCGACCTCGCCCACGTCGATGCGTAGCTGCCCCCACGCCGCGCGCAGGCGTCGAAGGTCGCGGGCGCGCTCGCGAGCCGCCGTGGCACCGCCCGCGCGCAGTTGCGCCGCCCGGGCGATACCGGGCAGGTAATAGGACTCGGTGTAGTCACGCGTCATTCGCAGCGAGTCCCACGTGGGCGCGAGGGTCGACATCGACTGCTTGACCGACGCCAACCACCTGGTCGGCACGCCGTGCTCGTCACGGTCGTAGAAGCGCGGGACGATGTCGTTCTCGAGCACCTCGTAGATCGACGCGGCGTCGAGCTCGTCCTGCAGCGCCTCGTCCTCGTAATCGAGGTCGGTGCCGATCGAGAAGCCGATCGGCGCCGCACTGGGGTCGGCGTCGTGGGTCGCCTCGTCCCACCAGCCGTCGATGGTCGAGAAGCTCAAGGCACCGTTCATCCCCGCCTTCATCCCGCCGACACCGCAGGCCTCGAGCGGTCGCCGCGGCGTGTTGAGCCAGAGGTCCGCACCCTGGGCGAGATGGCGGTCGAGGGTCGTGTCGAAGTCCACGATGAACACGACGCGGTCCGACACGTCGTAGGTCGCGGCGAACTCGATCATGTCCCGGAGGAGTTGCTTGCCCCCCTCGTCGTTGGGGTGGGCCTTGCCCGCGAAGACGATCTGGACCGAGCGACCGGGGTTCTTCAGTATCCGCGCCAGTCGCTCGGGGTCGCGCAGGAGGAGCGTCGGGCGCTTGTAGGCCACGAAGCGACCGATGAAGCCGATCGTCAGCCGGTCGGGATCGAGGACCGAGACCGCGGCCACGCGTTCGGCCGGGGAATGACGTCGCGCCAGGTCCTTGCGGGCGCGGCGGCGCGCGAACTCCACCAGGTCCGCGCGCGCCTCGTTCTTCACGCGCCAGAGGTCCGCGTCGGGGGCGTCGACGATCTTGGACCACATGACGGGGTCGCCGGGCGTCGTCTGCCATTGCGCGCCCACCGTGGAGGTCAGGAGTTCGCTGAAGGGTCCGGTCACCCAGGACTCCAGGTGCACGCCGTTGGTGATGTGACCGACGGGGACCTCGTCGAAGGGCACCCGCGGCCAGAGCATGGACCACTGCTCGCGCGTCACGCGTCCGTGCAGCCGTGAGACCCCGTTGCGTTGCCCGACCATGCGCATGGCGAAAACCGTCGGGCAGAAGGTGTCGCCCTCCCAGGAGGGCGTGACGCGCCCCAGGGCGACCAATGCGTCGAGCGAGGTCGCCAGTTGCCGCGCGTAGGGCGCGAGGTAGCGACGCGCCAGGGCGTCGGGAAAATAGTCGTGACCCGCGGCCACCGGGGTGTGGGTCGTGAAGAGCAGACCGGGGCGCACGGCGAGTTGCGCCTCCTCGAAGCTGAGACCCTCGTGGGCCATGACCCGTCGGATGCGTTCGAGGATCGCGAAGACCGAGTGGCCCTCGTTGAGGTGGAGCATCGCGGGCTCGATGGACAGCGCGGCGAGTGCGCGCACTCCCCCGATGCCCAAGATGAGCTCCTGGGACAGGCGCGTCTCGAGGTCCGAGTCGTAGAGCCGCGTCGTCAGGATGCGGTCGACCTCGTCGTTGGTCGCCACCGCGCTGTCGAGCAGTATCAACTGGTTGCGTCCGACGCGTGCGCGGTAGACCGCGACCTGGACGTCGCGACCCGGCAGCGACACGGTGACCTGGATCACCCGGCCCTGAGCGTCACGGGCGCGTTCGATGGGCATCTTGTCCGGTGACATCATGTCCCAGGCCTCGTGCTGGCGACCTTCACGGTCCAGCCACTGGTGCGACGTGCCGCGATAGAGCAGACCCACCCCCACCAGGGGCAGCCCCAGCGCGCTCGCGGCCTTGAGTTGCTCGGCGGCGACCGTGCCCAGTCCCCCCGCGAAGATCGGCAGCGAGTCGGTCAGTGAGAACTCCGCCGCGAAGAACGCGATGACCTGGTCCCTCTCGTTGCGATGATGCGTCGCGAACCAGGTCGCGGTGCTCTGGGCGAAGTAGGAGCGAAAGTTTGTGACCACGGAGTTCGCCAATTCGGTGACGGCGGGGTCCGAGGCGATCAATTCGTTGACCCGTTCGCGACCCAGGCCGAGCAGCAGCTGTTGGGGCCACTCGAGGGCGCCCGGACTCGCGCTGGGGTCCAGCGCCGCGAAGAGCCGACGCGCGTCGATCTTCCAGGTCCAGCGCAGATTGGTCGCGACGTCGAGGAGGTCCTCGTACGTGGCGAAGGGCGGGACCGGCGCGACGTCTGCGCGACTCTCCGACACCCTGGCCTCCTCGTATGCATCGCGCTCATCCTGGGCCACGACGCAACACCCCTTCAGGATTCGTAGCATAACCCTCGCGATTAGGAGGAAGGTAAGACCTGAGCACCGCATCGACGACGCGCCGACGCCGTGGCGACGCGGTGGCGGCGAGTGGCCACGACCATTTGCCCGGTACCCACTCACCGACCTCCGACGACGAGAAGGACGCTGCGATGGGGCCACCGTCTCGTGTCGCGACCACGGCGTCGCGTCGCGACGTCAACCATGTCCCCGGGGCGATGACGACGAGCGATCGCAGTCCGGGCCCCTCGGGGACTGCGCGGGCGATCGCCGTTTGAATCACGGCGGACCGCGCGGATTCGCCGCGAGAACCTGTCGGCGGCGACCGAGGGAGAAGGCCCAAGGTCCATAGTTGACCACTTTTGTCGGGATTGGTCATTAAGGTCCTAGGTGTCACTACGAGTAAGGATCGGACCATGACCAAGATCGCGCACAGTATCACCGAGCTCATCGGCAACACGCCGCTCGTTCGCATCAACAAGCTCCACGCCGGCGGCGACGTCGAGATACTGGCCAAGCTCGAGTTCTTCAACCCGGCCGGTTCGGTCAAGGACCGCATCGGGTTGGCGATGATCAACGCCGCCGAGACCGCCGGTCTGCTCGGACCCGACACCATCATCTTGGAGCCCACCAGCGGCAATACGGGTATCGCGCTGGCGATGGTCGCGGCCGCCAAGGGGTACCGTTGCGCCTTCACCATGCCCGAGTCGATGAGTCAGGAACGTCGCGCCCTGCTGCGCGGGTTCGGCGCGGAATTGTTCTTGACCCCTGGTCCCGAGGGGATGGCCGGCGCGATCAACAAGGCCAACGAGTTGGCCGCCAGCGACTCGCGCTACTTCATTCCCCAGCAGTTCGAGAACCCGGCCAACCCCCAGGTGCACCGCGACACCACGGCCGAGGAGATCTGGCGCGACACCGATGGCGGCGTCGACATCTTCATCGCCGGGGTGGGCACCGGTGGCACCATCACCGGCGTGGGCGAGGTCCTCAAGGCTCGCAAGCCCGGTCTCCAGGTCATCGCGGTCGAACCCGCGGCGTCGCCCGTGCTCTCGGGTGGTGCCAAGGGACCCCACCCCCTCCAAGGCATCGGCGCGGGCTTCGTTCCCGACGTGCTCAACACCCACGTGTACGACGAGGTGATCGAGGTCGCCAACGAGGACGCCTTCGCCACGGCGCGTCGCGCCGCCCGCGAGGAGGGGCTCCTGGTGGGCATCTCCTCGGGAGCCGCGCTCTGGGCCGCGATGCAGGTCGCGAACCGCCCCGAGAACGCGGGGAAGCAGATCGTGGTCATCGTCCCCTCCTTCGGCGAGCGCTACCTCTCGACGCCGCTCTTCGCCGGGCTCACCGACTAGTGCTCGCGCGTCTGCGTAGCGACCTGCGCGCGATCACCGAGCGAGACCCCGCGTCACGCGGCCCGCTCGAGACCGCGCTGACGTACCCGGGACTGCACGCGCTCTGGGCCCACCGCGTCGCCCATCAGCTCTGGCATCGCCGACTCAAGTTCCTGGCGCGTTGGCTCGCCTCGGTGGCGCGGGTGTTCACCGGCGTCGACATCCACCCGGCGGCGTCGCTCGGCGAGCGCGTCTTCATCGACCACGCCATGGGCGTGGTGATCGGCGAGACCGCCGTGGTGGGCGACGACGTCACCATCTACCAGGGGGTCACCCTCGGGGGCACGAGCCTGACCCACGAGAAGCGCCATCCGACCATCGGGCGCCGGGTGATCATCGGAGCCGGGGCGAAGGTCCTAGGACCCATCACCATCGGTGACGACAGTCGCGTCGGTGCGAACGCCGTCGTCGTCAACTCGGTCCCGCCCAACTCGGTCGTGGTCGGCATCCCTGGACGCGTCATCGCTCGTTCGAGCGAGTCGACGAACCCGACCTTCAGGATCGTCGCGAGTGAGCTGGTTCCCGACCCGGTGGGACTGAGCCTCGAATCGCTCTTCGAGCGTCTGCACGACGTCGAGGAGGAGATGGGGATGAGGGGCCACGCCCACGAGGTCCGACCCTCGGCGTCGGGCATCTGGTCCGGCGAGGACTTCTCCATCTGAGGCGCGCGTTGGACGTCGACGACGTCAGAGCGCGCGACGCACGTCCTCGTAGAGCGTCGCCAGCACCGATTGCTCGTTGAGCACGAGCGTGCGGAAGTGCGGTTGCTCACTCGCCGGGGCGTCGGCGGCCTGTTCGAGGGTGAGTTCAATCAAGAGCACCTCGTGCTCGTAGGCGAGGTACTCATCGCGACCCTGGACCACGAGTTGCTCGAAGTTGTGCAACAGTCGACGCTGACGATCGACGTCGAGTTGCGCCGTCGCCGCATCGACGGGACACGCTCCGAGTCCCGTCCCCGTACAGGTCGCGGCATCCGACGTGTAGTTCGCCAGGTCGTTCACGATGTTGCGATTGATCGCGGCCACGACTGGCGGACCCACGGTGCGGTCCACGACGTAGGCGAAGGGCCAGCGCACGAGTCCCGGCTGCACCTGGAAGTACGCTCCGGCCAACAACGCCACGATGAAGATCGCCCGGCCTCTGGAGGACAATGTTGGTCGGGTGCTGAGTGCCGTGGCGTCGTCGACCTCGAGTGCCGGTGTCGCGGCCTCGCCGAAGAAGTCGTCGAAGGGCTGGCTCGGGGTGAGTAGCTCGATGAAGGCCGACGCCCGGATCGTGAAGCGCCAGATCTGCGCGCGCGCCTCGTAGAGCGGCTGGGGCACCCGGCCCAGCACGAGGGCGCACAGCCACATGACGATGCTCACGAGGTAGCCACCGACGTTGGCCACACCCGAGACGACGACCGACGGGACCGCCAGGATGATGCGAAAGAGCACGGACCAGCGATTCAGGTCGACGTGATCGATCTCGAGACTCACCCGGTCCTTCGTTCGCGCGCGCAAGGACATTCCCGGCCAGCGCCCGATCAGCAGACCGAGGTAGGCGCCGACCTTCGCGTCGTAGCGCAAGACGTCGGTCAAGAAGCCCTGGAGGGCGCGTGGCACCCGACCGTTGACCAACGCGGCGAACCAGGCGACGAAGGTGGCGACGACCGCCGCCACCGACACGACCATGAGCCATACAAACAGTGGCAGGCTGAGGAAGAGTCGCACGAGCACGCTCCAGCGCGACTGACGCGGGGCGAGTGCGGCGAGACCCACCACGACTCTCGCGCCCTCACCCTTGGCGCGCCACTCCCCCTCGCGCAGTGGCGGCGCGGGTGTCAGCGACGTCGCGTGAGCCACGGGGTGCCCGCACACCGTGCAGTATCGCTGGTCCGAAGCCGTGGGCGCTCCACAATTCGTACAAAATGACATCTGACCTCCACGCCGTGACCTCCATCATGGTCCAGACGAACGGCGCCGACGTTGTAATGACGTTGCGGATCCCGCCAACGGCGCCGACGGTCAATGCGCGTGGGCTACTTGGTGGTTCGGGCCTTCTGGGGCAGGACGAGGCGAAAGGAACTGCCGCGACCGAGCTCACTCTCGAGTTCGATGTGCCCGCCCAGACTGTGGGCGGCGCGGCGCGCGATGGTCAGACCCAGTCCCGTGCCACCGGTGATGCGGTCACGCGCCTCTGCGGTGCGAAAGAACCGGTCGAAGATCCGCTGTTGGTGTTCGGGGGCGATGCCGATCCCGGTGTCGGCGACCGAGAGGACCACCTGGCGCGGGTCGGCGTCGCACCCGATGACGATACGCCCCCCGCGTGGGGTGTAGCGCAGGGCGTTCGTGACGAAGTTGCTCATCACCGTGGTGACCAGTTTCTGGTCGGTCACTAGGGTCACGTGCGCGCCGCGACGCTCCAGTTCGACGCCCGCGGCGCTGGCCGCAGGTTCGAACTCCTGGTGGAGACCCTGAACCAGGGCGTAGAGGTCGACTTCGTCGACCTTGCTCTCGCCGGGTGCGTCGAGACTGCGCAGCTCCGCGAGCTCGTCGAGGAGCTCGGACAACCGAGCGGTCTGGTTCTCGATGGCCTCGCTCGCCGTCTCGAGCGGGATCGTCCCGTCGATCACCCCCTGGGAGTACCCCGACAGTGCCTGGATCGGCGTGGCGATCTCGTGGGCCAGGTCGGCCAGGAACTCTCGCTGCTCGTGATCGATCGACTCGAGGCGACTTGCCATGGCGTCGAACGCGGCGCCCAAGCGCACCAGGACCTCGGGGCCACCCGCGCCGATGCGCGCCGTGAAATCGCCTTGGGACACCCGTTCCGCGGCGCGGACCGCCTCGTCGACGCGTCGTCTCGTCTGGAGATTCGCCGTACGGTTCGCCAGGGCGACGCTCCCGAGCACCACGAGCAGGACGCCCAGTGTGATGAGGACGATCTCGAGGGGCGGGTCGAGATGGTTGTCCACGGGACTGGCGAGGGTCAGGGTGCCACCCTTGATCGGCACCGTCATCGTGATCAGATCCGACCGACCTCTCAGGGAATCGCCCACCACCGTCGCGTGACCCGCCACGGTGATCGTGGCGCGCTGGTTCTTTGCGAGAAGGAGCTCGCTGAACTGGGCGATCGTGACGTTCGCGCCCGAGTCCAAGACCCGCGCCAGGAGGTTGATGGTCGCCGTGTTCTCGCTGCGCTGGCCCTGCGTGTTGCGGTTCGAGCCGATGGCACCCGCGATCAAGACCGTAACGAGCAGGGCCACGACCGTCGACGTGACGCCCACGGCGATCACCCGTGAACGATTCCGCAAGCGTCCGCTCGCCCTCACGAGGACTCCAGGCGGTAGCCGACGCCGCGCACCGCGCTCACGTTGAGCGCGTCGCCCAATTTCTTGCGCAGTCCCGCGAGATGGACGTCGACCGTCTTCTCGACGAAGTAGGTACTCGGCCACGCCGCGTTCAACAACTCGGTGCGCGAGATCACCCGATTGGGGCGGCGCACCAACGCGAGTAGGAGATCGAACTCACGACGGGTCAGTTCGACCTCGCGACCCCGGACCCGCACCACGCGAGCGGCCACCATGATCTGGACGTCGCCACTCACGAGGGGTTCTTCCACCTCGTCACTCGTCGCCATCGTGCGCCGCAGGTGGGCGCCTACCCGTGCGACGAGTTCGGGCACCGAGAAGGGCTTGGTGACGTAGTCATCGGCGCCCAGACGTAGTCCCGCGATGCGATCCCCCTCCTCGCGACGCGCCGTCAGCAGGATGATCGGTAGATCGTTGGTCTCGCGCACCTTCTTCACCAGTTCGATGCCGTCGAAACCGGGCAACATGACGTCCACGATGGCCAGGTCGATGTCGCCGCGTTCGATCGCCGCGAGCCCCGCGGGGCCGGTCGCGGCTTCGACCACCTCGTACCCGTCGGCTTCGAGGTACGGACGCACCAGTGTGCGTAAGTGGGTCTCGTCGTCGACGATCAGAATTCGCGGTCCGGCCATCGGCCCAGCATATTGACGACACCCGTCGCTGGTCGAGATTCAATGTGCCGGCGTGCCAGCTCAACAATTCCTTACGAGATTCTGATGCAGACCTATCCGAGTCCTGGCGATCGCTTTGCCGTCCCATAACTCTCGACCGGTAGAAATGTAACGAGGAGGAAAGTTGATGTGAAGGACACATCAATGAACAACGATATGGAAATCGTACTGCTGAGTATATTGTTCGCCACTATCGCAATTTCGTTCGCCATCGTGCCCATCGCGATTGCCATGAAGTTGCAGAAGAAGTCCGAGACCCAGGCCGAGATCATGGCCAAGGTCCAAGATTGGCCAGTCCGCACCGAGGAGAAGCAACTCGAACATGCTGCCTAGTGAGAGGTAGGCGCGGGGCGATCATGGGACGCCCGCCCTACCACGGCTGGTCCAACCGCGATGCCGACGGGTTTACCCGTCGGCATCGCCATTTTCCGGGCTCATCGCCCGCACCCCCCGCCGCGGCGCGCGCGAGTGGCTGGCGACGTCGCCGCGCGACATTGGCGTCGCACGGGGTTCGGTCATGGCGTCGCCACAGGTAACGGCACCTGCTCGCGGCGGGTGAGTCGGCAGTCGGCGGTGTTGCCCACGTTGAACGGCGCGGGATGGCGAAGGCCACGAGTCGTCGGTACCGGGGTACCTCTCACTACGATGAACCGGTGACTTCCGGCGCGAAGACGTGGTTAGCGAGGCGATGCTCGCCCGAGGTCGTTCGGTCCCTCGCCATCATCGTGACGGCGGTCATGCTCGCGAACGGTGCCTTCATCTTCTTCGGCTACGAATCGAGTCCACTGTGGTGGACCGCCGGAATCTCATCGCGAGCGTGCTTATGGGCTTGCGGGCTGCCTACCTTTGACCCCAACGTGGGATTCATTACCCAACCCCTGGGACATCTGGCCGCGATGGACCTCGTACACGGTCATCTGCCGTGGTGGAACTACTTCGAGGGAATGGGTCAGCCACTCGCCGGTGAGATGCAGTCCAGCGCACTGTTTCCCCTCATCGTGCTCTTCATCTTCCCGGCGGGACTCCTGCTCTTTCACCTCTCGCTTCAGATCATCGCCGGTGCGTCCACCTACTTCCTCGTGCGTCGACTCGAGGTGGGTGCCACGCTCGCCACTCTGGGTGGCGTCTTGTTCGCCCTCAACGGCACCTTCGCCTGGGTCGGCAACTCCGTGATCAACCCGATCGCCCTCTTGCCCCTGGTGATCCTGGGAATCGAGATCTCCCTCCACCAGTCGTCAAGATCATGGTGGCGCGGCTGGACGGTCTTGGCGGTCGCCGTCGCTCTATCCGTATATGCCGGCTTCCCCGAAATGGCCTACCTCGACGGTTTGCTTGCCGTTGGATGGGCGATTACTCGAATCTTCAGCATCGAACAATCTCGGCGAGTCGGCGCGCTGATCCGCCTCATCGTGGGCGGTGGCGTCGGTGTGGTCTTGTCCCTGCCGGTCCTGGTGGCCTTCGGCGACTTCCTCAGCACCGCCAACGTGGGTGCCCACGCCGAGAAGGGCCTCAGCATCGCGACCGCCTCGCCGAGCTCGTTGCTGATGCTCGTCAATCCCTATCTCGGTGGTGCGCTGTTCGGCGGCGCCACGTCGACGCCCCGCAGTCTTCTCGGTTACTTCACGGCGTCCGTCACGGTCTTCGCGCTGGTGGGCATCTTCGGGCCCCGACTTCGCTCCTTGCGTTGGTTTCTCGCCGGTTGGCTCTTCGCCGTACTGAGCGGAGTACTCAACATCCTCG
>Ga0307377_10007335_pt1 | contig 11401 bp, 8 predicted proteins | sample TR3MG_FD_202535 | JGI IMG/M metagenome (GOLD analysis project Ga0307377, IMG submission 202535) | Soil microbial communities from Risofladan, Vaasa, Finland - TR-3 | ecosystem: Environmental > Terrestrial > Soil > Coastal area > Acid sulfate soil | place: Finland: Risofladan, Vaasa | collected...
GCCCATTGATTAGATGCATCAACTAAATCATTCCAAATAGGAAATTGTTTTTTCTTTAATTCTCTTTCAGTGGCAATGGTTAATTCACGCATTGATTCTTCCATTGCTTTGCCTTGAGCTTTTATATCCTCAGTAGCTTTCTCTGACCAATCACCTTGCTCTTTCCACTTCTTATTAAACTCATCTAAAGCTTTACCCATCGTAGCCATTTCTTTTTGATAGGTAACTCTAAGATCCATTATTTCACCTTGTCTTTGTTTAATCGGTGAATAAGATCCTTTTAAATAAGATGCTTTTTTAGTTTGTACCTCCAATTGAGCCAAATAAGCTTCATGTGCAATGTTCATTTTTTCTTGTTCTACACGTTGAGCTTTAATTATTTCAAATTGTTTCTTTAATTCTGGAAGTCTTTCTTTATCTATTGAATTTGATTTTTCTGCTTGCCTTACATACTCAGCAAATTCAATATTGATCTCATCAAAAACAGTATTCCAGGCATCAGCTTTAGATGCTTTAGCAATAAACTTATCAAACTCAAGGTTCATTTGTTTAATAGCATTGTCTTCCCGTAATTTTAAACCTTTTTCAAGAGCCTTATCAACTTCCTCAATATTGTTTCTAAAAAATTCACTTGATATAATTAATTCCTTTAAATCAATTTTTTTCTGATCAAACCAATCTTTTGCTTTTTCCTTTGGAGTCATTGGTGTTTGTGATACATCTCTCATAAATTGTTCGTATTTCCGTTTCCGTTTTGCTAAAGAAATTTCTTCTTTCCTATTCCATTCTTCTGTTTTTCTATATTGTTCATTTCTAATAAACATTTCATATTGAACAACACCACCCAAAACTTGAATGTGAGCATCCCAAGATCTTTGCATTTCTGCTGCTTGTTCTTTAGTCATTTTCAGCACACCACTATGGTACGCTGCAAACATTTTAGTAAGATCTTGTATATTTTTATTAGTTCTTAATTTTAAAGTATCAAGAGCATCAATTTTTTGATCAGCTTCTATCTGGTATCTCTTTGGCCCTTTAAATTGTGCTGCTTCTGCCCTTTTCATCTCACCTTGCATTTTTGCCCATTCATCAAAAACTCCAGTGGGATATGTAAGTTTAAATTCTTGACCAAGTTTAGCATTTTCTTTATTAACTTCTTTAAGTTTTTCAAGAATATCAGCTATAGTTTTTTCAATATCTTGATAACCTTTATCTGCATTTTTTAACATATTCCAAATAGCATCACCAGCATCATCCATTCTTTTATTAGCAGCACTCAAAGTAACATCAGCAAGTTCTTTTTGGGCCTTTGCTGCATCTTGAAAAGCTTGTCTCGTTTTATTAGTAAAAGCAAATACAGAAGCAATTGATAAAGCCCAACTCCCTGCATATGATCCTGCTGCTTTAATAGCTTGAACAATATAATTAATAGGAGCAATAATGGCATTAATAGTAATCCATACCATTTTAATTGTTTCACTAAAAAGCCATGTAACCTTCAATAAACCTTCAAATAATTGTAAAAGACCTTTCATACCAGATTTTGTTGCTTCAATATTTCCTTCAACCTGACTTGTCAATCCTACCATTGACATAATAAGATTAACAACTGATCCTAAAGTAATAAAAATTTGTTTCCAACCATTCCAAATACCAGTAACAACAGCTTTTACTAATTCAAATCCTGCTCTTAAAACTGCTGCTGCCGCCCTGCCTTTTTCTGTCAAACCTTCTGTTTTATTCCAAAATTCTTCTATAAAAGCTTTTAAAGTTTTAGTTGATTGTAACAAAGAATCTTCTAAAGCAAATCTTTTAAGCATTTTCCAAACAATTTGTAATTTATTTATTACAGCTTCCCACTCGTCTTTTAATGCATTATTCATTACTGAAAAAGGTTTTAAAGCATCGGCAAGAACTTCAATCATTTCCTTACCTTTAGCTTTACCATCATCTATCATCTGTTGTATATCTTTACCCATGAGCTTAAACATCATAGCTAATTGATCAGTTGCTCTTTGCCGACCTGCAATGATTGCATAAAGTTCCTGTTTCATCTGAACTCCAGCATTTGCCATACCTTCAGTTAAAGCTTTAATTGCCGTACCAATTGTAGCAATACGCTGTAAATCCTCATCTGTCCTGGGTATGATTCCTGCTTGAGCAAATGTTTTAGTCAACATCAACATATCATCTAAAGTCAAAATGGTTTCTGCTGCCACAACTTCCAGTTTCATCATTAAATCTCTGGAAAATTTATAAGCATTAGTAAAATTCTTTTTCATATCACCAAACATTTTAAAAGAATACTGAGCAGCAAGAGACATAGAATCTCTACGAAATTTTGCAATCTCATTCATTGTATCCATAAAGACACGTTTAACAGCTTGTATTGCTCTTGACACAAGGTATATAACTGCTGCAACTTGCCATCTAAAATTTCTTACCATTTCCCAAGATCTACGAACAAATCCTTTTAAGCTTGATGCCTGTACCGTTTCAATTCTTCTGGATGCTTGATGAGACATTCTTTGAACTTCAGCCATATGAGTACGCATTTGTGTAATCTGATCTGCTAACATTGCTTTCTGCTGACGAATACCTTTTCCAGAAACCCCTGCTGCTTGTATTCTTTGTAACCTTTTATATTCCTCTATTAGTTTTGTAAGAACAGTTTTATATTTAATAACCTCTGCTTTTAATTGTTCAACTTTTTGCTTTCCCTGATTAATAGCTTCTGTACTTACAAATCTTTTATTTTTTAATTTATCAATTTCTTTTGAAAGTGCTTCGTATTGTTTTTTAATATTACCAAACAATTTATCAGGAGTACCACCAAATGTTTTTCCTGATGTTAAATCTCTAATTTCTGCCATTGTCCTTCTTACAGCAGTTAACAATACAGCTCTATACTTTCTAAGCTTATCTATATCTGGTTTAGTTGATTCACTTAATTCTTTTTTTATTTCTTTTCCATAATCTCTCAACCTCTTAATATATGAAATCATTGAAGATCTAAGATTTTGATTTTCTGTCTCAGCTAATTGTTTTCTAACCCGAACAGCTTCAGCTTTAATAGCAGTAATTCTTCCTGCTAATCTTTTACGTGCTTGAGCATGTTGCTCTAAAGCAGTTTCTATTTTTTTAATATTTTTATATGTAACTTCAAAATTTTCTTTAGTAATTTTACCAGATTTTCCCAATTCATTTGTTAAAACACGAATTCCCTCTCTCATTGCTTTAACATCACCTATATCACCCATTTTAAAAGCACTTCTTCCTTTAGGTGAAAATTTAGCATACTCTTGTTTTGTCCTTTTTATCTGTGCTTCATATTCTTTAAGAGCAGCTTCAACTTTTTGAATTTTAGGAATAACAGAATTAGGATCAATTAAACCTGCTTTACTTAACGATGTTGCTTGCTGTTTTATTTCAGCTATTTTATTTTTAAAAGCATCTAAACTACCTCTGAGTTTATCACCTTGTTTTATATTCTTTACTAAATTACCAAGAAATCCTTTACCTGCAAGTTCACCGCTTTTTTCTATATTGGCAATAATCGGTTTCATTAAAGAATCAACATTAGATACTTTAAGCTGACTTTTCCATCCAGCTTGAATATCTTTCAATCCACCGGATCTTGATAATACATCCTTTTGTTTTTTTATTTCTTCAGTAAATTTATTCGCAGCTTTAGCAGCTTCCATATGTTGTTTTGAAATTTGTTTTAAAGTTGCTTGAGCTTTATCTGCTAATTCTTGATGATGAGCTTTTAACTTTTCATTTGTTTGTTTTGATAATAATACTATTTGATTACGAAATACATTCTGTGCTGTCTTTTCAGCTTCACGCAATTGTGCTACATTGGCATAAACCTGTTTTTCCTGTTGAACTAATTTATTTAATCCACCTGCTTGATCAGACATATCAGCAGCAGGACTTTTAAATCCTCCTTGACTTTTAAGCCTATTAAATTGAGATAAAGAATTCTGAATTAATAATTCAGTACTTTTTGTTACTGCATTTGATTTTCTTTTAACCGAATCAGCAAGAATATTAAAATGATTAGCAAGCCCTTTTGTCAATGCACTATCACTACGTTGAATTATCCCTACTGCTTTTTCTTCCAACGCAATAATTTTTGATTCAAATTTTTCTGCCACTCCTGTAAAAAGATTTTTTAATGGGCCTTGCTTTGCTTCTGCTGCTCTGGCTCTTGCTGCTGCTTTAGCATACTGGTCTATTTTAGCTGTATTTGCATCTACCGTTTTACCAACATTTCTTTGCAATACTTCTATTCTGTTAAACATTCTTTGGGTAGATGCAGAAACATTCTGAAGGGCATAATTAGAAAAATTTACTAATTCCTGTACCTTTTTCTGACTACCAACAAACATACCTTCATAAGTTTTAGCAAGGTTTGTCTGCATACCCGTAATAGATTTTTCTAATCTTCCGGTAGCCGTAGTAGTCTTTTGAATAAAACCTTCAAATTGTTTACTCTGTTGATCAAGAATCTTAGCCCAATTTGATTTTAACTTTAGTTCTATTTCATAAGAATCATGCATATTATCAGGCATTTCTGCATCTCCCTTTTAACGTTGCCATCTTTTCATCTTATCTACTGAATCATCAGGAAAATCCCAATTTACAGTAGAGGTTTTATCATCAATAGTTATCTTACGATTAATCATTGAATTATAAAGTTGTTCTAAACGTACTTCTTGTTTTTCTAAATTTGTTATTCCTTTTTTTGGATCAGAAAATGCAGTAGCCACATCACTTATAAATAATTTTCTTTGTCTTATAACTTCTAAATCAACTGACCTTTTAACAAGCCAATATTTATATGATGGCATTTTATTAAGATCATCGAAATCATAAACTCCATGAGTAGCAATTATAATTGATGCAAACTCCCTGCATTTTTCAATCAGTTTTTTTCCGAATCCGCTGAAACAGTTTCACCAGAAGATGTACCAATTTGTCCAAAAACAAGTTCCATTACCTTGTTCTTTAATTTCAAAGGCCAAGATGTAAACTCACTATTTTCCATTTTAATATAATTCTCACCCTGTTTCTTTTGAACTGCCATAGAAAGAAAATCATTATGATCATTAATAAATTCTTCATTAAGACCACTATCTTCTGATTCTATTTTACTTGCCTTTGTAATTTTATTAGCAACACCCATAATACTTTTTAACTTATCATCGGGTATCGGTGGAATTTCAAACTCCTCATTGTTAAATTTAAATCTAACCGATTGAACCAAATCACTCAAATCAATAACTTTAGACATTTTAATTCTCCTTAATTAACAATTAGTTTTTAGTTAAGCATCTGCGATAACCGCACGTTCTACGACAAATGGTATATCATAGCTCTTATCAACATCTGATCCTGCCGTGATTACCGTCATCAATTCCGATACATATGTCTTAGCTTTAAGACTTTTAGTATCATTAGCTGAAAAATTTAAAACGTAATTACCATTAGCTGCGTCTGATTTATCAAAATCATTATCTGCCTTTGATAATACTGGAGTAGTATCATCTGCTTTTTCTTTAACCTCAAAGGTAAAAGTTGCATTGGATACATCAACACCACCTTTGGTAATATGAAAATTTACAGATTTACCTTCACCTTGTTTTAATTTAATAGAATTTGCCATGATTATACCTCAATATCGATTATGTCATCCTCTGAGACAACGATTTCAGCCTGATCTTGGTCAAGGTCGATGTTTACCCTTATTTCTGAAACATCTAATGATATTTCGTCAATCAGAGAGACCGTAATATCCAAATCATCCTGTGTCACTTCCACGTTTATATCCTCCAGCACATAAATAGGTGGCCCACTACCACCTGTACCTGTAAAATCTGGTAATATTCCTTTTGTTGCTAATGATAAGCTCATATTAATAACATTTCATATGATGTGCATTGACCGGATGACCAAGTAGCTGTCACCAAATATGATGCGATCAATTGGGTTTTTAAATTATCTTGATATGTTCTTATCCTGGCACTTGTTAAAAGTTTAGCACCATTGTAATCTTCATATACCTGTTGATCCATGACATAATTTTCCTGAACCAAACCAAGTATCTTCATTGCCGTTGTATGGTTCCAAACATGATTAGTTATATTATCGGGATTTACTAAATGCTCAATGTCTACTATCGCATTTCCAGTAGAGTTATTTTCAACGTGTCCGGTTCCTATTACGGTTATATTTCCTGCGGTGATGGTGGGTTCTAAGACAATCCATCCAGCATTAAGACTTGCGTTTGCTTGGTCGCTTATCCCGTTTTTGTTTTTCCAGCTTATGTATCCGTTGAAGTTTTGCATTACCAACGTTTGACCACTTCCTCCTAAGTCTATTGATGGGGGAATTCCCAAAGTAGTTCCTGCCCAACAATCGAGGAAGTAGGCTTCTGCCCCTCCTCCTAATGTAATCTCTCCGCTGAGTATGCATAATTCAACCACTCCTGAAATATAATTAACATCAAGAATTCTACAGTCTTTTACTTTACATTGACCATCTAAAGTTCCCGTAATTGTAGCTTCATAAAATTCACAGGAATCAACATTAGCATCAGATTCAATGGTAATTTCAGATTTATCAATAGACTCTCCTATAAAAGACATTTGGGTAAAATCCAAACTATCTCCTACAGTAATATCTCCAAGGATATAAAAAACAGTAAACCCTCTATCTGCTGCAATATCTAAAGCATCTAATAAATTATTAACTGGAGATCGGGGAGTTCCTACTGGATAATCTGTACCTGAATAAGAAGAATCTGCATCAACGGTGACACCACCATTATATGATGCATATTCTATTTCAGATAATTGTTGAACGGTTGAATCGACAAGAGAAGAAACCTGCTGCATAATGCGTACAGTAAAGGTTCCAAGTGGATCAAGAAATGGATCAGTTCCATCGGCTGAATAAAAGTTACCATTAATGATTAAACGATGACTTGCATTATATGGCCTGATTTTCCAATCAGAATTTAAAAAGAAGGTTGAACCAAGGGCTTTTTCTCCAGGCAGGGGATTACCACCAACTGCTGAAATCGGGAATTGAAATTTTCGTAAACTTTCATTAGCAACCCAATCTTCTTTACCATCACTATACAAATCTGTTTTAACATCAATAAAAACTTCACCGTCAACGTCTGGAGCTTCATCTATTTCAATGATTTTTGTTACTTCATTGAACGTTACTTTCGCCCCCATTATTTAAACTCCTTTGATTCCATTCTTCAGCGGTGACTATTTCACCTTCTGGAGTTAAAACCGGACAAACTTCTTCTAAAGTTTCATTCCATTCTTCTTCTTGTGATTTTTCTCTTAAAACACATTTCCAGGGATCATCTTCATATACATCCCAAGTTATATGGTAACTGGCCCAACCTCTAAAATTTGGTTGATGCTCAAATGATTCTTTAAATCCTTCCGGTATTTCTGCTCTAACTTCTCTTTCATAAAGATCAGCGTATTTAAGTGCTGCCAAAAGCAATTTAATTTCTGAAAATTCCATTTTTACCCTTTATTTAAAAATTAATATTTAAGTACCCGACCAGATAAAAATGATCGGGTACTCATTTAAACAGACATTAAAGATTAGGGATTTTCGTAATTAAGCTCATCAACAGCATTTACAGGAATAGCCTGACCTGTTGATTGGGTAATAGTGTGGGAAGCAATAACATATTGCGCTCCATCATAGGCAATAGCTACCACAAAAACTGAAGCTTCTGTATTAGCTGTCCTTCCTTCCTGATTATTATTAGTAAAATCAAAATCAAATCCAATTGAAGCAGCACTAATTTCACCATCAATGTCGGTTCCACCATTGTCATCGACAATTACTGCCCCAGGAGATTCAAACGGATTTTCCTTAACTGTACAAGAATCTCCGATTGCTTCATCAGTAGGATTGACACCATCGATCTTAGTAGCTGTAATCGTATTGGTAGTCGGTGCGCCTGTAATTTCAAAGAGACCATTATTTCCAGTTTCAGTAGTAAAACCTGTAATCTTTACATGATCTCCACTTTGCAAGAAGTCTAAAAGTCCTGCATCAGTACCTGACCAATCTAATGTACAGTCTGCACCGGAAGAACCAGATACCTTCAAAGCGGTCATTGCCTGAGATTTAATATACTCAAAGTACATGGTATATCTGGTTGTGTTATCCACTTCATCGACAAAGTTTTGTGAGAAGTTAATATTTCCTGCTGCAACAAATGGGAACTGTCTTTCAGTTGATGTATTAGGAGCATACTCTGAATCCAAATCACCATCAACGGTAATATCCCAAAAGCGCATATCATTTTTATCATTAGTATCAAAATTATCAATGAAGACTCCATGAGCAGTATGTAGAGTATCACCAATAAAATCAGTAAATGGCAAAGCAATGTTACCATAAACCGTTCCAAAGGTATCACCATTAACATCATCATTAATATCTGTTGCTTGTCTTAGTTTATACTGCGCCCAAGAATGAATTTCTTTTAAACGTGCTTTATAACTATTGGTAGTATCCTGCACATCAAGAATTCTATTAAAAGCATAATAATTCGTACCGATCTGACGTTCACCAGGAAATGATTCAAATACTGCTGTACCTGCTCCACCCATTGTACCAATATCAGCAATGTCGGTTACATCAACGGTTCCACCCGTAGTACATCGATACCATCTACCAGCACCATCCTGCACCACATCATCAGCAACGTATGATCCAACTGCTGCTGTTTCGTAAAGAGTTCCCACAAGATAATCAATGGTCAGTTCTGAATATTTAACTCCTGATTCCGAACCAGCATCACCACTAATTGTGGTATCATTATCAATTGCTTTCAGAGAGTCATCACCATTGGCAAGAGGAAGACGATAAGCTTCGTATTTAAGTGCTGTAAGACCCTGTTCAACCAAAAGGTCGTAAGAAGCAAATGTCTTTTGTTCTTCTCTCAAAAATACTTTCAAATATCCAGAGTTATCAGGCGTTCCACCTGTACCCTTAATTGCAATATTTTCATTTGCTTCACCAGGAAAAGTTAGATCTGTTTTAGTTTCAGCAAATTCGGATGTAAAATCATTTACATAATATGGTTGATCAGTAGCTTCATTCATTGCACCAAGGGAAATGATACAAGCATTTTCACGACCATCTGTTTCCTGAAAACCAGCATCACGAATAAGATCCCTACTGGTTTGATCATATGGCCCCCACCCATTAATCCACACAAACGATGCTTCATAAATCATTTGGATTGGAAATTTATGTTTATTTAAATCATTATCTGTTTTCCATATTTCTTTAAGTTTTGAATAAATACATTTTCCAGTAACACCAGTTTGCGCTCCGGTTAAATTATCAACAATATTATTATGTGTGGTGATTCTAATTGTTTTTGCACCTGTGGCAATCTCAAGATCTTTAGAACTTGTCGATGCAACATCTACTTCATGATCAAGATCACTTGGATCAAATACTTTAGCCATAACTCAATTCCTCCCAATAAATTAATTAGTTTTTAATTAAGGGTTCTCATAATTTTCATCAGGAAACATTTTTACCTTTGCAGATGAATTATTTCCAGGTAAGGTAAGTCCATAAATATTTGATATATCCGGTTTATAATCTACATGATGAATTAATACATCAACCGTTGCACCACCTCCATGTGAATAGGTTATTTGATATTTTCCTACACCATCAGAAGTAGTTGCATTCTCGGTATTATGCAAGACGGTTGTGGTTCCTGCCGTGACAATGGTTACTTCTGTATTTAATTCAAGACCTGTTACAGTGAACGAATAATTGGCAACAAGAGTTACATTCCCTCCTTTAATAGATATAGCAGAGACACCACTACCACCATCGATGTTAAGGGTTACAGTTCCACCGGAGCTATTTAAAATAACCTCATTTCCGGTAGAACCATCTGAAGCAGCATACCCACTTACCCAAAAATTAGTTAATGTATAAGAATTACCTGCACAATCAGCGGTTAATTCTATGGCGTGATTTGATCCATCCGATTGAAATGAACAATCAGTCACAACATCTGGATTATCAACTACTAATGAAATACCATCTGTACAGTTAATAAAATTACATCCATCAAAGCTTGCTCCACCTTGGGTTACTTGACCACATCTACGAAATACACAATCAGTTATTTCTACAGGATTAGTTCCTCCATCATTAAATACAAAAGTATCAAGATCAATAAAAGAACAGGAAATTAAATAGACCGTTGCTGTATTGGTCATTAAAAATCTTCCTGGGGATGCTGTTGTAGTATCAAGACATTGAATTGTAAATCCATCCATTGAAACATAACTGGATGCATGGATGATTTCAATTAAATTAAAATTCACTGTTACTTTAGGAGTCCATTGCACAAATATTGTCTTATTTGTATCTCTGAAATCTACCGCATTAGAAGCAGAACCTAATTGCATTCTACCTTTCCAAAGGTATCCTCCAGGTTGTGCTTGAATTAAACCCCATCTATTACTTTGATTATCATTTGTTAAAGCAAATCCATTAATTGTTGCATAATCAGCCGTTTCTCCAAATTCAAAAATGGCAGACCCTCTACCATATCTCATAACATCTACCTGATGAGGTTCACCTTTTCCTGGCCCTGAAAGAACATTAACTGCTGAACCCACATAATCTAATGTTGCTGTTGGAGATCCTGCCGTGTCATCTGCTGATATAGTTGGATTTACCACATGGTTTACAAATCCACCATAAGGATAACTGTCTTTATCATTTCCTCCTGTATACCATGCTTTGAAATCACCCAAACCAGAACCAATGACTATTCTAAATCCTCCTTGAGCATAAGTACCAAAAGCAAACGGAGAAGAATAATTATGCCATACAAATACTGCTCCGTCTGTTGGAACAGTTATTCCACCAGAACTATAACCCAATGATCCAACTCCAGTTTTAGTTGTGTCTTGCGTTACAGCAAAGTTACCTTGAATATAGGGATACTCATCATCTTCATATGCTGGTGCGCCTTGAGAGTTATAACTATTTCCACTAAATTCAGCCCAACCAGAAGCTTCATCACCAGTGGCAATATCAGTTAAATCTTCTGTGTAACTTGGTGCTGTCATTTATTTTTCCTTTGAAGCAAAACCCTAAATCCCTCATTTTTAAATGATCTAATTTGTCCTTTTACTGCTAAAGACATTGGCCCTATTATAGTTCCTACCATTGTCTTATCTAATCTTTCAAATATCACACCACAATTATCAGGTCTTAGTTCTTGTGAGACTTTTGGATTTTGCATATATGCACATTCACATTTTCTACACGAATCTGGACGAAGATCATAAATTTTACATCCATTATC
>Ga0307377_10007336_pt1 | contig 11400 bp, 22 predicted proteins | sample TR3MG_FD_202535 | JGI IMG/M metagenome (GOLD analysis project Ga0307377, IMG submission 202535) | Soil microbial communities from Risofladan, Vaasa, Finland - TR-3 | ecosystem: Environmental > Terrestrial > Soil > Coastal area > Acid sulfate soil | place: Finland: Risofladan, Vaasa | collected...
TTTTCTTGTGGTCCCACCGTGTCGGCAAATTGCCCGACACGGTGTCGGGCAATTTGCCGACAAAAAATCGCAACAATTCGGGAATTTCCCCCATAGGGAGATGTGGACGTACCGAACCCCAACGAAACCGACCCCTCCAAGATGGAGACCCCCCTTTGGCTCGTCACCCGCATTCTGAGGGCGCACAAGCGGCTCAAGCGTGTTCGGGAGCTCGAGGCTCCTGACGTACTCATAGAGCAGTACAGAGACTCCCTGGAGCGTTGTGTGGCCGCCTTGGCGGCCCAGATCGGCCCCAACCCCTCCACCGGGACTCACGAGGCGGACGAAGTCGCCTGGGCCCTCACGGCGGAGCTTCGGTCCCGTGCTCCTGGGACCGCTTCCTGATCAGACTACGGCCAACGGTGCAGACGGTCCTCGGTGCGCCGCCCTGGCACCCACCGTCCCCGCCAGCGACGTCCCCAGGGGCCCTTCCCCGGTGCGCGGCGCCAGAGCATCAGAATCCTTGCCCTTCGGCCTCGCGGGGGTAGATACCGAGCAGCTCCACCACGCGGTCCCTGTCGAGCTCGGAGAAGGCCGCCAGGAGCCGTGCCGCAGCCCAGAGCCTCCCGTCCCAAAAGCCGTCTGTGTAGCCGTCAGTGGCGCTCAGGCGATAGCTCCCGGTACGCCGTTCCCAGTCCGTCCGGAGTGTTCTCCGGGCCTCATCTAGTTCCATGTGTGACGTTTGCATACATCATCCTACCCACACCTACATCTCGAGTCAAGGATTCTCGGCAGGGGCTCACGTGTAAAGTGGCTCATGACCTCCCGAGCCCAGCAGTCCCCCATTGATCTACGCCATACGGTTTCCACGAAGTACCCGCACACCCTTCGGATCTCTTGGACCGAGGATGTCCAAGGAACCATTGTTCGTGACGATCATGGCGTGAAGATCGTCTACGGGAGCGACGCACGGCAGGTGCTAGAACTCGACGGCAAAAAGTACCACTTGGCCGAGATGCACTTCCATCACCCGAGCGACCATTGGGTGGACGGCATGCAGCAACTCATCGAGGTCCACATCGTCAGCCAGAACGTCCACGACGGGACCCGCGCGGCCTTGGGGGTCTTCATCGACGTCGAGCAGGTCTCCGTCGAAGGACGAGCGGATGAGATCACCCGCGTCCTGGACCACATGGAACGGTGCGAGCCGGGCGGCTCGTTGGCGTTCATCACCAACCCGCTGGCCTACCTCCCGGGAGACGTCGAACACTACTATCGGTACGAGGGCTCCCTGACCACCCCGGACTACGCCGAGGACATCTCCTGGGTGGTCTTCCGCGACGCCGCTCGGTTCCCGAGGCGACAGGTGGACCGCATGATTCGGCTGTTCGGAGATCCCCCGAGGCTCCCGCAGCCGTTGAACCGCCGTTTTGTCCTGGCGAACTTCTGAGCCTCAAGGGCGACCATCAAGTGCCCAACGCCCGTCATCAAGTTGGACGGTAGACGCGTCGGGGTCGGCCACAAGCTTTTTCCACAGCGGCTTCACTTCCGGTCGTTGGAGGGTCGAGGCCGCCAGCAAAAGCCTCTCGGTTTGTCCAATCCATCGAGCGGCTCCCAAGTAGAGCTGTGTGGCGATGCCTTGGTGCTGGTGTTCTTTCTCCACCGTCACATACGCAACGTGAGCCGTCTCGACATGGAAGTACTCGAAACGTCGGTAGTCGGAGTAGAAGGCTTCGACATCATCAAGAGTGGGGTTCTGGATTCCCTTGATACGCCGAGCGTAGTCCTCCACCGTCGGAAACAAAGCATCGAAAGTGGCGCGAGGGATAAACGCGAGAGTGAGGTGGCCGAGTTTCTCTTGTCCGCGCCACGCTTCGATACGGCGGTTCGTCCATTCCTTCCCCCCGATTCGGAGATTCGCGCGGTACCGAAACTCGAAGATCATCCCACACCCATCTGTTTTCCCCATTTGCGTGCAGCCGTATCGGAGACGCCGTACTTGATACCGATAGCGGTCCAGGTCATCCCGTTGTCTCGATCTTTCTGAAGCCGAGAAAGGGTAGGTTTGTCTTTCCGTTTTGAGTCGTTGACCTTCTTCTTAAGTGCCGTCTGTTTGGCCTTTTTGCAGGTACGACAGTTCCGGCGGTCACCTTTCCAGAGAGTGTTTTCCTCGGTGAACTCGTGGCCGTTCTTGCAGTGGGTCTTCCTGGCGTTTTTTGCCGTCGGGCCTGCGCCGCGGATCGTGTTCACGTAGCCAGTGACTGCTTCCAAGTGGTCCGGGCGCACACAAGCTCGAGTCCGACAAAGGTGGTCGACCACGTGGCCGTCTGGCACCGGCCCGTAGACAAGCTCGTAAGAAAAAACATGAGCGTACACGCGGGTTCCGCGACGCGGAGAGAATCTTCCATAGCCATCATTGAGGCTTCCGGTCCAGACCCAACAACCCTCTGGTTGCTTCCGTATTTTCCGCCAGAACTGACGGACAACATGTGGAAGATAGATCATAAAGAACAAGAGATGATGAGTTCGGAGGCCGGCACCGGGTTTGGTTTGATTGTCTTTGACATGGATATGACTTTCTGATCCTTACAGATCCATGTGTTTTCCATGTGTTTCCCGACAAGAGTTACGACTTCTACAGCGTTGATTTTCCAGGACTTTCTTTGGTCCAAAATGAGTCACAAGGGAAAGCTTTTGGAACCTTACGGATGATCAAGTCATGTCCATGTCAAAGACAATCAACGAGCAGGAAAACAGAAGCCCCTCTGCATCACGAAAGTATCTCCGAACAGAGGGGTCTATGAGCATCAGATTGGTCCTTCATAGGGAGCCATCATCTCGTGAAGAACATGCAAAAATGTTGGCGACAAGATCTCGTCCACATTGTCTCCAATCCTTTGCGAGTATTCGGGACCGTTCCGCTCGGTGTGGATACGGATGATGACGTCGATGCGGTTCTGACGGATGAAGTAGATCTCTGGATCCCCGCTGACTTTGAGCGCGACACCCTGATAGTCGGCAGTGCGCCCACCTTCGACCTTCCACTGGTACCGGCCTCCATGTTGGTACATCTCGTGGCCGGCTGAGTTGGGATCGAGCACCATCGGGCGTCCTGCGAGCTGCGACAGATGTTTGGTGAAAATGTCGATTGCTTCTTGGCTGAGGGGTCCCTTCATGCTCATGCTCCTAATACAGGGATCGGTGTTTGTAGTGGAGGCCCTCGACCTTTTTCTTGAGGAACTCGTAGAGCTCGTCGAGCTTGTCGGAGGGCCACCCGATCCGAATGCCGCGGATGCCCTCTACGGGGTCGACAGGGATGATGCCGTAGGCTTCGATGATGACTTGCTTGTCCAGGTATCCTCGGTAGCAGCCGTCGGGATGGAGACATCGAAGAATGAGGTCCTGCTTCCAACGGAACTCAAGGTCTTTCTTTTGAAGAGCCTCGAGACGCCGTTCGATACCTCGGAGAACATTGAGTTCTTCGTCCGTTACCTCCGTGAGATCCCGACCATGGATGAGAGCCCAATGAAGATCCTTGGCCATCTTGGTCACGCCGCTGATGGGTTTGATTTCATTCAGCCATCTCGACTGTGAGAACGGCTCCTTGAGATCAACTCGAGAGTCCCGCAGGGCGTCGATGACTTCGTGGTCCGGGAACGTGTAGAAATCCGGCATTAGAACTTTCGGGCTTTCCGAATCCACTCGGCTTCTTCTCGATGCTTCTCGTTGGCCGTGTGTCGCTTGGCCTCCTTCTTGGCACGCTCGTCGGCCTCGGACTCCACCTTCACATCCACGCGCAAGCCCTCCCACGTCTCGGGCAATCCGACGCGATGTTCCTCGGCCTCGAGCAGCACGCGGATGTACTTCTCGCTGCCCTCGGGACTGTAGCGGGTGCCGTCGCCGTAGCTGCGCACGCCAGGGAGGTCCTTGAACGTCGCGTCCATCCGTGCATGACGTTCCCGGCGCTCCCTCTTCTCTTCCTCCGTGCCGTACTCGTAGCTGTCGGCCAACGCGAAAAGGGCTCCGGCCGGCATCTTCATGGGCTCGACGGTGAGTTGCTCGACATGGAACAGCCCCGCACCCTCGGGGGGCTTCGGGGATTTCCACCCGTGCGGGTGGGGCTTGTACACGGGCAGCTCGACCTCGGGGTTCGCTTCCAAGAACATCGCGAACGCAACCTTGGTGGGCACGTACTTTTTCGTCCCTGGTGGGTGGTGGCCTCCGTGCCACTCGCGGTTCCCGTAGTAGAAGGGGGCGCTGAATGGAGTCCACCCGTGGGCCTCCAAGATCTCCAGGCGTTTGGCGTAGGTCTCGGCCGACTGTTTCCGGCCGACGCGTTCCATCTCGAAATCCTCCTCGGTCCAATGGTCAACGCCAACGCGTCGACCACCGAGTGACGAGAGGAAGGCCCCTATGTTCTGCTTGTCCTCGGCCATGTCCCCATTTCTACCCATGCAGGAGGGCGCTGCTCTTATAGCCCCTCCCTGCCCCGTCTCTTGGGCTTTTGGAGCGATTTTCCGGGAGGCCGAATGATCCCTCCCATCTACGCGGGATCAGGAAGGGGACCGAACAGCCTCGGTAATCTCACGAAGGTTCCCCTGACACGCGTTCGGCGTCCATAGGAGTCCAAACAGTGAGGTCATCCGTTTCGAGCATTTCGCTTGCGGCTTCCCGACAACGACGCACGGTCTCTGCGAAATTGGAAAGGTCCATGAGTTCCTCAATACGATGAGTCAGGTCGATGAGTTGTTCGCGTCGCCAGTTTTTACGATCGAGGCAGTACTGCATCACCGGATTTTCGACAGGAGCACCGATGGTCTCGCAGTAAAGTCGGGGGACGTTCACGCTGAGGTTACCCGTCGTCGGGTCCTCGCTGAAAGTCGGGTCCTCGGCAAGGGGTGGAGGGTTTCCCAGTATCACAGACAGTACCTTTCCCAGCCGTGAGGGCCAAGACGTGAGGGATAGCAGGGCTCGTCAGCCTTGTCGCAGCAGTCCGGGTTCTTCTCCACGCACTCCTTCATGTCGCTGTCGCAGTGACATGGGAGACAGTTCAGAGCGAGCCAGTTCCAGCAAGTGCCCACGGGACCGATCTCGTTGTTGCAGGCGGTGAGCGTGGACTTGGCACAGACGTAGGTATTGTCCGGGCAGTCTTGGAGCTTCAGCTCGACTTTGCCAAGTGACCCCTCATGCAAAACACCACCGATGATTTCGATGTCGAACTTCATCGTGCGAGCACCTGCCGAGTAGATCGGGTTGCTCAGGGAGATCTCGGCCTGCTTGTCATCCAGCCACACGAGCCACGCATGCGCCTTCTGTGCCGGGGTCTCCTTGGCCTCTTTCAGCTCGGACGGCGGGATGATCACCTTCTCAGGGAACAGGTTGGACTCGACGATCTTGAGCATCTCCGCTTGGTTCTTCCCGTCGGGAGAAGTGACCTGTTCGTCCACACCACCGAACTCGAGGGTGTCCGGTTTGCCCTCTGTCCCTTTCTTGTAGGAAGCGGTCTCGGCCTTGAACCCGAAGATGGCGACCTCGGGCGTAGGCTTGTCCGTTTCCATATTTTCAGCCGACTTTGTGGAGTCGTTCTTGGCGGGAAGCGGCTCTTCTTTCGGGTTGTCCATGCTAGGACATCCGAGAAGGAATAGTGGAAGGAGCAGGATGAACTTACGCATTGGTCTTGTCCGTCGTCGAGGTGATCAAGATGTCGCTGGCATCATTTTCCGGAACGACAGCCGCAGAAGAAGGGGCTTTGGTGTCGTTGGGCCAGCCGCACCAGCATGAGCTGCGTGAAGACTCGGCCCACGTGTGCCCGTTGCTACACGAGTAGCTTGTGGATGACGAGTTGGGATCGTGGTCGTGGTACTTGCCTTCCTCATCGTAGAAGGGCGGCGAGTACATGCACGTTCGGGTAGACGGCCCTGGAGTGACTCGGCTCTTTTTACCTTCGGCTTTGCATTTTTGGCAGATCATCAGCTCGGGGTCCTTTTGGGGATGGGATCGTTGAACCGTACCCGTCCTTCCGGTGAGTGCGTACCTGCATTTTCACGAGATCGTCGGCCACGTGTGAGTCTCTTTACTGAGTGGACTCCTATAGGCCGAAGATCGGGGGATACGCAGTTACGTGAAAATAAAACGGGTACAATAGGACTATGATGGAACAGCCTCCGCTTACCGACGCACCACTCGGATGGCTCGAAGCCGTCGTCGAGGACCTTTCCAACGAGTCGAACGAGAAGGCACTCGACATCCGCATCAAGTCAGTGGAGGACGAGAAGCATTACACGTTCACTTACACACTTGGTGACATCCGAACCGAGCTCCACAGACGGACAACGAATTGATGCGCTAGTAGACGCTCACGCTGGTTCAAGCCCCGAGGGAGTGACGGGTCGTTTCCACAGGAAGAACGGCCCGTCGCCTTGAACGAGCTCCCATCCTTCGGCACCCTGCTCGTTCAGGTGCTCGGTCCACATGGTCGGAATCGGGTTGTCTCCTACGTCGAACGCGGCCTGGGGTTTATCGGTTACCTGGTATTCCCACTGCATTTTGATCTTCTCGCAGGTGTCGTTCGCCGTGTGCCCATTTGTGTGGCTGCTGGATCACACACCATCGTAGGGTTGCTGCACCACGATGCAGTTCTCGGTTTTGTCGATGGCGACTCCCCATCCTTCTCCGGGCTCGATGGCCACGTCTTCTTCCATCGTGGCGCCCGTAAACCCCAGCAGGTGCGCGAAGGTCCAGACGACGATGGGGTTGGGGTAGATGCCACTTGGAACTGACACGGAGAGATGCCGAAAGGGATCGGGTTTGTGCTCAGGCGCGTGCGTGATCGTGAAGACGGCTCGATAGCCGAAGGCGGTCTCGACCACGTACTCATCCCTGTCGCCCGGGATTATCGTGGTCTTGCCAACGACGTACCAGTTCTCCGACTTCTCGGCGAACTCCCGAAGTTTCGTGCAAACTGCCTTGAGCTCGTCGGTGAGCTCGAGTGGGCGACTCTTCATGGCTACCTCGATGAATACTTCATCTGCGTGTCGGATGGGAAGATGCTGTAGTAGTCGATGTCAGCGTAGCGGGTGTTTTTGGTCCCGCCTTCCGTCTTCTGGGTCCAGACGGTGAGTGCCTCTTCCCACGGGATCGGCTTGCTCACGTCCATCCAGTCGTTGTCGAACCCGTCGTAGTGACGGACGATGTAGAGCCCCGTCGTGGACGGCTTTTGAATGGGCTCGTTTGCCATCCCTACCGGACTCTCCAGGTCTTGTAGGGATGGTCGTCGGGCAACAGGGCACGCAGGGGCTCTGGGCACGCGCCGGGGCGCACGTCGTTGTCGGACGCCTCAAAATGGCAGTCGGCGGCCCACCGGGCCACTTCTTCGCGCTGCTCGGGCGTAAGTTTCTCGAGCGTGTCCGGCGTCGGCACGTCACTGAGATCCACGCTCATGATGGTATCCCCCCTCTTCGCCATGACGAGACCGAGGAGATCCGTGAGTACCTCCATCGTGACGGGATCGGGGATCTCCGCCGCCGCGCGCTCGCGACGGACCAACTCTTCGTAGAACTCGATGATTTTCGGCCACGCCGCAGCATTGGCCTCGTCTTGGTAGGTCGTGCCCGGGGCCCAGTCGAACTCCTCCACGAGCCGGGAGAAGATGGCCGCGTTGTTCGGGCTCTTGTCACCGAAGTACTCGGCGCCCCACTTCCCGTAGATCGACTTCCAAGGAACGCTCACGTCGGGCAACGGCGCGAGCTGGTGCCGCAACGTGAGCAGCGTCATCATCTGCGCTTCGAGTCCTTGTGGGTCGCCTACACCGTGCATGCCGGGGCGCCGCAAGATGCTGTCAATCATCTCGTCGATGTGTCCAACCGCTTCAGAGACCTCGATGTGAGGAGCCTCTTTGCGCTGCGAGGGCTCCGTAGGATCGTCAATCGGCATGACTATGGACTCTTCCTTTCGACCTTCAATGCTTCGATCTCCCGAGTTTCGAGCAAGAGGTAGAGCGCTACAAGCTGCTCTTCAGTCATGTGATTGACCACGTGTGCCCAGGTGAGTCGGATGGCGTGCTCGATCGTCTCGCACCGTGGGTGAACCGGTTGGCCGTCCTTCACCGTGCACCACCAGTCATCGGGGGCACGAGGAACAGCGGGTGAACTGCCGTAGGGGCGCAGGGCTTGACCGAGATTCGGGTCGAACTCACGTCGTGCGATGCCGAGACGCATCAGGGTGAACCCCGGCGCCGGCTGTTGTGGTCCTTTCCAGGTCTTTTTCATCATCCAGTCTCCTCACACGTAAAATACTCGGGGTAGGGAAAGGACTTGGCGGTGGTTTTTTGACAGACACGACCTGCTTTTTCGAGTCGAGCCAAACTCGTTTTGATGGCCTTTTCCGCGAGCCCAAAGTTGGCGGAAGGGTGCCGGAAGCAGGTGGTGATTTGGTAACTCGTCCATCCCGGAAACCGTTGCACGATTTCGAGCACCCGGTCATCAAACGCGTCACGGCCTTCGATGGTACGCAGATCAGGGTCGCCATTACACAACGCCAAGCGTTCCTGTAGTTCGTAGAAAAGGTCTCGGCGCTCGTGCCCGTAAGCATCGAACTCTTCTTCGGTTTGATCAACAACTGCGAAGACACCTTCTGCAATCTGTGCCTCTCCGGGCGCGCCGTAAATCGGAAGAACCCCACTCCCGTTGGGTACCATCCAGAACATCCTCATGCGGAGCCCTTTGCCGATGATGCCCCGGTCTCCAAGGACCGCTTGACCGCAGAGGAACTCAGGTTTCCGCAACTCGATGATGGTCCCCTCCGGAAGGGGGACGTAAGGGGTCTCGGGAGCCACCAGAGAAATTTCGGCGGTCATCTCTCCTCGTCCCAGGGTTTCCAGTTGTTGATGAGATTTTCCAACGTCGCCACGAGAGTCTCGTCGCCTTCTTCACGAGCGTAGTGCAGACGACGACCCAGGTCTTGAACGAAGTCCTGGCGCATCTCCTTTTTCACCTGCACCACATCGTCGCTGTCGCGCCGGTCGAGAACTTGCCATCCTTCGGGGATTGGCATGAACCCTTCGGGGGCGTTCCCTTTGTGTTTGGAATCTGTCCCCGCCCAGTACCATCCCTCCCCCATATTCACCGCGATGGCGATCTTGAGGGGGGCGAATTCAGATTCGGGGACTCCAACAACAGCCATCTTCACTCCTTGTACCCCTCCCAGGGGCCCAGAAAACTCAGGTGCCCGTAAAGGCTCTCAGAAAGGCTGCGTGGTCTACAGCAACGGTAATCCACGTCCCAGACCCCTCAGCGGCCCTTGATCCCCATTTCCCCTGGGCTCGGTAGACCTCGACCTGCGTCCATTGGGCAATCGAAGGATCGAGAGCGCAACACGCTGCGAGAGGGTCATGGAATTTCTTGCCCTCGGGGTGCTTGCGCAGGTAGCCGGTCATCGCATCGTAGATCATGCGCATGGATTTGCGGGTGTCCCGAACAGTGCCCACGGCTTCGTGGAACTTCCCATCGTAGACGACACCGTGGCAGATGTTCTTGCTCACGCATCGGCGCTCTTTGATAACCGGATGCACGAGCGCGAGGTTGGCCCCCTTGGGGTCTCCGTTGAAGTTGTAGGTCGGGCACGTGATCATGCCGTTGAATTTCTCGAGCCGGTGTTCGGGAGCAACAAGGTTGTCTCCGGCAAAACCTCCTTGTGCGACCCATCGACCGAGCTCAAACCCTTCTGGGAGATGGTCACGTAGAAGGATCTTCAGGTTTTTAAGGGGAGCTCCCGTCAACAACGTCGTGTTGATGTCAAGGTTCTCGGCCAACACTTTCCAGCCGGGTTCAGCATCGTCCCTGGGCTGAATGAGCCCGAACGTGGAGTAGTGCCAGTCTGACACGCTCTCTTTGGGGTGCTCGATGTTATAGGCGCCTACGGGGAGGTCGACCCCGAGCTGCTCGAGCCCCCACCGCACGACGCCGATCTGCGAACGGCTCCCGGGGGTGACCGTCACGGCCTTCAGGTTGATTTGTGGGTGGTCCGCCAACCACAGAAGCGTCATGAAGTCGTCCGGATCACCGGTTTCCATGTCCCAAACTAAGTCCATCAGGACACTCCGTGAATGATGGCGGAGAGCTCTTGAACTTTGTCGAGATCAAGACGGTGGAAGTCTTTGGAGATGCCGGTAGCCACGAGGAAGTCATCCACGTAGGGGAGATAGTCCTGCACGTTCTCGGGTGTGATACCGGAGGCGATAGCGAGTCGGTGTTCCCCCATGGCATCCTTCATCCCACGAATCTTGTCGACCGAGGCGGCCACCCCCGTCGCCGGCCCCGAGGTCGTTACCACGTCCATGTATTCGGTGGCGAGCTTCGCGACCGTTGCCGGGTCATCCACGGAGGGCCCGGCTTTGAAGGCGACGCTCCCGAAGTATTCGCCTTCCCAGCCGCTATTGCATTTGAGCTCCCAGGCGTTTTTGGCATTAGCTCCAACACCATGGTCGTCAACGCCACCGATGTCGCACCACAGACCGTTGATTTCATCGTCGTCCTGAGAGACGATCTTCATGGCCGCGTGGGAGTGCAGACCTAGAAGATTGATCCCGATCCACAGACGGGAGTCGAGCTCTCGGGCTTGTCGGAAGGTAGACATCGTGAGGCCGTGGTCCATTTCGTGACTGATGAGCCACACGCCGTCAGCCTTGGCTTGAACGGCGATGTCGATCTGCCGCAACGCTTGTTCCGGGGTGTCAATGTGGATGACAGGGAAAAAGCGTTTCACAGATTGACCTACGAGTTTTTTGAGGAAGCGTTTCATGAGGCACCGTGCTGTGGGCAACCCCGCACATCTTGTTCCGTGTAGGAGTGGGCTCCTTCCCTGATGAGCTTCGTCGTGCAAGTGCAGGGGGCTTTTTCAATACGGAGGAACCGTCCATGCTCGGCAGCGTCGATGCAGTCCTGGCAGTACTTCCACTTCTTGCCTCCATCGTGAAAAGGGCCCCCGCGAGGTTCGGACTTGATGAAGTGGGATTGCGCGGGATGAAGGCACCCGTGCTCTTCCGGCTCCGTCCGGTGCACGGTCGGCTTCTCGAACCACATCTCGAGCGGTCGGATCCACACCCCGGCTTGACGGCGATTCACACTCTCGTAAACGACCATCTCTTGCTGGTTTTCCGAATGCTTCCCCACGGCGAGGATACGGTACTCCCCTCCCTTGAAATGCCGCCAAATTTCTCCGTGTATCGGTCGGTGAGTCATGAGTGCAATGGGCTTGGATCGGTGCTCGTGAAATAGGGGAAGGGTCTGTCTTCGGATGCGCTGAAATCAGCATATCGGACGTGCTCTTCCCCATCGAGGGTAAATTTGAGCATGACGACCATGTGATTGCGTGGGTGCATGTTCCGGAGGATTTCCGCGGACGCTCCCGGAGACACAAGATCGA
>Ga0307377_10007338_pt1 | contig 11398 bp, 8 predicted proteins | sample TR3MG_FD_202535 | JGI IMG/M metagenome (GOLD analysis project Ga0307377, IMG submission 202535) | Soil microbial communities from Risofladan, Vaasa, Finland - TR-3 | ecosystem: Environmental > Terrestrial > Soil > Coastal area > Acid sulfate soil | place: Finland: Risofladan, Vaasa | collected...
TGATTTCCACGCCGTCGTAGCCCGCTTCGCGCGCGAGCGCGGCGCAGTTGGCGAAGCTCGCGACCGTCTGCTCCACTTCGGCGGTGGTGAGCGCGCGCGGCTTTCTGGGATTGATCGGCGAAGGGATGTCGGAGACGCCCACCAGTGCGTCATGCTTGGCATAGCGCCCGGCGTGCAGGATCTGCAGGCAGATTTTGCCGCCTGCAGTGTGCACCGCCTCGGTGACCACGCGATGTTCGGCGAGCTTGTCCGGGCGATCGAGCGCGCCGGCATCGGCTTCGAGCAGGCCATAGGCGTCGGGCGAATAGCCGCCGGTGATGATCAGCGCGACGCCGCCGCGCGCGCGTTCCGCGTAGAAGGCGGCGGCGCGCGCGCTGCCATCGGGCTCCGCTTCGAGACGCGTATGCATAGAGCCCATGACGAGGCGATTTTTCAGCGTAAGCGCGCCGGCTTGCAGCGGCTGAAACAGGCGGGGGTAGAAACTCATGTTCGGCTTTTCTGGACAACGTTAGCCGCGACATTATGCGCGAGCGCGCTTGCGCTCACAATAAGCCTGCTTCCGGCAAGGTTATAAGTTGCGCGGGATTGCGCCTTGGCGGAGAATCACAGCCTCAATTTCCAGCGGGAATGCCGCGATGGCTGCCGACACGGGCGAAATCAGACGCGACGTCGAAGTCATCGGCCTGGTCGGATTTGCGCATATGTTCTCGCATTTCCTGCAGCTGATCCTGGCGCCCTTGTTCCCGCTGCTCAAGGACCAGTTCGGCGTGGGCTATGCGGCGCTGGGCCTGATGGTCTCGGTCATGTACACGGTCTCCGCCGTCTCCCAGACCATGTCCGGCTTCATCGTCGACCGTTATGGGGCGCGTCGCGTGTTGTTGTTCGGCATGACCGCGTTTTCCCTGGCGATGCTGCTTACCGGACTGGCGACTTCCTACTGGATGCTGCTGGCGATCGCCGTGCTCGCAGGCATGGGCAACAGCGTGTTTCACCCGGCGGATTTCGGCATCCTCAACGCCAAGGTGAATCCGAAACGGCTGGGCTATGCGTTCAGCACCCACGGCATCGGCGGCAACTTCGGCTGGCTCGCGGCGCCGGCATTCAGCATCGGCATATCCAGCGTCTACGGCTGGCGCGCGGCGACGATTTCCGCCGGGGCGCTCGGTCTGTTGATTACCGCATTCATCGCCAGCCGGCAGGCGCTTTCGGGCGAGGCGACGCATGCCGGCGCGCGGCAGGGCGAGGCGCGGCGCGTGAGCGCCGCAGGGCTGCGGCGGGAAGTGCGCGCGATTCTTACCGTGCCGGTGGTGAAATGCTTCGCTTTTTTCACTTTTTATTCGATGGCGCTGGTCGCGCTGCAGACGTTTTCGGTCTCGGTGACCACCAGCCTGTACCGCGCTCCGCTGGTGACGGCAAGCGCGGCGCTGACCGGCTTTCTGTTCGGCGGCATTGTCGGCATCGTCGCGGGTGGCGTCGCCGCGGCCCACAGCAGCCGCCACAATCTGGTGGCGGCTTCGGGCATGCTGATCGGCGCCATGCTTACACTGTTTTTGGCGAGCGGCGCGCTGCCGCTGTGGCTGTTGACCGGCACCATGACCCTGATGGGGTTCTTCATCTTTTCCACTCAGCCCTCGCGCGACATCCTGGTGCGCGGCGCGGCGCCGCCGGGCGCGACGGGCAAGGTGTACGGCTTCGTCTATTCCGGTCTCGACCTGGGCGGGTCCCTGTCCCCCCTGCTGTTCGGCTGGCTGCTGGACCGGCATATGCCGCAGTGGGTGTTCGGCGCGGCCGCGGCCTTCATGCTGTGCGCGGTCGCAACGGTGGTCACGCTGCGCGCACGGCGCACTCCAGATGTCGTAGCGGCGCTGGATACGGCGTCTTGAATGGCGTCGCATCCCCTGCGCGAGCATGAGCGAGGACCTTTTACGCATCGACAAATGGCTTTGGGCCGCGCGTTTTTTCAAGACACGCAGCCTGGCGGCCAAAGCCGTCGACGGCGGCAGGGTGCGGCTGAACGACATGGGCGCAAAGCCCTCGCGCGCGCTCAAGGTCGGGGACGAGCTCGCGATCCGCGTGGGCGAACTGGAGTGGGTGGTGGAAGTCCTGGCGCTGTCGCGCAGCCGCGGTCCGGCGGCGCAGGCGGCGCTGCTCTATCGCGAGCGCGAGGACAGCCGCGCCCGGCGCGAGGCGGCGATTGCGCTGCGCAAGGTCCAGCCGCACCCGGCCGCGGGCGTCAAGGGACGGCCGACGAAAAAGGACCGGCGGCTGATCCACCGCTTTACCGGTAGCTGAGAGGCCATTTCAGAACCTCCGAAACGGTCCCTGACTTAGTGGAGCGCGAGGGGGGATGTCCCCTCGTATTGTTTTGCGCTCTGAATTAAGCACCGCCGGAAGGGCGCTTTCCGGTAAAATCGCGCCTCTTTCGGCATACCCCAGAAGCGAAAAGCACATTGATCGTCACCTCCGGCATCACCATCCAGTTCGGCGCCAAGCCCTTGTTCGAGAACATCTCGGTCAAGTTCGGCGAAGGCAACCGCTACGGCCTGATCGGCGCCAACGGCTGCGGCAAGTCCACGTTCATGAAGATTCTCGGCGGCGACCTCGAGCAGAGCGCGGGCAGCGTCGCGGTCGACCGCAACGAGCGCGTGGGCAAGCTGCGCCAGGACCAGTTCGCCTACGAGGATCGGCGCGTGCTCGACGTGGTGCTGATGGGGCATGAGGAAATGTGGCAGGCGATGACCGAGCGCGACGCGATCTACGCCGACCCGGACGCGAGCGAAGAGGACTACATGCACGCGGCCAACCTCGAGGCGCGCTACGCGGAATTCGGCGGTTACACCGCGGAAGCGCGCGCGGGCGAACTGCTGCACGGCGTGGGCATCCCGATCGAGCAGCACAACGGACCGATGAGCGCGGTGGCGCCGGGCTGGAAGCTGCGCGTGCTGCTGGCGCAGGTGCTGTTCGCCGATCCGGACATCATGCTGCTCGATGAGCCGACCAACAACCTCGACATCAACTCGATCCGCTGGCTGGAGGGCGTGCTCAACGCGCGCAACTCGACCATGATCATCATTTCCCACGACCGGCACTTCCTCAATAGCGTGTGCACCCACATGGCCGACATGGATTACGGCACGCTGCGGGTCTATCCGGGCACCTACGACGACTACATGCTCGCCTCGACCCAGGCGCGCGAACAGCTGCTCGCGGCCAACGCCAAGGCGAAGGAGAAGGTGGCCGAGCTGCAGGACTTCGTGCGCCGCTTCTCCGCCAACAAGTCCAAGGCGCGCCAGGCGACTTCGCGCGCGCGCCAGATCGAGAAAATCAAACTCGAGGATATCAAGCCCTCCAGCCGGCAGTATCCCTACATCCGCTTCGAGTACGACGAAAAGGAAAAGCTGCACCGCCTCGCGGTCGAGGTGAAAGGCTTGTCCAAGAGCTACGACAAGCCGCTGATCAAGGGGCTGGACCTGGCCATCGAAGCGGGGGAGAAGGTCGCGATCATCGGCCCCAACGGCATCGGCAAGACGACGCTGCTGCGCTGCCTGCTGGGCGAGGCGCGCGGCGGCCTGAAACCCGACTACGGCACGGTGAAGTGGGCGGAAAAGGCGCGGCCGGGGTACTGCGCCCAGGACCATGCCGCGGATTTCGCCGGAGACGCGACGCTGTTCGACTGGGTCGGCCAGTGGCGGCGCGAAGGCGACGACGACCAACTGGTGCGCGCCACCCTGGGGCGGCTGCTTTTTACCGGCGACGACGCGAAAAAATCAGTCAAAGTGATCTCCGGCGGCGAGGGCCAGCGCATGGCTTTCGGCAAGCTGATCCTGCAAATGCATAACGTCCTGCTGCTGGACGAACCGACCAACCACCTCGACATGGAATCGATCGAATCCCTCAACGGCGCGCTCGATCGCTACAAAGGCACATTGATCTTCGTCTCCCACGACCGCGAGTTCGTGTCCTCGCTCGCCACGCGCATCATCGAAATGAAGCCGGCCGAGGGCAAGCAGGTCGGCACGGCGATCGTCGATTTCCGCGGCAGCTACGAGGAATACCTGCAGCAGCAGGGGCTAGCCTGATTCGCAGGGATTGACAAGCGGGACGTTCCCGTCTTGACAGCTGTAAAGCACAACTTTACAGTGGCGTCATGATCAAGTCGTTCCGGCACAAGGGGCTGGAGACATTTTTCCGAGTCGGCAGCAAAGCCGGCATTCGGCCGGACCACGCGGACAAGCTGAGAAAGCTGCTGTTTGCACTGGATCTCGCCAAGTCCGCGCAGGACCTTAACGCCCCGGGCTGGCGCTTGCATCAATTGTCGGGCAGGGAAACGGGGGGGGTCGCTTAGCGTAAGCGGTAATTGGAGGATCGTTTTCAGATTCGACGATGCAGATGTTGAGTTGGTCGATTATCTGGATTATCACTAGGAGAGTATCATGTCGCGCATGTTCAATCCGCCACATCCGGGAGAGGTCCTGCAGGGATATCTGCCGGAAGGTCTCAGCGTGACCGAGGCGGCGCAAAAGCTGGGCGTTTCGCGCCAATCGCTGTCGGCGATTCTCAACGGCCGGGCGGGGATCAGTGCGGAGATGGCAGTAAGGTTATCGAAAGCACTGGGTACCAGTGCCGACCTCTGGCTCGGCATGCAGATGCAATACGATCTTTGGCAAGCGCAGCGTCATCCACCCAAGGGCGTGCAAAAACTGGCGGCTTGACTTATTCCAATCGCGCGGGATAGCCGGCAAAATTCGCCGGAACACCGGCTCTATTCTTGGGGCTGGGGCATGGAGTCTGCGTTGTCCGGGGCGTAAATCCAGTCGCGTGTCAGCGGCAGCGGATTCGGGTGGCGCGCCTTGACTGCGAGCACCTGGTAGATGTTCATCCAGTCGCGCGCAAAGCCGAAGGCGCAACCGGCGAGATAGATCGACCAGATGCGGTAGCGCTTCTCGCCGGCGATACGCACCGCTTCGGCGCGGTTTTTTTCGATGTTGGCAGCCCAGTGTTCGCAGGTGCGTGCGTAATGGCGCCGCAGGCTTTCCACGTCGCTGACCTCGAAGCCGGCCGCCGACATCTCGCTCAACACCAGGGAGATGTGCGGCAGCTCGCCGTCGGGGAAGACGTATTTGTCGATGAACTGCCCTACGCCCATGCCGACGACGCGATTGTCCGGATGTGCCGCGGTGATCCCGTGGTTCAGCACCACCCCGTCCTCCGCCAGCAGCGCATCCATCTTGCGGAAATACGCGCTCAAGTGCTTCAGCCCGACGTGTTCGAACATGCCGACGCTGGCGATGCGGTCATAGGCGCCGACCTCCGGGATGTCGCGATAATCCTGCAAGCGCACTTCGCAGCGCCCCTCCAGCCCCTCGGCCCGGATGCGCTCGCGCGCCAGGTCGTACTGGTTGCGCGACAGCGTGATGCCGGTGGCGATGCAGCCGTATTTCGCAGCGGCCCGGATGATCAGCGCGCCCCAGCCGCAACCGATGTCGAGCAGGCGGTGGCCCGGCTGAACGCGCAGTTTGGTGAGGATGTAGTCGAGCTTTTGTTCCTGCGCCCGATCCAACGTGTCCGTGTCGCTGCGGAAATAGGCGCAGGAGTAGACCATATTCCGGTCGAGAAACAGGCGGTAGAATGCGTTGGAAACATCGTAGTGGTACTGGATCGCCTTGCGATCGCTGTGCGCCGTATGGTTGGCCGCCCACAGCAAGCGCCCGATCCGGTCGGGTCGGGCCGCCGCCTGCACGAAGCGCGCGCTGGCCTCGAATATGTCGCGCAGGGAACCTTCGACGCGGATCCGGCCTTCGACATAGGCTTCGCCGAGTTTCATCAGATTGGGTGGCAGGAAGCAGCGCAGCGCGCGCTTCTGCGGAACCACGATGGTCACTTTCGGATCCGGGCCGAATTCCAGGCTGTGTCCATTCCACAGCGAAAGCCGCAGCGGCGTCGGGTCGGTATATCTCACCCGCGTAGCCAATTGTGTCAGACGGTTCTCGATAAACATTGCCCCTCCTGTGGAGACGGATTCACGATTAACCGAATCCCAATATTTTTGCCTCGTTTCGGAAATCGTGCAAGCGTGCTTTGTGATCGCGATCAAAAAGTGCAGAAAGATGAACGCGAATTGCTCCACCGGGGGTGCGAAGCCGGATAAAAAAAGCCCGGCGTCTTGTGAACGCCGGGCTTTCCGGGATGAGCCTGGGTTGCCCTCGCTGCTCAGGAATGCCTAGGCTGCCGCCAGCAGCTCGCGTCGCCCGCGCCGTGGCGTGCGGGGTCAACAAGACGTCTTACGCGGCTGCAAGCAGCTCGCGTCGCCCGCACGCCTTGGCGTGCGGGGTCAACAACAAGGTGTTACGCGGCTGCCAGCAGCTCGCGTAACACATAGGGCATGATCCCGCCGTGGCGGTAGTAGTCGACCTCGATCGCGGTGTCGATCCTGAGCAGCACCTGAATTTCGCGGCGGCTGCCGTCCTTGCCCTTGATCACCAGCGTCACATCCTGCTGTGGCTTGATCGCGTCGTCGATGCCGAGGATGTCGAACTCCTCGTCGCCCTTGATGCCCAGCGTGGCGACGCTGTCGGTACCCTTGAACTGGCAGGGCAGCACACCCATACCGACCAGGTTGGAGCGGTGGATGCGCTCGAAGCTCCTCGCAATCACCGCCTTGACGCCGAGCAGTTGCGTGCCCTTGGCCGCCCAGTCGCGGCTGGAGCCGGTGCCGTATTCCTCGCCGCCGAATACCACCGTAGGCGTGCCCTGCGCAATGTATTTCATCGCCGCATCGTAGATCGGCAGCTGCTCGCCCGAGGGCTGCATCAACGTGACGCCGCCCTCGATACGCCCGCCATCGGTCTTGGGCGGAAGCATCATGTTTTTGATGCGCACGTTGGCGAAGGTGCCGCGCATCATCACCTCGTGGTTACCGCGCCGGGCGCCGTAGCTATTGAAGTCCATGACCGGAACGTCGTGCTCGAGCAGGTACACGCCAGCGGGAGAGCTCGGTTTGATCGAGCCGGCCGGGCTGATGTGGTCCGTGGTGACCGAGTCGCCGAAGATGCCCAGGGCGCGCGCGCCGGTGATGTTGCCGATACTGCCGGGCTGCATGCCGAAACCCTCGAAAAACGGCGGCTCGGCGATATAGCTCGACTTGGGCCAGTCGTATACCTGTCCCGCGGCCGAACTGATGTTCTGCCACAGCGGGTTGTCCTTGCCCGGATTGGTGTACAGGCGCTGGAACGTTTTGGGATTCATCGCGTATTTCATGCAGGCGTGAACCTCTTCGCTCGTCGGCCAGACGTCGCCGATCCACACGTCTTTGCCGTCCTTGCCTTTGCCCAGCGGCTCGGTCATCAGGTCTTTCAACATGGTGCCGGCGATCGCGTAGGCCACGACCAGCGGCGGCGAAGCGAGGAAGTTGGCGCGAAGATTGGGATGGATGCGCGCCTCGAAGTTGCGGTTGCCCGAAAGCACCGCTGCGCATACCAGGTCGTTCTGCACGATGGTCTCTTCGATCGGCTCGGCCAAGGGCCCGGCGTTGCCGATGCAGGTGGTGCAGCCGTATCCGGCAAGGAAGAAACCGAGCTTTTCCAGGTAGGGCAGCAGGCCGGCGTTGGTCAGATATTCCGTTACCACGCGCGATCCGGGCGCGAGCGAAGTTTTGATGTGTGGTTTTACGGTGAGCCCTCGCTCGACTGCTTTCTTCGCGACCAGGCCCGCGGCGAGCAGCACGCTCGGGTTCGAAGTGTTGGTGCAGGAGGTGATGGCCGCAATCAACACGTCGCCGGAGCCGACCTCCACGCCGCTGCGTGCCTTGAAGCGCTTGCCCAGGTCCTCGGCCTTCTTGGCGAAGCCGTTGTCGGCCACCGGCAGGGAGTAGAGCTCGGTGAATTTCGATTTCACTTTGCCGATTTCGATGCGGTCCTGCGGGCGCTTGGGTCCGGCGAGCGAGGGCGCGACCGTGGCGAGGTCGAGCTCCAACAGCTGGCTGTAGTCGATGCTGCCCGACTTGGGGATGCCGTACAGGCCCTGCGCCTTGAAGTAGGATTTGAACGCGTCGATTTCCTCGGCCGTGCGGCCGGTGCCTTCGAAATAGTCGATGGTCTTGTCGTCTACCGGGAAAAAGCCCATGGTCGCGCCGTATTCCGGCGCCATGTTGGCGATGGTCGCGCGATCGGGAACGGCGAGGCTGGCCGCGCCGTCGCCGAAGAATTCGACGAACTTGCCCACCACCTTCGCCTTGCGCAGCATCTCGGTCACGGTCAGGACCAGGTCGGTGGCGGTCACGCCGCCGCGCAGCTTGCCTTTGAGGTGTACGCCGACCACGTCCGGCGTGAGGAAATACACCGGCTGGCCGAGCATTCCGGCCTCGGCTTCGATGCCGCCGACGCCCCAGCCGACCACGCCGATGCCGTTGATCATGGTGGTGTGGCTGTCGGTGCCGACCAGGGTGTCCGGATAGTACACGCCGTCCTTGTGGTGCACGCCGCGCGCGAGGTACTCGAGGTTGACCTGGTGCACGATGCCGACACCGGGAGGCACGACCTTGAACGTGTCGAAGGCCTGCATGCCCCATTTCATGAACTGGTAGCGCTCCTTATTGCGCTGGAATTCGAGCTTCATGTTCAGGTCGAGCGCATTCTTGCTGCCGTAGTTGTCGATCTGGATCGAATGGTCCACCACCAGGTCCACCGGAACCAGCGGCTCGATCACTTTCGGGTTCTTGCCCATCCTGTGCGCGACGCTGCGCATCGCCGCGATGTCGGCGAGCAGCGGCACGCCGGTGAAGTCCTGCAGCACGATGCGCGCGAGCACGAACGGAATTTCGTTGGTGCGCGCGTCTTTCGGCTTCCAGCCGGCGAGCTGGCGCAGGTGCGCCTCGGTGACTTTCTTGCCGTCGCAATTCCTCAGCACCGATTCGAGCACGATGCGGATCGACACCGGCAGGCGCGAGATCTTGCCCAGACCGGCTTTTTCCAGCGCGGGCAGGGAATAGAACTTGCCGGTCTTGCCGGACGCGAGTTTGAATTCTTGCAGTGTGTTATGCAGATTGTGTGGCATGTTTTCTCCAAAGAAGCCGGACCGCGAAGGAATGCGCCAAAGGGCTTTCCGTCGCGGTCTTTGCGCTACGAATCAGATCACGAACAGGTCGACGAACTCGTTCACCGGCGTGGCTTCCAGCCACTTCGCGTCCTGGCACAAGGTCAGGATCGCGCGGCGCTGTTTGTCGGGGAAGCGTCGCGCCAGGTTGGTCTTGAATTTCTCCACCAGCAGCGGCACGCCATCCTTGCGCCGGAGGCGATGCCCGATCGGATATTCTACGACGACTTCGCCGGTTTTCTTGCCGTCCTTGAACTCCACCGTGATCGCATTGGCGATGGAGCGCTTTTCCGGATCGTGGTAGTCGCGGCTGAAACCCTTGTCCTCGACGCACACCATCTTCTCGCGCAGCGCGTCGATGCGCGGGTCGGCGGCGACCGCATCTTCGTAGTCGCCCGCGGTCAGCCGGCCGAAAATCAGCGGCACCGCGACCATGTACTGGATGCAGTGGTCGCGGTCGGCCGGATTGCTCAGCGGGCCCTTTTTGTCGATGATGCGGATCGCGGACTGGTGGGTGCGGATGGTAATCTTCTTGATGTCGGCGATGCGGTCCTTGACTTGCGCATGCAGCGCCATCGCGCACTCGGCCGCCGTCTGTGCGTGGAACTCGGCCGGGAAGGAAATCTTGAACAGCACGTGTTCCATCACATAGGAGCCGTAGGGGCGCTGAAACTTGAATTCCTTGCCTTTGAACAGCACGTCGTAGAAACCCCAGGTCGGCGCGGTGAGCACCGAGGGATAGCCCATTTCGCCTTTGGCCGCCATCAGCGCCAGGCGCACTCCGCGGCTGGTGGCGTCGCCCGCGGCCCAGGATTTGCGTGAGCCCGTGTTTGGGGCGTGGCGGTAGGTCCGCAGCGACTGGCCGTCGACCCAGGCGAGCGACAGCGCGTTGATGATTTCCTCGCGCGTGAGGCCGAGCATGTTCGCGACGACTGCAGTGGTGGCCACTTTGACCAGCAGCACGTGATCCAGGCCGACTTTATTGAACGAATTCTCCAGCGCTATGCAGCCCTGGATTTCATGGGCCTTGATCATGCCGGTGAGCACGTCGCGCATGGTCAGCGGCGGCTTGCCCGCGGCGACGGCCTGGCGCGACAGCCAGTCGGCTGCGGCGAGTATGCCGCCGAGGTTGTCCGAGGGATGGCCCCATTCCGCGGCAAGCCACGTGTCGTTGAAGTCGAGCCAGCGGATCATCGCGCCAATGTTGAACGCTGCCTGCACCGGGTCGAGCTGGAATTGCGTACCCGGGACCTTGGCGCCGTTGGGGACCGTGGTGCCGGGGACGATGGGGCCAATGAGCTTGGTGCAGGCGGGGTATTCCAGCGCCTCCAGGCCGCAGCCGAGGGTATCCATCAGGCACAGCCGCGCGGTATCGTAGGCTTCGGCGCTCTTGATCTTGTATTTGGAGACGTAATCGGCGATGTCCACCAGTACTTGGTCTGGTTTCGGGCGCACGTTGGAGATGTGGGACGACATGCTGTTCCTTTAGGTCAGAAAAGCTGATTTCAAAATGAGGGGATATCCCCTACGGGGACTTTCCCCCTCAAGGGGGATCGAGACCTTCGGGGCGCCTCCCCTGATACTCCCCTATGTTTACCTGCCGCAGCGGCGTGGCGGGCGCAAAGAATACCGCGAAATCGATCTCTGCGCCCTGCGCGGCGGGCCGGGCTTATTTGCGTTTATCGATCGACACGAACCTGAGGTTTTCGGGGCCGGTGTAATTGGCGGTGGGGCGGATGATCTTGCCGTCGATGCGCTGCTCGATCACGTGGGCGGCCCAGCCGCTGGTGCGCGAGATCACGAATATAGGCGTGAACATGGAGGTGGGCACGCCCATCATGTGGTAGCTCACCGCCGAGAACCAGTCCAGGTTCGGGAACATCTTCTTCTCGCGCCACATCACCGTCTCCAGGCGCGCGGCGATGTCGAACATCTTCAGGTCGTTGCGCGCCTTGGAGAGCTTTCTCGCCACCTCCTTGATCACCTGGTTGCGCGGATCGGCGATGGTATAGACCGGATGGCCGAAGCCGATCACCACTTCCTTGTTGGCCACGCGCTGCACGATGTCGGCCTCGGCCGCATCGGCGTTCTCGTAGCGCTTTTGCACTTCGAACGCGACCTCGTTCGCCCCGCCGTGCTTGGGCCCGCGCAGCGCGCCGATGCCGCCGCAGATCGCGCTGTACATGTCCGAACCCGTGCCCGCGACCACGCGGCAGGCGAAGGTGGAGGCGTTGTATTCGTGCTCGGCGTACAGGATGAGCGAAGTGTGCATGGCCTTGACCCACTGCTCGGAGGGTTCCTTGCCGTG
>Ga0307377_10007339_pt1 | contig 11397 bp, 16 predicted proteins | sample TR3MG_FD_202535 | JGI IMG/M metagenome (GOLD analysis project Ga0307377, IMG submission 202535) | Soil microbial communities from Risofladan, Vaasa, Finland - TR-3 | ecosystem: Environmental > Terrestrial > Soil > Coastal area > Acid sulfate soil | place: Finland: Risofladan, Vaasa | collected...
TTCGAATCAGTTAGTCGAAATAGAATTGCTGGTGGTGAGCAAAGGTTTATGGTTGATTATGAGCGACTAGGACTATTTATTAAAAATAATGGAATAAAAATTTAGTGATATGGTAGAGAAGTCAGATATTTTAATTAATGTATTAACAAGAACTCACAACAGACCAAATTATTTCAGGGTTTGTAGAGAATCAATCTTAAACCAAACCCATAAAAACATTAATCATATTGTTGGTAGTGATACCGAATGTAATTACTATGATGATTATATAAAACTCGAACATCAGAAACTCGACCCACAACCAGATAGATTAGCATCATATGCTGCGCCTTGGAATCTTCATTTAAATGAATTAGCTAAACATGTTGAAGATGGTTGGGTAATGTATTTAGATGATGATGATAAATTTATTTACAATAATTCGGTTGAAACTATTGTTAATAATATCGAGAATGAGGATGAAATGTTATTGTGGAGAGTAGATATAAATGGAGTTGTTTACCCAAATGATGCCCATTTCGGCAAAATCGTACCGGGTAACATCACAGGTATTGGTTTTATGTTTCATAGTAAATATTTACCAGTACGTTGGTATTCATGGAATTTTGGTGATTACAGGGTAATGAATGAGTTATCTAAAAAAATAAAACAAAGGTGGATTAATTTGGTTTTAACTCAAACACAAGGAAAGCCAAATTATGGTGGAACACCAATAAACCCTTAATAGAAATGATTATGGAAAAATTAGTTGATGTTCTTATGGCATCTTTATGGAGACAGGGACACGTTGTTAAATCTGTTAAATCATTACTTCAGAGTCCCGAAGTAGGTAGTGTTACAATATGTTGTAATAATTATACCGATGAACAATGGGAGTTCGTTATAAAAGAACTAGATGACCCGAAAGTTACACTTCACAGAACCAATAACGAAAAAGCTAGTAATGAAAAATTACGATTTATTGGTGTGGGTACTAATTATTACATTTGTTTAGCTGATGATGATTTGATTTACCCTCCCGATTATTTGAAAAAATTAACTTCTGGTTGTGAGAAATACAATGCAATGGTTTCATTACATGGTAGAAATGTGAAGAAGGGTGAGAATCAAAGTTATTACGCTCAACCCACAGCAATGTATAGGTCATTAGGTACTGTTGAGAATGACGTTGAGGTCGATATTGCCTCAAATTGTGGTTCATTATTTAAAAGAAATTTCTATGATGACTTAGATATGTGGTATGACTTCTGCGGAACTGTCTCAATGGATGATATATATGTCAATTATTTCGCCAAGAAAAGGGGTGTTAAGAGAATGGTTTTAGCACATCAAGAGGGTTATCTAAAACATAAAGAACAGTTCCCTGAAGATGATTATGTATTTGATAAGCATAGATATGACGATAAAGTACAAACTGATTTTATAAATAAATATTTTAACACTTTTTGATGTGAAGAAGATTGACCGTAATATTAAAAAAACGATTAAGAAAAGAATAGAGTTAAAGCAACAAAAAACAAGGGATATGGGTATTAGAGATAAAATGAGAATGAGTGGTACTCCAAGACCAATCCCTGTTGAACTATTTACTCGTGATGAAATACGTAGAGGATATGGGGTCGAGAAGAGTAAACATTATTATTCGATAGATTCACATAAACAGGTTTTTAATGAAAAAAATGAATTACAAACTGGTGAGATTAAATATTTCTCAATAGTTATTCCTACCATGTGGAAAAGTAATAAAATATATCGAATGTTACCCATATATGAAGAATCAGAATTTGTTAAAGAAATAATAATAATTGATAATGATACCACAAAAAAAACTATACATCTGGGTAAATATAAAAAGGTTAGATATTACCCACAAGAAAAAAATATTTATGTTAATCCAGCTTGGAATCTAGGACATTCATTAGTGAATTATAATTTAATTCTAGCTAATGATGATATTGTGATTAATAATTTTGATGATGTAATAAGAATAATATTATGTAGTAATTACGATATTGTTGGGTTTGGTGTATATAATGATACAAGTTCCTTAAGAATAGAAACCGTTTATGGATTTCCATACATTGGTTATGGATATTTTATGTATATAAAAGAATACTCAGAAATACCCAACAAATTAAAAATATGGTATGGAGATAAGATTTTGTTTGATAGAAGTAAAAAAAGGGGAATAATAAGAAATGCTGATGCTGACTATGAAAAAGGTAAAACAATAAATTCTGATGATAAAAAACTTAGAAATACTGTCGCAACAAATGATGTAAATATTTATGAGAAATTAATAACATCTTTCAATATAAATGTAAAATAACTATGGAATTCAATTCAAAAGAATATTGGGAAAACAGATATAAGTCTGGTGGCAATTCTGGTGCTGGTTCACGAGGTGTAATTGCTGAATTTAAGGCAAAAGTCATTAATGATTTTGTAAAAAATAATAACATACAAACGGTATGTGAACTTGGATGTGGAGATTGGCTTTTTTCGCTATTTAATGTCCCAGAATATATTGGACACGATGTTAGTGGGTTTATTGTTGAAAGAAATAAAAGAATTTACGATAGTAAATTCAAATTCACAACATCAATGAATGATTTAACATCCTACGATTTAACAATTTCAATGGACGTGATTTTACACCTAATCGAAGAAGATATTTATCAACAGTATATGAAAGACCTCTTTAGGTTAAGTAATAAGTATGTTATAATTTTTAGTACTAATTGGGATGAAGTTCTTGGTGGTATACATAATAAGTTCAGAAAGTTCATCACCGATGTTCCACCAGAATTTGAATATATTGAATTCATTAATAATCCTCACAAGGGAGCAGATACTCAAGCAGATTTTTTTGTTTTTAAAAAACTAGAATAAATAGATGGGACAAGGAATATATAAAATAACCGAAGATTTCGAGAATAGTATTGCTGAATATACTGGCGCAAAATATGTTGTGGCAGTCGATAATCAGAGTAATGCTTTATTCCTTGCTCTTTATTATGAAAAAATAAATGGATTGGAAATAACCATACCTTCGAGAACATATCCCTCAGTTCCTTGTGAAATAATTCATGCTGGTGGTAAAGTCTGTTTCGAACCAGTGAGTGGTACGACACTGAAAGGCGCATATCAATTAAAACCTACAAGGGTTTGGGATTCAGCATTAAGATTTACAGTTAACATGTATATTCCCAATACACATATGTGTTGTTCTTTTACAGGACCTTACAAACACCTCAAGTTAGGTAAAGGTGGTGCAATATTAACAGATGACTATACTGCTTATCTTTGGTTTAAAAGAGCAAGATTTAGTGGTAGACGAGAATGTTCGTATCATGATGATAATTTTGACATGTTGGGTTGGAATTTCTATATGTTACCAGAAATTGCTGCAAAGGGATTGAGAGATATGGGTCAATTCTATGATAATGGAACAAAAAAACATAATGATGATTTGGAATTAAGTTATCCTGATTTATCTAGGTTTGAAATTTATAAAAAATAATGAAAGAGATATCTGAATTCGATAAAATTGTGTATACTAAAATTCGTAGCAAAGTTACGTTTTTCATTAAACAACAAGCAAGTGTTTTGGATTCCGAGTCGATAGTGTTGCTGGATATTGCACCACAAATTCATGAAGGTGCGAAACAATTTTTTATTAAGTCAAATATTTTAACGGCAGATATTGATGAAAAGTCAGGTGCTGATTATATTATTGATATTTGTAAAAATAATGAAGAAAAAATTCTAGCTGAAACGTTTGATATTATTATTTGTACTGAAGTACTTGAACACACATTAAATCCGTTTTCAGCTATAAATGAAATTTATCGGTTATTAAAATGGGATGGAATATTACTCATGTCCACACCATTTGACTTTAGAATTCACGGTCCTCTACCCGATTGCTGGCGATTTACCGAACATGGATTGAGAGCATTATTACTAGATTTTGAGATATTGGAATTGAACGCATTGGAAAATAATGATAGATTTTTAATGCCATTACATTACACAACTGTTGCAAAAAAAATAAAGAAATGAAGAATGTTTTAGTCTTTCCATGTGGGTCAGAAATTGGATTAGAAGTCAACCGAGCGTTGGCACATTCAAAACATTTCAGATTATTCGGTGGCAATAGTGTTGATGACCACGGAAAATTCGTTTATAAAAACTACATTGATGGACTTCCTTACGTAGATTCTCCAGATTTTATTAAAAAAATTAATGAAATTATCAAAGAAAATAGTATCGATTTTATAATACCTGCTCACGATTCAGTTGTTTTAAAACTAGCTGAAAATCAGGATAAAATCAATGCCGTTGTTATTACATCATGTGCTGAGACATCTAAAATTTGTAGGTCAAAGGGGAAAACATATGAGTTTTTCAATAATCTTATACCAACACCAAAAGTATATGAGAGAACTGAAGAAAAGATGTTTCCAATTTTCTTGAAACCAGAAATTGGTCAGGGAACGAAGGGAACATATAGGGTGGAGACTGAAGAAGAGATTAGTTTTTATTTAAAAAAAGACCCGACATTACTGGTACTGGAATATCTACCCGGGGATGAATACACTGTCGATTGTTTTACTGACAGAAATGGGAATCTCTTATTTGCCGAAGGTCGAAAGAGGATAAGAATTAATAATGGTATTAGTGTTAATTCCAAACAAGTAAATAATCCCAGATTTCAGGAAATTGCAAAAATAATAAATAAGACATTATCGTTTCAAGGTGTTTGGTTCTATCAAGTGAAAGAGCGAGAAAATGGTGAGCTTGTCCTCATGGAAATTGCACCAAGAATTGCTGGTACAATGGCATTATTTAGGGTGATGGGCATTAATTTCATTGAATTATCGTTATTTGATAGAATGAGTGTGGATGTAAGTATTTTAAATAATAAACTTGATGTTGAAATAGACCGTGCATTATTTGCAAGATTTTCAAATACTGAAACTTACGATTATATTTATATTGATTTCGATGATACAATTATTGTTGAGAATGAGGTGAATACTGATGTAATGAAATTTATCTATCAAGCAAGGAACACTGGAAAAAAAATAATTTTACTTTCAAAACACAGTAAAAACATCAGAGAAACACTTACTAGTTTTGCAATTAGTGAGTTATTATTTGAGGAAATAATTGTGTTAAGAGAAAATCAGAATAAGTCTGATTTTATAAGAGAGATGAATTCGATTTTTATTGATGATTCATTCGCAGAGAGAAAAAGAGTTTTTGAAACATTAAAAATTCCTGTATTTAGCTTAGATGCAATAGAATCTTTATTTTTATGGAAAGTATGAATAAACATATAATAATATTCCTGTGCTTTAATAATTTCGAACACATTAAAATATCGTTCGACTCAATGTATCGTGATGATATTGACTATTTTATTATCGAAAATAAATCAAATTATTCTGAAAAAATTCAGGATTATTTCCTTAAAAAGAAAGAAGAGTGTAATGATAATATCAGATATATACAATTTGAAAAAAACATTTCAGGAAATGCAATTAATTTATTTATTAGGGAGAACGGGGATTTTTTAAGAAAATATGAATATATTACATTCACAGATGGCGATTATTATATATACGATATGGAAGCAACTGTGCAGGAGATAATGATGGGATTCAATAATCCAGATTGTGCCGTATCTTCAGTAGATTTATATCTAGGTAATCAACTTATTACACCAAATAAAGTTGCTGGAACTAGTTATTATGACGAGTTTATGAAAAATAGACAAGATATAGTATTGGGTAATAAAATTGGGATTGGTATACCCTCATTAATGACATTTCAAAGAAAAGATTTGGGGATTCTTGAAAATATGTATTATCTTGATGGTAATATTCGAAATAAGGTAAATGCAATCGGTAAATCATGGTATATAACAACTAAAAATTTATCATATTGTTTAACTTGTGACATATCTCATTCAGGTAATCCGTATTATGAATGGAAAAAAAGTATTGGTAATAAAATATGGCAAGTAACTGAAGAATCAAACTATAAAACATTAATTTAAAGAAACTATGAGAACACTAATGATTACTTTCGTTTATAACGAAATAAAATATTTACCACACGTAATTGATTATTATAAGAAAAATGGTTGTGAAATCTATATAATTGATAATTATTCAAATGATGGAACTTATGAATGGTTAGTTGAAAATCAAATTCCTTGTCATAGAATTGACACAAAAGAAGCCTTTCATGTTAGGGTTCTCGAAGACGACTTAATTGCAACTGTTCATAGATTGAAACCAGATTGGGTTATTTTTGGTTCTGCCGATTTATATCATATAACAGAATTACCACTAGCTGAATATATAGAATGGTTGGATTCAAGAGGATATAATCAGTTAACACTACAATGTATTTCAGCAATCCCAACAACTGCCGAAGAAATGACACTCCCACCACCACTACCACAACATCACGATTATGCACTAACTTATCGTCCATTAACAATGATAAGTAAGTATGGTGAAGGATTTTATTTGGATGGTGATACTCTGCGGATAAAGAATGCCAATCCTTATTATTGTCAAGAAGGGGTGTCGATAAATTACGGTCCTTGTAAACCAGTTGAAGAACAAGAGGTTAAAAGATTACGTACCCAAAAAGCATGGGAACAAGGTATGAATGCTGGTTACAGTGTTCACTATGAAAAAGCAAAAAAGATTGACTGGATATACCCAAAATCAATGGGTTATGTTTTGAGTGAATCACCATATTATAAATATATTTTAAAAATTAAAGATTAAATGAAACAAATTTTACATTTCGAGGATAGAGAAAATTGGGCAGAAATACGAATTAAGGACGTAAAGGAAAACTATTACATCCCAGAAAATATTGAAAACGATATTTGTGTTGATATTGGTGGTAACGTTGGTGCATTCAGTATGGTACATAGTAAAGATTTTAAAAGAATAATTGCATTTGAACCCGCAACATATTCATTTGGTGAATATCAGAAGAATATGAAGAAAAATAACATAACCAACGTTGAAGTTATTCAACTCGCTGTAGCCGATACTAGTGGTAAAATACTTCATCTAAAACCTTGGTTATTTGGAAACCAATCAGGAAATGCATCCACAATTGATTCAGAACAATGGGATGATTCGATATATGAGGAAGTTAAATCAATCTCATTAGAAGATATTTTTGATAATTATAATATTTCCAGAATAAATTATCTGAAGGTTGATTGTGAGGGTAGTGAATATGATTTCTTAATAAATAAAGATTTATCGAATATTGATTATATTTCACTTGAAATCCATCACCAATTAAAAGAAAAGGCGCAAGAATTATTTGAATATTTACAAAAACAATTTATTGTTATAAATAGTGAATTATCTGGTCGTCAAAAACATTTGGTTGCGACACTTAAGAATAAGTTATTATGATATTATTGGCTTACGGGACTCGACCCGAATATATAAAAATTAAACCATTGATTCATGAATTTGATATTAATGGGTTTCAGTATAAAACACTATTTACTGGTCAACATAAGGATTTATTAAAAGAACAAATTGTTGATTATCAAATCGATATTCCTGAAGACACAAATAATAGGTTGGATAATATCATCAAATCAACAATGAATGTTTTTGATTGGATTCTTGACGACATTACGCATGTTCTAGTTCAAGGTGACACCACATCAGTATTGGCTGTTGCGTTATCTGCATTTAATCACGGAATTAAAGTTATTCATCTCGAAGCTGGACTCCGAACATATGATAAGCAAAATCCATATCCAGAAGAAACCAATAGAAGAATTGTTTCGACAATTGCTGATGTTCATTTGTGTCCAACATTAGCAAATGTCAATAATCTTCTCAATGAAAAAATAGAAGGAAATATTTTTCATGTTGGTAATACGGTCTTAGATAATCTTTTACCTTATAAGGACAGGTGTGATTATACAAATAAGGTCTTAATAACAATGCATAGGCGTGAGAATCATGATTGGATGGACAAATGGTTTCAGGAAATTAATAAACTCGCTAAATTTCATACGAATTTGGAATTTATCCTTCCATTACATCCAAACCCAAACGTACAAAAACATAAGCATTTACTCACACATGTCAATGTGGTTGAGCCAATGAGTCATGATGAGTTATTGAATCTTTTAATTAAAACAAGATTGGTTATTACTGACAGTGGTGGAATTCAGGAAGAATGTAGCTTCTTCAATAAGAAATGTTTAACTTGCAGAAAAGTTACTGAACGACCAGAAGCAATTGGGCAAAGCACATTTATGGTTGAAGCACCATATGATTTGGTGGAAGTGTTTATGAAACATGTTGATGATTATGAAATTAATTATGATTGTCCTTTTGGTGATGGAAAGGCATCTGAAAAAATAATAGCAAGATTAAAAGAAATAATGTGAAAAAAGTATTGGTAATAGGAGATAGTTGTAGTGACGTATTCAGATACGGCACATGTGATAGGATAAGTCCCGAAGCACCCGTAGCAATAATGAAACCCACTAGAACTACAGGTAATGGTGGAATGGCAATCAATGTCCATGAAAATCTTTTGGCATTGGGTGTCGAAGCGGACATCATCACCAATGATATTAGACCAGTAAAAACTAGATATGTTGATGAAGTTAGTAATCAAATGTTACTCAGAGTGGATGAAAAAGATGAGGTCAGAGCAATAACGGCAGACACATTACAGAAACTGGATTTTAATCAATATTATGCTGTGGTAATCAGTGATTATAATAAAGGTTATCTTTCAGAAGAAGATATTGAATATATAACAAGTAGACATGATTTAGTTTTCTTAGATACAAAGAAAAAAATCGGTGATTGGATACAGGATGTTAATGTGATTAAAATTAATGAAAAAGAAGCACGAGAAAATAGTGAATGGCTTGCCTTACATTATGAGGGTGAATTAGTTGTAACACTAGGCAAACGTGGTGCAAGAATTTGGTTTGATGAAATTCCAATCGAAGAAGAACTAGAAGTTCGTGACCTGAGTGGTGCTGGTGATACTTTTCTTGCTGGATTAGTTGCAGATTACATAAAAAATTCCGATATTCGTACCGCAATTCGTTTTGCAAATCGATGCGCAGCATGGGTTGTTAGTCAAAAAGGTGTTGCTGTGGTAAACCCAGAGAAGATATGAAAGTGATTGATTCCAAATTAGATATTCACAAACGCATAGTTCCAAAGGCATGGGGAATGGAAATTATTATACACAATGATGATGGATATTGTGGGAAAATTTTGAGATTTAACGAAGGTGCTAAATTCAGCATGCATTTTCATTTAATTAAGAAAGAGACTTGGTATGTTGCTAGTGGAACATTCCTTTTATCATATATTGACACTAGGGATGCAACTGAAAAAGAACGGGAATTAAATGTCGGTGATATTATTACTGTTGAACGTGGTGACCCACATCAGTTATTAAGTATTACTGGTGGTGACATATTCGAAGTCAGCACACAACATTTTGATGATGATAGTTACAGAATAAAAAAAGGAGATAGTCAAAATGGGTAAAAATTATACTAAACCACATGACGATAATTACGAAGACCAGCCAGAAGATTATTTCTATCTGGCAATGACTTTTAGTCAGGCATTGGGTGAAATACTTGATGACGGTACTGGTATTTTAATTGATTTAAAGGGGGAAGCTGTGCACATACATCCAGAAGCTAAACGGATTATTGTGTTTAATGATGGTGATATGGTGAGGGTTGTGGATGCTAGTGAGAGAGATGATTTGAATCATGGTGATTGGATTAAAATGATAAAACAAGATAATATACAAAATTAATCATGAAGAAAATAATCAATTTTACCCCAACAGGTATAATGCCAACAACAGAGAATTCACACGCTCCGTTACAACCCAATGAAATTATTGAGGATGTACATCAGGCATTTGAGTTGGGGATAACATTGGTTCATATACATGCGAGAGATATTGATGATTCGAACACATATAAAAAGAAGGTGTTTAGTGAAATATTCGATGGAATCAGAAAGCATTGTCCTGATTTAGTAATTTGTGCATCTTTATCGGGAAGACTATTTCCTGAATTCGAAAAAAGGTCAGAAGTTTTGGAATTGTATCCAGATATGGGTTCACTCACCATGTCATCAATTAATTTTCCCAAATCAGCATCAATGAATGCTCCTGATATGATGAAGAAGTTGATTGAAAAAATGGATAAGTTTGGTGTTACACCTGAGATTGAATGTTTTGATTCGGGTATGTTGAATTATGCTAACTATCTATTAAGAAAGGGAATCATTAAAAGACCAGCATATATAAATGTTATATTTGGTAATTTATTTAATGCACAAGCTGACGTAGCTTCAATATCATCAGTAATTAATAATCTTCCTGATGATGTGTTTACATGTTTTGGTGGTATTGGTAAAGAACAATTGAAAATGAATATCATGGGACTTTTATATGTTGATGGTATCAGGATTGGATTGGAAGATAATTTTTATTATCATGATAAAGAAAAAACAACGAACATCGAATTATTGAAGAGGATATATAGAATTATGGATGAATTAGATTGTACGGTGTTCAATCATAAAGAATTTAAAGAATTGGGATATGGAAACAAAAAAATTGCTGATTTGGGGATTTTATGAGGGAGCAATAACAATGATTTTTGATATCTTAGAATCACAGGGGTTTGATGGTGAGATATTAATTGTTAATGAAGAAATATCATTGCGACCACGAAGACCAATTAATAATAATAAAATGAATTATAAGGTTGTTTCAGAACCACCAAATAACTTTGATTATGATTATTTAATTTGTGAAGATACTGCAAAACGACAGAAAGAATATATTGATAAAAACATTCTACGTAATAAAATGATTAGTGTTATTCATAAATCAGCATCAATTTCATCAACCACTTCAATTGGCTGTTGTTCTGTAATTAATGCTGGTGTTACGATTGCTGCACATAGTAGTATCGGAGATTTTACGTTCATTAATAGAAATGTTTCAATTGGACACCACACAAAAATTGGGAATCGTGTGACGATAAACCCCGGTTGTAATATTGGTGGTAATGTCGATATTCGTGAAAAATGTTTAATTGGTATAGGAGCAACAATTATCCACCAAATTATTATTGGTCATCATACAATTATTGGTGCTGGGTCTGTTGTTGTTAAAACAATACAAGAAAATGTAGTTGCATTTGGTAATCCATGTAAAGTAAATAGAAAAAGATAAAATGAGAGACACAAGAGTAGAGGATATTATATTCACTTTGAGTGGAAAAGAACAACAATGGAAAGGTGGAATGCTTTCCGATGATGAATA
>Ga0307377_10007340_pt1 | contig 11397 bp, 11 predicted proteins | sample TR3MG_FD_202535 | JGI IMG/M metagenome (GOLD analysis project Ga0307377, IMG submission 202535) | Soil microbial communities from Risofladan, Vaasa, Finland - TR-3 | ecosystem: Environmental > Terrestrial > Soil > Coastal area > Acid sulfate soil | place: Finland: Risofladan, Vaasa | collected...
GCCTAGATGGCAAAGAAACCCCTGACGGTCTGGATTCATATAAGAAAGCCTGGAATAAGCTCCTGAGCCTTTTCAGGGGTGCCCGGCACGTAAGGCCTGTAGAGTACGGGGAAGGCGGGAAGACCCCCCTGAGGAGCTTGTGGAAGCGCTTGGTAGAAAAAGAAGGTAATGAAGGATTGGTCATCCGCTCGGGTGGCAAAATATACAAAGTGAAACCCGAATTCACGTACGACTTGGTGGTGGTCGCTGTTGGAGACAAGACCGGCAAAAATTGGCCCAAAAAGATGATTGGCACCACGCTCATGGCCTTCATAGACCAAAACGATGTATTTCGAACGGCCGGTGAGGTCGGAACCGGATGGAGCCAGAAGGAGCGTGCCGAGCTGTTCGCATGGGCTCAAAAGAACAAAGTGGGGGAAGATGACCACCATGTATGGGTGAGGCCTTCCAAGGTCATGGAGGTTCAATGGGAACGGTCCCACATCAAAGACATGAAAGCCTACGCATATTCCAAAGGCAAATACGAGCCAAAGGGCAAGCTACAATCGGGGACTATCGTGAAACCGCGGTTTATTCGGTGGCGTACCGATAAGTCAGTGACCCCTTCTGATCTGCGCCTGACTCAGATCCCCGGTTGGACAGAGCGAAAGAAGATGGCTTGGAAAATAGTTGCTAAGTTGAATGAAGAATTGTCCGGCTCAGAGTCCCTGTACGGGTTCTGTGGGTGGCTTACTTCTCGAGACGAACCAACAGTTATGTCAGGGCATGATGACGCCACGACCGTAGCCGATTTGGTGGGCACCTTCTGCAAAACAAACGACTTATCGGATCCAAGGGACGGATGGGACAGGTATCTCCGTCATCCCACCGCAACTACAAGAGAAGAGGTTCTATATCTGGTACATCCCAATAGTATTCTTGAACAGTCGGCTCATATACAGCATGTTAAACCCTTTATCGATAAACTCTTAAAAAAGATTTCCGGATTCCGAGGACAAATTATCGTATCAAATTTGAGCCGGGACATCCCAAGAGCGCGGTATAACAGGCCTGAGCTGAAGGAAGGGATTAAGTATGTTGACAAGTTCATGGATGAGTTGAAGGGGAAGAACAATGTCACTGTCGTGACAGAGAGTTCTGATATGGCCAATCCGTTGGGTCGGAAAGCCGGAAAGATTCTTGATGACCTCTTTCTTGAAAATCGCCTTGGAAAAATCACTCTTGGAGGTTGCTTCACGGGGCATAAAAATACCACTATGTGCGTGGAAGAGACTAAGAAGACCCTTGCGAAGGAATACGGTGAGGACAAGGTTGAAATGGATAAATCTTTGACCATGAAGGCCGGTCCGGTTCACATCTCCGAGGGAAAGACGGCTATGACAGGCCTGCATTACATTCTGAGGAAGTTGGCGTTCCGGGAGAAGAGTAAGGTTGATATCCTTGCTAAAGCCTTGTTCAGAATAGTTCAAGAACATGCCAAGAAAGAAGGAGTCGATCCAAAAGAAATTATTCAGGCTCTTTACAGCATGAGGACGAGAAGACTCCTATTTGGCAACGCACTACAAGAACCCCTGAAGACGGCGGCATACCCGGATCACCCAAGCGACGTGGTGATTCACAAGCAAGAACTCTTGGCAGGCTCCCGGGAGGTTAAAGAGATTGACGTTTGGAGCTACTATTCCGGGGTCAAAGGGAAAATGATCCCCGAGCTCAAAGGTCGGGATCTGTTCATTGGCATTAAGCTTAAGGGTATTCTCAAGGGTCGGCAGAAGCCCCTTTATGTTCGTCATCCCTATGATAAAAAGACCGACTACATCAGGATAAATAATGCGGAGGAATTCGAGACTTACCATAGCGGTCGAACCGTCGAATACCATGTCACCATGCCAGCCATGTGCCCGTATTACGTGGTTGATTATGATGGTACCGATGATTTTGGGAAAACGAAAGAAATCACCGGAGAGGTGGCCGATCAACTTTCTAAAAATCCTGATGTTAAGTCAGTAGAAATTCGGTATTCAGGAAAGCGGGGATTCCATATCCTTGGATGGCTCAAGAAAAAGAAACCCATTGACGATGCCAGGAAAGACCTGCAGGAATGGCTCAGAGACACGTTCGGAGATAGAAATGATGTCGTCGTTGGGGAGAGCCCGAAAGGTAACAAGGGGGCTCTCGGCATTTCCCCCATGAAACTCAATGGTGGTCAAAGTGCTTTATGGTCTCTTCGAATTACGGGGCTTTGTTGCATAGAGGTTCCGCGCTCTAAGCTCTCATCATTCAAGAAAGAAGAAGCTACCATAGATAAAGTCTATGAAAGAGCAACCGGCCGAACTTTCCCCTGGAGTAAGAAAAATCTAAAGAAAATGGCACGCAGGACAGCCTCCACCTATCTGAATCGTACGGCTTTCAGCCGAGATGACATCGATGACATCAAAGATTTCATATATCAAACCCATCTCATTGAAGGTGAAAAGGTTTCCAAAGACATTGTAGACGGATGGGTAGACTTCGCTCTCGGTGACGCTAATCGGCCTCCTGAGAAAAAGCACAGGGGTGTCATTGGTCACATAGAACTCCTACAATCAGGGAATTCCCCCACCTCGATAGATGCCATTGAAAAAATGTACAAGACCATTGGGGAGAAGGGTTTCATCCGAGGAAAAGGACAAGAAGTCACATCCCTTGGTGAGGGGGACATCTATGAGAAGGGAGAGAATGTCCGGGAGAAACTCGAGGATTGGTTGAAGAAATATAGAGGCCGGATGGGGACTTTTAAATCTCATGCTGATTTTGAACTAATACATCCAGCAGAAGATGGCAACGGTCGTGTCGGCCGATTGATACTCTTGCTCGGGGGCTATCCTCTCAGACAACTCCTGAAGGACATTGAGACCAAGAGTGGATACCTGAATAAATTGAAAGGTAAAACGGATTAGGAGAGGACGAGAAGCTGAACCTTGCAGGAAGAGGTTAAACATTCAGGGAGAGGAAAGGCTTCCTTGAGAATCTGCGTAACCATTTCGATAGATTTTCTAAACCAGGCATAATATGCCAGACCCAAGACGTTATAGAGGAGAAGGAGCACAGAAGAGATTCATGGAAGAATGCATGAAACGAACGAAACAAGAGGGTAAGGACAACGAACAGAGTATTGCCCAGTGTCTTAACATGTGGCGTTCCGAAAAGGGCGGGATAAAAAAGCCTCCAAGAAAAAAAGCTACCTCAGATATTCTTCGGGAGATGGCTAATGATTTGTCTGCTCTGTAGCAGGCGAGAATTTATATGTACATAAAAGAAGAGTTAAAACCCGGATATACCGGAAGGTTTGTCATCCATGACCATGAAGCCTCCCATCACCATTGGGATCTTCGTCTGGAATTCCCAGTCACATCCGTATCCGAAGCTCTTGGGACGTATGGAGAAAAGAGACCGCCCGGAAAGAGCCCTGAACCTGCGGGAGCTCGCGGGAAAGGTTCTGGAACGGTGTTCCGTAGTTGGGCCATACCGAAACACAGAACCCCTACAAACAAGCCTGTTTTGGCTACCGAAACCGAAAACCATGCCCTTGAGTACGGTTCTTTCAAAGGAACCATTCCTGAAGGGGAATACGGCGCCGGCACGGTAGACATCCACGACCGGGGAACCTTCAAGCTTTTAGATGCCGATTATGACAAAAAATATGTTTTCGAGCTTAGAGGCAAAAAGATCCATGGCTCCTATGCCCTAATCAAAACTGGGGGCAAATCTTTCATATGGGTAAAGGTCAAGGATACTTCCAAATACAAGCTATCAACTGTGTTGAGAATATTGGCCTCGGCCATTGATTATCCCAGACCATTCATGATCGATGCTATATGGGATCAAGGAACCAATCCGGTGAAGATGAGAGAAAAGGTGAAAAAGGACGTTCTTAACAAGATGTCCAAATCCTTAAAAAAATGTGGAATCAAAGAAAGTCAGATTTCAGGAGTATACATTGATGGTTCGGCATCTGGATACAATTACAAAGAAGACGGTGATTTCGATGTACTGGTGACATACACCCCAGGATGTATAAAAGATCCCCTAAAAACCCAAAAGACTCTTGATGAAAACAGGTCTACGAAAGTTCCGGGAACCGACCTCACCTATTCTTTCATGCTCAAGCCGGAGGGTGACCCACCACGTTCTGATGGGGTTTATGACGTACTTAACAATCTGTGGGTTCAGGGTCCAACCAAAATTCCTGAGAACTTTGATCCTGATTTAGCCTTTCAGAAAGAAAAACGTCAGGCCAAACATATCATGCATACCATATATGCGATAATATCAGATATTCAATCTACTCTCAAGGATCTAAAGAGGATCGATCAGTATAATGAAGAATATGGGAACAAGCTATCAGCGAAACGGGTAAGGGTTCTCTCAGAACTGAGCAGATTATGCCAAGAACTTATCCAATGGAGGTCTCGGGTTTGGGCTCTTCAGGCAAGGGTTTCTCCTCAAAAAATCCAATATCCAGCCTTTAATTTCAGTCATGACTGGAATAGTCGATATATCACATTCAAGTATATTGCACGGTATGGCGGTCATGAACCAGTATACTATCTGTACAATCTCCTGCAGGACAGCCCCTATCTGAAACTGGTGAAAGATTTCATGCCAGAGAATGCAATAGGAAGACTTTTAAAAAATAAACCATGAAATGCTTTTACAGGATAAACGGGATATGCCATCATGCAATGTCACCCCATAAATTAACGAAAGTTCCAGATGAAATTTGTGATAAGTGTGAACTGAAAAAGGAAGAAGAAAGTGAACCGAGAAAAGGAAATACTCATCGAAAAGGCTCGAAACCGACACAAGGAGATTTCCCCCTGTAGCAGGACAGGCTCATGGGAAGAAGCTTTCACTGTACAAGGAAATCTACTTCTGCTCTGGTATAACACTGAGGGTAACACAACACGTATTTTGGTTCATTCCTTAGAAGAAGCCAGTTAGCAAATGAGCTTGGCAACACGTGTAGCATCAATGTTTCTGAACAGACTCTCCAGTAGAGCTGAACAAGAGGTAGAAAAACTATTGAAGGTTTTTCTGCCAGGCACCCCCTTTGCCGGTAAAGCAAAAATAGTGGGGGGCTATGTCCGGGATGAATATCTCAGGCTGATTACAGATGACACCAGCATAGAGCCCGAGGATTTAGATGTCGTAGTAGCTCCTACTGAAGGCTATAAAGGCAAAGGGGCAGAAGCACTTACCAAGCTCCTCCATGAGGAATTCCCCGACAGAACTACCACACCCCACAATATGGGAGAGGAATACCCCATATGGCAAATAATATTCCGTAATGGAGATATCAAATATAAAGAGAAAACATACTCCACTGATGGGGCAAAGATAGAATTTGCCGATGCCATGAAAGAGACCTACCCGGATCCCAGCACAAGGCAAAGAAAAGTCGAACCCGCCACCCTTGAGGAAGATATCAAACGCAGGGACTTTACGGTCAATATGCTTTTAAAAGATCTCACCACGAGTGAGATAGAGGACATGACAGGAGTCAGCAAAGAGGATATAAAGAAGGGCATCTTGAGAGGCCACCCCCTAGTCTCTTGGGATGAAATGTTCAGCAATGACCCGCTCCGGATGATCAGACTCATTAGATTCCACGCCAAATATGGATGGAAAATGCCTGTCTCCATGGTCAAAACCGTCAAGCGCAACGCCGATAGAATCAAAATCGTCTCTGGAGACAGAATAGGACGTGAACTGAAAAAAATAGGGGATTATGGGGAATTCCGAAAAGCCATGAAGTTTTTCGATATCACAGGCCTCCAAAAACACATTCTTCCCGAACTGGAAGCTCTCAAGGATGTGATGCAGGAAGGTGGGTATCATGAAGAAGGTGACGTTTATGAGCACACCATGAAAGTCTTGGAAAATACAAAACCAGGTTTGGAGAATCAACTTGCAGCATTGCTTCATGATATAGGGAAACCTTCTACTAAGAGCTGGCATAATTTCGTTCAGGATAAAGCAACATTCTATGACCACCACCTGATTGGAGCTGAAATTGCCGATGCCATTTTAAAAAGGCTTCAATTTGATAACACCGTCCGGAAAAAAGTCACCACCCTGGTTAAAAACCACATGCTCCCCCACAGGCATCAAGGTGAGTGGACGCCGAAAGCTCTCAGGAAATTTGTCAGGACGGTTGGGGAGGAGACGGTTGATGCCGTTTTAGATTTGGCTCATGCCGATTCACTGGGGCGCATCCCCTCAGAATCCGTTATTCCAGATCTTCGAAAGAAAATTGATGAGATACGTAAAGAACCCAAACGTAGAGAATCCCTCTTTCGTGGCTCTGAAATCGAAAAGATCATCGGAATGAAAGGCATCTCTATAGGAATCGCAAAAGAAATGTTGGAAGAGAGGCTACTGGAAAAGCCCGACTTAACCCGGCTTGAGGCTAAGAATTTTCTAAAAAGCAGGATGAACAGAATCAAGGCCGAGACGGAAAAGAAAAAAATAGAACAGGAACAAAGGAAAAAGGAATATACGGAAAGAGCCCAGAAGCGTCAAAAACAACGAGAGAAAATCAAAAAGAAAGTCGCTTCAAAATTCCTTAGACGAACCATATAAAGCAACTCGGCACCGACTGACCTCCAGCCCCACGTTTAAGACATTCACATGTCGCTCTTCCAACCAATCAAGAACCATGTTATGGGTAGTGTCATCTTCGCTGAATCCCCCGGGGGGTACCACAATTGTCATGAACCCATCTTCTTTCTTTTCCACTCGAGCCAGCTTCCGGATAAGATCGAACTGACCCTCCACAGTTAACCGTACCCACAGACCTGTATTCATATGAAATCTCCCTTCTAATCTAATTATAGGAGATTACAGGCCTAAAATTAAAAGAAAAAAGCCATTCCCGAAAAATAAAGGGGGGGATTAAAATCTAAAGGCCTAACGGGGGGTCCAGACCGAGCATCCTGAAAATACCCCTCAGGGTATCTGGATCCACTTTGATCATAAGATCACTATCCCCAACGCCAGGAATTTTAGAGGGGAGTATTCCTGTCATCTCATCAATGACAAGCTGGAGAAGTGACCCCTGTTTCTTTATGGTGACTTTAATATTTTTGTCCCACAAGCCAAAATGATCCTTAAGGTCCAGCCAAATCTTCTTCATGGCTATTTCAGTTTTGGCGCTTCGACGTGTAAGTTGGACTATTAAATCAGGATCTTTGGTCAAAGATGCCTTGGTCTGTTGCATAGCCATATGGACGGAAGCCAAATCATGACGCTTGATACGGTCGGCTAAGTATTCCGGAATTGTACCGAGAACCTTATCATTAGGACCTACCTCATCGAAGGTATATATCGGCTTAGCTCTTCTGGGATTGTAAAGAATCTCCCGGATTTTCTCTTGCTCTTCTTCATCAGCCACATTCTGAGATAAGGTGGTTGCAAGTTCTTTCCAATAGTCCGTGGTACGTTGAGGCCATCGTTTCCATTTAGATTTGATCATGGACAGCTGGGGCTTCAGCTCCGGAGCTATTCTCAATATGCGATCTATCGTTCTGCCAAGGCTTTTCATAGTCTAAAAAATAATACATTTCACAGGAGTTATTTGTCCTGAAAGTACTTTTTTTCCTCAGGGGACATAGGCTCGAGAGCCTTAAATGATTGTTTGAAGTTACGTATCAAGTCAAGAATCATATCCTTAGCCTTTTTTGCCTCTTCCTCAGAATATTTTTTGTTAGGAATTTTGCTCTGATATAACTCTTTGAGATTCAATGGAATAGATTCTATTTTCTGAGCTTTTTCCTTCAAACTATCTAAGCCATCTCTCTCAGCCATTATCCCCATATATTGACCAATGCTTGTAGCAACAATCAAATATTGAGTCAAGAAGTACAGTAGGCTATATTTTTGATCCCCCATATGAGCGATACCTGCCCGGTATATTTTATCAAAAGTTGAAGAATCCTTCTTCAGTTGACGTATTTTGGCCATCCCAGAAGCAGATAAGGAAAATGGCCTGATATATCGATGACGATCCATCTCACCCCATTTATCAACGTCAATGAAATTGGACTCATCCCTGAATAACTCCTCAAATTTTTCCAAGGTTTTAACGACAGTTTCTGGACGGTCAAAGGCTAAAACAAGCTTGGTGGCCAGAATGCGCAGAGGTTCAAATATGTAACGAAAAGACATAATCTATCAATTCTTTCTAAGAAAATTAAGCCATATTATTGATAGATTATTACGCCATAGAAATCAAAAGGTTACGCGGTATAAAATTCATCCAAGGGATGGGACAATTACGTCCAACACCCTATTTTTTTGAAACTTTGTCCTTATTCGAACTTTAACCAAGCTCCAAACCCCCTCTATCATTTAATAGTAGGAGAAACTAAAGCCATATGATCATATGCTCCCGATTCAACTTTAAGTTGTGTGGACAGGTCGCACCCCCGTGCGGGTGCGTGGATTGAAACTGCAACGAGAAGCAGAACATATGCACAGTACCCCATTATCACCCAGACTGTGTCCGCAAAATCCTTAATAATCCCGGAGAATAACCGGAGAGAGGCCGAAATAAAACAAAATTCAAGGGGCACTAAACACAGGATAATGACGAGCTCGACAGACGAACAATATCGCACGGGCTCTCCTACTACTGATAACAATATCATAAAGGAGACCTAAAATGTTTGAGTACAAAGAACCGATCAGGATTTCCGCAAACGATCCGATCTGCAGTGCAAATGCCCTCGAGGGCACCATCATCGGCATTCTGTTTGATAAAACCGGTGGTGACATCCAGTTGGCCATCGACCGGAGAACGAAGACCATCGACAAAAAGACCGCCGATCTCCAAGAAGCCATCAAGGGCGCCAACTCCTTCGTTGAGGCCAAAAACAAAGAGATCAAAAAACTCGACGAGATGTACTACACCCGTTCTGATGACAAAAAGGAGAAACTCGAACCGCTCCACCGACAATCCCGGGAAATCTGGAACAAAATCCGAAACCAAGAACATGCTTTTGATAAAGAGACCGAGAAGATCATCGCTGGCAAGGCCATGACTTTCGAGGAAGGATTCGACAAAATTGAGGGGCAACTCGCTAAAGTTGACGACCTGATCGAAAAGGAACAGAAGGCCGGCCGTGAAACCCACCCATTGTTGAGAGGTTCGAAAATACCAGGGGTCTATACCCAGACCGGATTTCAAGGTGAAACCGGTATTCAAGGCGAAACCGCAAGCATTGACGGATCCGGAAATACTACTTTCTTCACATCTGACAACGGAAATGTCGGGCTTGGATTATCCGATCCTAACGCCTCACTTTACATAACCCAGCAGGAGGACAAGGCACTTGCCCGGCTCAATACCCTGAAGCAGAAGATCAGAGAATACCTGAACAAAATTGGAAAGATACGCGAATGGATCAAGGAGCTACAAGAGGAAAAACGACGGTTGATTCTTATCCGTAACAACCTTGATCCGAAACGGAGCTACAAATTGGATCTGAACAAGCTGAGCGCCTTCGGTTTTGAGGACATAGAGATATCATGAGCGAGTTCACCCGGGTACTTGTGCTCGACGATGACCAAAACCGCCACTTAGCCTTCCAGCAGTCGCTGATAGGGATGATAGTGGAACGAGCCTATACGGCCGAAGAAGCCATCAAGCAGCTCCAGAGCCATCCCTTCGATGTCGTATTCTTGGATCATGACCTTGGAGGCAAGGTCATGGTGGCGTCTGGTAAGGGTACCGGGTATGAAGTCGCAAAGTGGCTCCGAAATAACCCCCACAGGATGCCGAAGCAAATAATCATACACAGCTTCAATCCCGTGGGGGCACAGAATATGAAAACCATGCTTCCGTCGGCTCAAATATGCCCGGGAGCATGGGCCATGATAGACAATGCTAAGTTTCGGTTCCGGGATGCATCATGATTCTAACTTGGTCGCGCCCTTCACGGGCTCGTGGATTGAAACGAAAGGTAAAGACGCAGAAATGATGATCAACGGCATTGAAGGCTACCTGATAGGCTCTGACATTACGTTTCTTCAGCAGAAATCTAGAGAGTTGCCTACCGATGGCGTCTATTTGGAAATTGGGAGTTGGATGGGACTCTCATCTACCATTTTCGCCCAACAACTCATAGACATAGGTAATAATGGAGCCTCCATCCATTGTGTTGATACTTGGATGGGTTCGGAAGAGCATCAAGAGCTTGATGTCATCAAAAATGATGCTCTGTATGAAAAGTTCTTGTCCAACATCAAACGAGTCGGTGTTGATCATATGATCACACCCCATCGAATGTCCAGTCCGGACTTGGCAACCCAATGGGACGGCACCCTGTTGGATATGATTTTTGTGGACGGTGATCACACCTTCGACGGTTGTTATAAAGATATCATGGCATGGTACAAATGGCTCAAGCCTGGAGGAGTCATATTCGGGCATGATGCTACAGAGGACAGTCCGGTAATGAATGCTGCAAAAAAAGCCGCTCTCGATTTAAATAGAGGCATTACGTTCTTCAATCCTCCCATAGCTCATTATATCTGGCAATTCCTTTAATCACATTCTGATCAGAATGTGGATTGAAAACCTATGATACAAGTATTTAAGCCCTCAATGGGGCAAAAAGAGATTGATGCGGTCTCCGAGGTTCTCCGTTCCGGATGGATAGGCTTGGGACCCAAAACCGCGGAATTTGAGAACCGGTTTGCAGAATTCTGTCACACCAACCATTGCGTGGGAGTCAATTCGGCTACATCAGCCCTCGACTTGGCTCTGAAACTGTTGAGGGTTGGTCATGGCGATGAGGTAATTGTTCCAACCATGACTTTCGTATCCACTGCTCACGTGGTCGCCTACAATCTTGCAACCCCGATCTTCGTGGATGTCGATCCTCTCACCCTCAACATAGACCTGAAAGATGTCGAACGGAAAATAAGCCCCAAGACAAAAGCCATAATACCAGTTCACTACGGTGGTCGGCCGGTAGACATGGATGCCTTAAACGAGCTGGCAACGGAAAAAGGGTCTTATGTCATAGAAGATTGCGCCCATGCAACCGGATCGAAATACAAAGGCAATCCTGTGGGAGGTCTGGGCGATATAGGGTGTTTTTCCTTCCATGCCGTGAAGAATCTGGCCATGGGTGATGGCGGAGCCTTGGTTTTCAACAAAACAAAATGGAATCAAAGAGCCAAAAGACTTAGATGGCTCGGGATCGATAAAGGTACATGGGACAGAACGGAAATGGATAAGTCCTACTGGTGGCAATACCAAGTAGATGAGATAGGTCTGAAATGTCACATGAACGACATCTCTGCGGCCATAGGACTTGTGCAACTCAACAAACTTTCTTCGATGAATGGCCG
>Ga0307377_10007343_pt1 | contig 11396 bp, 10 predicted proteins | sample TR3MG_FD_202535 | JGI IMG/M metagenome (GOLD analysis project Ga0307377, IMG submission 202535) | Soil microbial communities from Risofladan, Vaasa, Finland - TR-3 | ecosystem: Environmental > Terrestrial > Soil > Coastal area > Acid sulfate soil | place: Finland: Risofladan, Vaasa | collected...
CGAACAGATGCTGCAGTTTGAGAAAAATCCGGCGGGGTTGAAGGACACGATCGGCGAGATGGTTTACAGCATGGATGTTGACCAGCAGGTGCATCGTGCGCGGCAGACGGAGTTTGACAAGGTAGCCGATGCGGAGGTGCTGGAGCAGAGCAAGCCGCATAAGCTGATGGGGATGGACCTGGCCGAGGCGCGGCTTTCAAACGGCGACGTGGCCGGTGCGAGCGCGATGGCGCAGAAGGTGCTGGCGGAAACGAGCGACACGGCGGATGTGAAGGCGGAGAAAGCGCGGGCGTGGTTCATTCTTGCGCGGGCGTCGGCGATGACGGGGCATCCGGAGCAGGCGCTTGACGACTTCCAGAAGACGCTGGCGACGGCCAAGGAAAACAGGCTGCTGGCGTGGTCGCACATTTATCTTGGGCGGATGCTTGACCTGGACTGCAAGCGGGACGAGGCATTGTCGGAGTACAAGCTGGCTCTGACGGTGCGCGACGGGCAGGAGGATACGCGGCTAGCGGCCGAGCGCGGGGTGAAGAACGCGTATTCGGTGAACGGGCACACCTGCGACGAGGATGCGGCTGGGGATGACCCAGGGCCGGTTCCTCCGGGCAAGGTGGTGGGTGGAACACCGGGGCAAGACGGGACGGGCAGGCCGCAGTAGTCAACGGCTGGCGCAAGCAGGCTGTTTTGTGCGAACGCAGGGCACTCTTCCATTAACAGGTTGGGTGCTGCGTTGCCCCCGCGGATTGCATACAAGGCGAGCAGGCAGGCGAGGCAGGCAGGCGAGGCGGGCAGGCGAGGCGCAGGTGGAAGCGATTCTGGCGGAACTTGAAACCGAATTGGGGCATGCGTTCAGGACGCGTGAACTGCTGGTGCGCGCGTTGACGCACAGGTCGCTGGCGCAGGAGCGAGTGGACCAGAAACCGCCGCATGAGACCGGGACGGAATCTGCGGGCGAGGCGGGAAACGGGGCGTGGAACGGCGCGGGCGGCGACAACGAGCGGCTGGAGTTTCTGGGCGACGCAGTGCTGGGGCTGGTGGTTGCTGAGGCGCTGTTTGAACTGCATCGGGATTGGCACGAGGGCGAGTTGACGCGGGTTCGGGCGCAACTGGTGAGCCGGCAGCATATGGGAAAGGTGGCTGAGGCGATTGGACTGGGACGGCACTTGCGGCTGAGCCGGGGCGAGGACAAGGCTGGGCTGCGGCGCAAGAGCACGGTGCTTTCGAATTCGATGGAGGCGGTGATCGGGGCGCTGTTTCTTGACGGTGGCCTGGAGCCGGTGCGGGTGTTTGCGCACAGCAAGGTGATGGGCGAGGCTGCCGAGCAACTGGCCGAGGAGTTGCGTTCGGGGGCGGCGCTGGGCAACTATAAATCTGCGCTGCAGGAGCGGTTGCAGGGCGAGCGCGCGGGAACGCCAGTTTACCGGGTGAAGAGCGAGAGCGGGCCCGACCATCGCAAACGGTTTCTGGTGGAAGTTCGTCTTATGGTGGAGGCCGGACAGCCGGGCAAGCCGTTGGCTCGGGGAACGGGCAGCACCAAGAAGCACGCCGAGCAGGATGCGGCGCGACGGGCGCTGGAACGGCTGACGGCAATGGCGGCGAAAGCGGGCGGGCCGGAGGATGCCGGGCTGGGCGGTAACGGAATGGGTGGTAATGTGGAGGAACAGGCAGGGGAATGAGCACACCTGCGATTACGCCGGGGAGCACGCCTGCGAGCGCAACTGGCAGCGTACACGAAAGCCCTGTTGACGGTGCTGCGGAAAAGAGCGGGGGCAAGACGGAGTTCGGTCTGGCGCACTTGCGGTTGCAGTTGCCCACGCTGCCCGAGGCTGTGGCGTCGTTGCTGCGTACGGTGGTGGTGGCGCTGTTTGTGCTGACGTTTGTGCTGCAGCCCCTGCTGATTCCCTCTGAAAGCATGGAGCACACTCTGCTGGTGGGCGACTTTCTGCTTTTCAACAAGCAGGTGTATGCGCCATCGAACGCTTTGACGCGCTGGCTGCTGCCGTATCGTGACGTGGAGCGCGGCGATATTGTCGTGTTTCATCATCCGAATCCTCCTCTGCTGGTGAAGCGCGTGGTGGGTGTGCCGGGAGACCGTTTGCGGATTGCGGACGGGCGCGTGTTCATAAACGGGGTGGCGCTGAAGGAGCCCTATGCGGCGTTCGAACCTGCGCCGGCGAGCCAGTTCCGCGATAATTTTCCGGCGCGGGTGTATACGGACCCGCAGGTGGACCCCGAGTGGTGGGCGCAGATGCAGAGCCTGACGCGGAACGGGGAGCTGACGGTGCCGGCCGGGGAATATTTTGTGATGGGCGACAATCGCAATCACAGCAAGGACTCGCGGTACTGGGGATTTGTGCCTCGGCAGGAGATTGTGGCGCGGCCTCTGGTGATTTACTTCTCTCTGCGGCGGCCTTCGACGACCGATGTGCAGCCGGCGGGGCTGAAAGCCGGAGATGATAGACTCGGACACGGCAGGCAACTATCGGCCATACTGACGGGTTTCGCACGCTGGAAGCGCATCTTCCATGTGGTTCACTAGCACGTGGTGCATTAGAGGCAGGGAACAGGGATCAGCAGGAACCCGCGACCGCTCGCCTGTGACCAATTTCCACCGTTCACTGTTCACTGAGACTATGACAAAGAAGAAAACGCCGGCCGCGAAGACGCCCAACGACACCCAGCCCAATGCGAACCCCGAACCGGAAGCCGGGGTGGAAGAGACGCCGTTCGAGGCGGTGGCGAGCATCTGTTCGGTGCTGGTGGTGGGCCTGTTCATCCTGACATTTCTTGCGCAGAACTTTGTGATTCCTTCGGGATCGATGGAGAATACGCTGCTGGTGGGCGACCACCTGGTGGTGGATCGGATTACGGAGGCTCCTTCGGCAAAGTGGATGCCGCTGGTTCACTATCGCGAGCCGCGACGGGGCGACATCATCGTCTTCATCAAGCCGGTTCCCGATCTGGATGCCGCTGGGCAGCCTCAATACCTGTATCTGGTGAAGCGGCTGATTGGGGTTCCTGGGGATCATATTCATTTGCACGATGGCATTGTGATCATCAACGGCGTGGCGCAGGCTCCGCCGAAGGATGGAATGAAGATGCCGGCGAATCCTGGCGAGAAGGTGTTTCTGGACGAGTTTCCGACGATTCCTCCGGCCGACGATTCAAGCTCGACGGAAGAGTGGGCGGTGGCTGCTCCCAAGTACATTGTGAATGGGGACCTTGTGGTTCCTCCGGGCAAGTACTTCATGATGGGCGACAACCGGCACAACAGCCTGGACTCGCGGTACTGGGGCTTTGTGCCGAGGGCGAATATTGTGGGCCGGCCGCTGTTCAACTACTGGTCGTTCAAGTCGTCGGAGGATGCGTACGAGCAGACCGGGCTTGGCGCCAATGTGGCATGGATGGCGCATGTGGTCACGCATTTCTTTAGCGACACGCGGTGGAAGCGGACGCTGCACGTGGTGCGGTAGAGGCGAAAGACAGGAACCAGGGACTCGTTAAGAATCCTGATCGCTGGCAGCTTCCAACCGGACACCGTTTACTGTGAACTCTCAAGAGCGATGGAATGACGCAAAAGGAAACGCCGGATGCGCCGATGCCGGTCTACGAATCGCCGCCTCCGCAGGCGGAAGGCGAAGTGCTGCGGGAATTGAATACAGAGAGCGCCAGGGTTGAAGAGACTGCGTTCGAGATGATTGCCGGCTACTGCACGGTGCTGGTGGTCTGCATCTTTGCGATCACGTTTCTGGCGCAGGGGTTTGTGATTCCATCGGGCTCGATGGAGAAGACTCTGCTGGTGGGCGACCATATTTTGGTGGACCGGATTACGCTGGCTCCGGGGGCAAAATGGATGCCGCTGGTTCGCTATCGGGAGCCGAGGCGCGGCGACGTGGTTGTTTTCATCAAGCCAGTGACGGACGAAGTAGACGGAAAGCCGAAGTACCTGATTCTGGTGAAGCGGCTGATTGGGCTGCCCGGCGACCACATTCATTTGAAGAACGGGATTGTGTTTATCGATGGCGTAGCGCAGAGCCAGCCGCATGCCCAGGCGACGACGCTGGACAACCACATGGATTTTCTCGATGAGTTTCCGTCGGTGCTACCTATTTCCGAGCCTGGAAATCTGATTCCCGAGGAGTGGGCGGCGAATTTTTCCAGTCATGTCGAGGATGGGGACCTAGTTGTTCCGGCGGGGGACTACTTCATGATGGGCGATAACCGTCATAACAGCGCGGACTCGCGTTTCTGGGGCTTTGTGCCCAGAGGAAACATCATTGGCCGGCCCATGTTCAACGTGTGGTCAGTGAGGGCGACTGAGGACGAGCTGGAGCAAACCGGGATTGGTCACAATCTGGCATGGATGGGGCATGTTGTGCTGCACTTGTACGGCGACACGCGCTGGAAGCGGACTTTCCATGTGATTCGCTGAGCGTGCCGCTCCAGGTGATCCGCTGAGCGAGCCGTGCCGGAGCGGATACTATAGGAAAGACCATGACGGAAGACGAGCTAGGACGGCGAAGACAGCACAGGCGCTGGTGGCTGGCGCTGGCGGCGCTGGTGGCCATTCTGGTGGTGCTAATTGGGCCGCCGTTCCTGAGCGTGAGCCGCTACAAGAATCGCATTACGAGTTTGATGGCATCGTCGCTGGGCAGGCCGGTGCGGCTGTCGTCGGTGCGGGTAAGGCTGCTGCCGTGGCCGGGCTTTGTTCTTTACGATCTGACGGTGGATGAGAAGCCGGAGTTTGGCGCCGAGCCGCTGCTGCATGCCAACGAGGTGACTGCGTCGGTCCGGCTGCTGTCTTTGTGGCGGGGACGGCTGGAGATCAGCGAAGTGAGCGTGGACGAGGCCAGCCTGAACCTGGTGCGGATAGCGGACGGACGCTGGAACCTGGAGTCGCTATTGCAGACGGCGGCCGCGAAGACGGGTCCGGGGGCGTCTGGCGGTGAGAGGGTGACGCCGCTGCCGTATCTTGCGGCAACCAATTCGCGCATCAATTTCAAGAATGGCGTTGAAAAGCTGCCGTTTTCTCTGGTGGATGCGGATGTTTCGTTCTGGCAGGAGAATCCGGGCGAGTGGCGGATAAGGCTGCGCGGACAACCAGCCCGCACCGATGTGAGCCTGAACCAGGCCGACACGGGGATTGTGGAACTGGAGGCAAGCGCGCGGCGGGCTCCGGATTTGCACCATATGCCTGTCCACCTGGACCTGGATTGGCGTGAGGCTCAGCTTGGGCAACTTACGCGACTTGTGACGGGCTCCGACGCCGGGTGGCGCGGCGATCTGCGCGGGGAAGTGCATCTGGACGGGACGGCCGAGTCTGCGCAAATCAAGACCAGGCTGAGAGCCAGTGGAGTTCACCGGGCCGAATTCGCTCCGGCGGTATCCATGGATTTCGATGCCAACTGCGGTTTTGTTTACCATTACTCGGCGCGCGCGGTAGAGAAGCTGGTATGCGACTCGCCGCTGGGCGACGGGCACGTTCGCCTGGCAGGGGATTTGCCGGGTAGCGGTGGATTGCCGCGCTTTTCGGTGGAGCTGGATCGAATTCCCGTGGCTGCGGGCCTGGATGCGCTGCGGACTGTGCGCAGCGGGGTCGACCCTGGCCTGGAGGCGGCGGGCACGGCGAGCGGCAAGATCAGCTACGATGCGGCTGCAGCAGGAAATGGCGCGCCGAAAAAGCCGGGGAAGGCTGCGGCGGCAGGCAAGACGGGCGCAGGCGGGCGGGGTCCAGAGACGGAAGGGCAGCTTACTGGCAGCTTTACCGTGAATGGATTTGCGCTAAGCGGAGGCGGGCTGAGCCAGCCGATCCAGGCGCCGAAGTTGGTGCTTGCGCCGGCAGCGATGACGCCGGGCGAGACGCCGGTGCTTGCAGGAACGGTGGCGATTCCCATGGGCGGAGCGACTCCGCTTACGGCGAATGTGCTGCTGGAGGCCAAAGGCTACGATGTGCGGCTGCGGGGACAGGCCAGCATTGCGCGGAGCAGGGAGCTGGCTCATGCGGCAGGCGTGCAAGGGGCTGACGGGCTGAATGCGCTGGCGGGCGATCCGCTGACCGTTGACCTGGACGCGACGGGCCCATGGATGCCGATCGGCGAGACATTTGCAGGTAGCGTGCCGCTGGCGCTTCCGGCGGCGGAAACCCCGCAGAGAGTGGGAAGTCACGCTGCACAGACAAAACCGGAAGCAGGGGCACCGGAGATTCCATCCTCCGACAGCCTGAGCGGAACGGTGACTTTGCGCAACGCCAATTGGAAGGCCGATTACCTGGCGAACCACGTGGAAATTACAGAGGCAACTCTGCATGTGAACCTTGCCGGAGGCATTGGCGAAAGCCAGTGGGATCCGGTGGTTTTTTCCTACGGCCCATTGAAGGGGACGGCGAGCTTGACGGTGCCGGCGAACTGCGTTGCGCCCGAGAGCTGCACTCCGCATTTCCAGATGCAATTTGGCGAACTGGATGCGGCGACGGTACAGGCGGCCATTCTGGGCGCGCATGAAAAGGGCACGCTCTTGTCCGATCTGATTGACCGGCTGCATCCTTCCTCTGTGCCAGTGTGGCCGCGCCTTGAGGGAACGGTGATGGCCGACGCTCTGGTTCTGGGGCCGGTGACGCTGAAGAATGCGGTGGTGACGCTTAATCTTGGACCGGCCGGGGCCGAGATTGCGAGCCTTGATGCCGCAGTGCTGGGCGGAAGCCTACAGGGATCCGGCACGTTCATTTCCGGGACCAAGCCTGACTACGTGTTCAGCGGAGTGTTGACGAAGCTGACTTCGACCGCGGTGGGGCAACTGGTGGGCGAGACGTGGCGGGGCGGAACGATCGACGCGAATGGAAACATTGAGCTCTCTGGCTATGCGGGCGAGGATTTGGCCAGCTCGGCGAAGGGCGCGCTGCACTTTGAGTGGCGGCATGGTTCGATTGGTTCGGAGACCGCTGCTGGCGGAGCGGTTCCGGCGGCGCTGACGCGATTCGATCGCTGGAGCGGGGACGCAACGATTGCAAACGGCAAGATTGCGCTGGGTACCAATGAAGTGGCGCAAGGGGGCCGCAAGCGGACTGTGGACGCCACGGTGACGTTCGGGACTCCGGCGAAGGCAAGCTTTGGCGCGCCCAGTGTGGCGCCGGGGAAAAAGAACTGAAGCGCCTCCCGGTAGAATGAAGCCATGGCTTCTTCTCTCTCCACGACTCCCTCAAATTCTTCCGTTTCTGCGCAGATCCGCTGCAAGGGCGTTCTTTTCGACATGGACGGGATTCTTGTTTCGTCGATAGGGTCGGTGGAGCGCAGTTGGTCGAAGTGGGCGGAGTTGCGCGGGATGGATGCTGAGCACGCTTGCCAGGTTGCGCATGGCTGCCGCGCGATTGACACCATTGGCGTGCTGCGGCCGGACCTGGACGCCGAGGCGGAACTGAAGATTATTGAAGACCTGGAGATTGCGGACAATGAAGGACTGGCGGTGCTGCCTGGAGTGCTGGATCTGCTAGCGGCGCTGCCGGCGGATTGCTGGACGGTTGTGACCAGCGCTACGGAGCGGCTGGCGCGGGCGCGGATGGCCGCAGGCGGAGTTCGGGTGCCGGAGCGGCTGGTTGCGGCGGAGTTTGTGACGCGAGGCAAGCCGCATCCTGAGCCGTTTCTGGCTGGAGCGGCGCTGCTGGGGATCGCGCCAGAGGAGTGCGTGGTTTTCGAAGACTCGTCTTCGGGCGCCCAGGCGGGGCGGGCTGCGGGCTGCACCGTGGTGGCGACTATGTTTTCGCATCCGGTGGAGGCACTGGACGCCGCGCACTATCTGGTGACGGATCTGAGCGGCATGAAGGCGACTGTGCTGGACGGGGGCGCGGGGCTGGTTTTGGATTTTGTGCCCATGGGGCGGTAAAAGGCAAGATTCCCCTCATTGCTATTCCAACCTTCCGCCGGAAACAAGGCGAATGGATGGGGCGCGGGGCATTGGCGCCGGGATAGGCTGGTGCGCGGTTTGTTATTGGTTGGCTTCAATGCGCCGGCCATTCAGGTCCTGTACGGGGCGCGTGTTCATTTTGAAGATCGCGGCGAAGTCACGCAACTGACTGCGGCCGACAGTGATTGGCTGCTCGAAGACGAACCAGCGGACGCCCTCTGTGCAAGGCGGCGTGGTGAGCGAACCCATATAGGTCCAATAACCGTGGTCGGCCGGGAGCAGGCCGCCGGGGTTGACCATGTTCGTTACCTTTTCAGTTTGGCCAGCGCGAGTGGGCAGGTTTGGCCAGAGCATGGCGAGGATGGCGTTGGGCCGGTTCTGATCCTCGATGAGACGCACGGCAATGATGGCCAGTTTACCGTCGTCGCTCTTGTGGACCAGCTGGACGCTCATGTCGGTGAGCTTACCTTTGACGGCTCCCTCACTGGGATGGTGGAAGCTGTACTCGACGAGGTTGTAGCGGACGCCATTGGCCACGATGTAGCTGCCGGGGTTTACGTGGACCACGATGGTGTGTCCGTCGTTCTCGAGCGTGACGGGGCCGGCGATGTAGTGAAACTCGATAGGCTGCAGCGCTTTGTTGAGCTGTGCTCCGCGAATGTCGACGGGGGATTGCTGATTGCCGCGGGAGCAGGTCTCGTAGGCTGGGTCGAGCTTGCCCCAGCGGAGCGGGCCGGTCCTGCCCAGGTAGGTCCACGGGGCGGTAGTCTGCGCGGCGGCGAGAGTGGCCGTACCAAGGACGAGAGCGGCAAGACAGGCAAAGCGCATGAGTATCTCCTTGAAGAAAGGCGTGCAGGAAAGGCGTGGAGGCGCCAGGGAGAATTCTAAGACATGGACGCGGGGGAGGGGAAAAAGCATTGGGACCCATCTTGCGATGGGTCCCAATGCTTTTGGAGCGTGATGTTGCAGGATGGGTTTACTTGGCTGCGACAGCCTTCAAACCGGCCTGTTCGGCGAGGGTGGCTGCCTTGTCGGTTGCCTCCCATGTGAAATCAGGATCGGTGCGGCCGAAGTGTCCATAGGCAGCTGTCTTCTGGTAGATGGGGCGGCGAAGATTCAGGCTCTCGATAATGCCCTTGGGCGTAAGCGAGAAGTTCTTGCGGACCAGTTCGGTGAGCTTGGCTTCGCCGACTTTGCCGGTGCCGAAGGTTTCTACTCGGACGCTGACCGGATCGGCGACGCCGATGGCGTAGGCGAGCTGGACTTCAGCGCGCTCGGCCAGACCAGCAGCAACGATGTTCTTGGCAATGTGGCGGGCCATATAGGCCGCGCTGCGGTCAACCTTGGTCGGGTCCTTGCCGGAGAATGCGCCGCCGCCGTGACGGCCCGCGCCGCCGTAGGTATCAACGATGATTTTGCGGCCGGTGAGACCGGAGTCGCCCATGGGCCCGCCGATGACGAAGCGGCCGGTGGGATTGATGTGGTATTTGGTGTGCTCGTCGAGCAGATTGGCGGGGAGCACAGCCTGAATGACGTGCTTGAGGATGTCTGCGTGCAGCTCTTCGTTGGTGACGCTCTCAGCGTGCTGGCTGCTGATGACGACGGCGTCGATGCGCGCGGGCTTGAAGTTTTCGTCGTACTCGACGGTGACCTGGCTCTTGCCGTCGGGGCGCAGGTAGGCGAGCTTTCCGCTCTTTCGTACCGCGGTCAACTGGAGGCAGAGTTTGTGGGCCAGCGAGATGGCGGTGGGCATCAGATCGGGAGTCTCGTTGGAGGCATAGCCGAACATCATTCCCTGGTCGCCGGCGCCACCGGTGTCCACACCCTGGGCGATGTCTCCTGATTGCTTATTGATGGTGGAGATAACTGCGCAGGTGTTGGAGTCGAAGCCGTAGAGGGCGTTGTCGTAGCCGATGGAGGCAATAACGCCGCGGACGAGGCTCTGGAAATCGACGTAGGCCTTGGTGGTGATTTCGCCTGCGATGACGACGAGCCCGGTAGCCGTGAGGGTTTCAGCGGCAACGCGGCTGTAGGGGTCCTGCTCCAGACATGCGTCCAGGATGGCGTCAGAGACCTGATCGGCAATCTTGTCGGGATGGCCTTCAGTGACTGACTCGGAGGTAAACAAGAAACGATCGCTCAACTTCAGACTCCTGCCCATTGAAGGGATTCGATTTGGCTGCGCGGCGCGATGGCTGGCTGGGATGTGCTGCTTGCCGAGCTCTGAATTGCATGTGCCCAGTTTCGCTTTTTTGCCGGCGTCGGTGGCGCGCTTGCACCAGCAGGCCAAGGCCTGACTGTGCATCCTTGTATGTTAATTGGGGTGGGGGTGCGAGGGCAAAGAATCTTGAGCGAACGGCAGACAATGCGCGCTCAAGGGGGCGTGAGGGTCTTTGAATTGCTAAGACGGATTCATGGATGGGCAGACTGGATCAGCGGGCAACCAGGACCAGGACGTGGGCGACCAGCGCGCGAGCCGCGGAGAATGCGGAGTGGAGGGCGGCGTGAGCCTCGTGGAAGGGCAGAAGCGAAGGCCACCATCCAGCCTGCAGGCCGTAATAGCGAAAAGCGAGGTAGGCAGCGGCGGTGACAGCGAGGAACAGCAGAATTGCGCCGATCCAGCGCAGGCGGGCCTCGGTTGCATCGCGGCGAAGGATGCGGGCTTTTCCTACGTTGGAGGCGAAAGCGGCCCAGCCGCAGTCGTCGTCGAGCACCTGGCCCGATGCGTAATAGGCCTTGAGGTAGCGGTCGGTCCAGTCACGCTCGTCGAGGCCGAGAGCGCCAACGTAACCGCGCACAATGCCTTTGCTGAGGATGCCGCCGGGAAGGAGGCGGAACTTCTCCTCTTCCAGTGCGACCAGGTGGCGCTGGCTGATTTTGGTGATCGCGGTAATGTGTTCCAGCGCAATGCCGCGGGACAACCGCTCCATGCGCAGGTCTTCTCCAAAGTTTCCCATTTGGCACCAAAACCTGGAAAGAGCCCAAAGCGATTTACCTCTATAACAATAAACCCGGTTTTCAGGCGCGGTCAAAGACGTCAACCTTTTTGGTGTTTATTTTCAGCAAGATGAGCATGATTGGTAAACATTTTCGGTTTTGGATAAGAGGTCTGGCCACGCGCGCCGGGCTTGCCTGAGTGAGGAAGCCAACGGATGCCTGTGCGGGCATTGCGGGTGGCGCGCTGTCCGACTTGTGGAGGCTGTTACCCTTGAAGACGAGGGATCTTCCTGGGCAGATTTGTCCTGCCCTGAACAAGAACCCGAACAAAGGCTGGAACCAGGCTCAAGAATGAACAAGCTCATCATTGCCAATCTGATCCACCGTCCGCTGCGCTCGATTATCAGCGTACTGGCGGTGGCGATCGAAGTCGTCATGATTCTTTCGATTGTCGCGATCTTCATGGGTATGCTGAACGACCAGAAGCAGCGCACGAACGGCATTGGCGCGGATCTAGTGGTGAGCCCCTCGAACGCGAGCTTCATGAACGGGATGAGCGGCGC
>Ga0307377_10007344_pt1 | contig 11395 bp, 9 predicted proteins | sample TR3MG_FD_202535 | JGI IMG/M metagenome (GOLD analysis project Ga0307377, IMG submission 202535) | Soil microbial communities from Risofladan, Vaasa, Finland - TR-3 | ecosystem: Environmental > Terrestrial > Soil > Coastal area > Acid sulfate soil | place: Finland: Risofladan, Vaasa | collected...
GGCCTTCTCGGACTTATTCTTGCGCGCCTCCAGCAACGGATCGGGCGCAGGGAACGGCAGCTTTGGGATAATCACATGCCGAAGGGCGTCCCCCTCGATGGAGACACCCGTCCAGAACCGCTTGAGGCCGAAGATGACCCGGTCGTGTTCTGCCTGGAACCAGCGCAGAGCAGCCTCGGTGTCCTGGCCCCCTGCGCCCTTCTCTTGGAGCCAGAAAGGATGGTCACCAATGTTTCCCGCGGAAGTTCCGATGATCGCGGCAACTTTCTCCATGTCGCGCCGGGAGGAGAACAGAACAAATACCCCGCCTTTCGACGCATGGATAAGTTCATAGATGCGCAAGGAGAGCTTTCCTGCCCAGTCGTCGTACTTCTTGCCCTGGTAGTAGTACTCCGGAAGGTCTGTCGGGAGGTAGATGCGTGCTTGCTCATCGAAGTTGAACGAGCTGGGACAGATGTCCATGATCGTATTCGGGTGCCAGGCCCCGATCTGATCACGGAAGTAGGAGAATCCCTCTCCGCGCTTCCCGACCTTGTCCCCCTGTGCGATCGTTCCCGAGGTGCACACGACCACCTCTTTCCGATTGAAAAGCAGCTCATGCACGAGAGTCCCGATCTCGATCTGCTCGACACAGAGCTTCCGGTAGTCCTTGGTGCCCTCGATGTAGGCGACCTCGTGCTCGGTATCGAATTTGACGAGGTGCATCAGGGCGTCTCTCTGTTTGCCCACTCTTCGGAGCGCAGTGACAGCTTCAAGGTAGGCATTGTGGTCAACGCCTTCATGGACGTCTCGCTCGTCGCGGAGTTTGGCACAGACCTGGGACAGCCGATTGATCAGGGGACCAATTTCAACGTCCTTGAGATCCTTGATGGACCATGCCAGGCCGGGATTGACGTCCTCTCCCTTGTTGGCGCTTTCGAGGATATCAAAGAGCTCCAGGAGCTTGAACCCGATGTCCTTGCGCTCCTGCTCTGAAACGATCCCCGTGTCGACGTGCTGCGCACGGGCGAGGGCAGAATCGAGACCTTTCCAGGTGAGCTCGTCCTTGAAGGAATTGCGAAAGTAGGACTCAGCCTCATGCGCCTCATCGAGGATGACGAGGTCGTAGTCTCCGAGGAGGGTCTGAAACTGAAGATCCATGGCCAGCAGGGCATGATTGACAACCAGAACAGGCACCATCTTGCGTCCGATCTTGCGCGCGGCGAAGACGCAGTCCTTGGCCATCGGGCAGCCCTTGCGCACGCAGTTCTCCGCGTTGGACCCGTACAAGATCTCTGGAGGAAGTGGCTGCGGAGCTTCCGTGAGATCCCCCGTCCTTGTCGAAGACAGCCATTTCTGGAAGTCAGTGGACAGCCGCTTCTTGTACGCCTTCACCGGGCAGACGTAGTTCGCGTTGCCCTTGGAAACCATGAAGAACGGACCATCGTAAAGCCCATGTTCGTTGTCGACGTGGACCTGCATGGGGATACCGAGCTTTTCACAAAGAAGCGGGAGATCTCGTTCGAGCTGGTTCTGGAGCATCTTCGAGGCCGAAGAGATGATCACGCGGCCCCGCTCTGCCTGGGCATACTTGAGCGCGTGGACCGCGTAGGCGAACGTCTTGCCCACGCCGGGAGGTGCCTCGAAGATGCCGAGGCCCCCCTCGTTGATGACGATCTCAATATCGCGCGCTAGTCGCTCTTGTCCGGGTCGGTACTCGCTTCCGAGGCGGCTGGGGGAGTTGGCGCCGAAGAATCGTTCAGTAAGTGTTGCAGTGTTTCTGGACATTCGAACTCCGTTTCACCTTTGAGGAACAGGACGTAGTCGTGGATCCAGCGCAGCACATGGAGGAGGCGTGTCGTGGAGGGGACCAGGCCCTTTTCCACCAGGACAGGATGAACCGCGGCGGCCAGGTCTTCTTCCTTCTGGCCTTCGGCGTATTGCGCGGCCATGTCCTCCAAGAACGCCTTGAACATGGCGTAGTGGAACTTGGTGCGAATCGCCTTCTCGCGCGCCAGTCGCTTGTACTGGTTGAACGCAGACCCATGGTAAGAGCCGATGCGTCCGCCCTTCTTCAGGAACGGATTACTTCCCATCCTTCTGCTCCTCCTTCGCTTTCAGCGCAGCGAAACGATCAAAGTGTCCCTTGGCGATTCGGAAATGGCCGATGAACGAGAGGGCAAGATCCTTGTCGCCACGCCGCCGCTTGACGTAGGCGGGATCCATGGTCGCCAGGCAATTCCATTTCCCCGCTTTGTAGGTCTGCCCCGCGATGCGCAGAATGGGAACCGAAGCGGAAGGCTTGTCCTGCATTCCTCCGGTGCTGATCTTTCCCACCGTGATGATGAGGAGGGGTTGGAGGATCTCAAGCTGTTTGTACAGCCATCCCTTACAGTTCTCGATTTCTTTCGGACTTGGTTCACGTTTTCCGGGGGGGCAGCATTTCAGCAGTGTGGAATAGAACGTGATGTCTTCAAGTCCGGCCCTGATGACGGCTTCACGGAGAGCGTCTCCGGGGGGTCCTTGGAATGGCAGGTTTGCTTTGTGATCGTCCTTGGTGATTCCTGTACCAAGAACGACGATCCCCCCGGGAGTGATTGTTCCGGTTCCAGGGATTGGGGCGCCCCCCTGGGCAGCAGCGATCTCAGGGCATTTGCGGCACTTGAGGATTTCCTCGTCGAGCTGGTTCACGCGGATGTTCCTCCGTTGAAAAGCGGTGACGGCACCGCGGGTTCATGCACTTGCGATAGCGGACGACGCTGCCTTCAGTGCTTTGTATCGTCCGCTGGACCCGGGTCCTCTTGCTGTGACACTTGGGGCATTTCATGATCTTCCTTGGCGAGCAACCCAACGACCAGGGCCACCGTCTTGAGCGGGAAGTCGAGGAAGAGTCCATCGCCCTCGATATCTTCCACCACGAAGCGCACCGCGTTCACAGAGCTGCCCATGATCGCGTCGCGGAACACGTCGAAGACCCTTCGGGGATTGTCCAGAGAGGCGACTCCGACATCGACCTGTATGGGAGCGCCGTCAGGGGCGTGCAGACACTCGGACAGCAGCGCGCGCTCAGAAGAGCAAATGATCGCCAGTTGCCCTTGCCCGATGACGGTGTGCGCCAGGACGTTCCGGCTCGTGGGAACCCAGAGAGGTGGCTGCAAGATCTTCCTCAAGAATTCGAGCGCCGCTAACGGATCGGGGCCTGGGTCGATTCCGTTCTCCTCGATCTCCATGAGCCAGGAGGCCGCAGGGGACTTGGTCGCGCGACGCACGGTCCAGCCCGCCTCTTTGAGGGTCTCCATGAGTTGGGGCGAAAAACAAAGGTGTTCCATCAGGAGATCCCGAAGGTGTGATGCTTGCGCTTTTCACCTGGACGCCGCGGAAGCGGGGAAGACTCGCCTTGGGTATGGAAGTATTCCCTCACTTTTACCATGAATGGGTTGACGATTGTGGGAAGTTCAACGGACCAGGGGATCCCGGGTTCCGGGCGAAACTGCTCGTCCATTGCCGTTGCCTCCATCACGTCGATGAAGACCTTGCGGATATGCCTCAGGGCTGGCCTGTAGGCCGCGACTGTCGGCTCCCCCTCGGCCGGGAGCTTCGCGGGCCACGGGGCATCTGCGATCCTCGCCGCGAAGCCTTCCGCGAGCTTGCGCGCATCTCCATTGGAACGCCGCACGATGTGCGACATGATCTGCGCGGCAACGTTTTTGAAGCTGGCCACGAGGCGCGGCTCTTCAACCCTGTACAGGTCATCCATGAACATGAATGTCTCCTTGTCTCCCTCGGTCGGTCACGTCACGCTCCCCAGAAACCTTGCTTTTCTATATATAGCAAGTTACATGTAGAAACAAGACTTCTTTTACGGAGTAAAAACGAGGGAGAGAAAATGGACGACAACGAGAAGAGAGCGAGTTCCGAAGATCTGATTCCACAGATGCCTTCAGGCATCATTCCCCCCAAGGGTCCTGGGGATAGACCCAAGCAGGGGAAGTCGGAAGAGGAGCGCAACCTCGAAAAGGAGGCAGCGCGCCTTGCCCAGCAGGAAGAAGACCTCAAGAACGACCCGATGAAGCGCTATGAGCGCGCGCTCGAGATGGTCAATCTGACGTCAGAGCAGGCCGCGGGAATCGTGGACGACGTGCTCTTCCACGAGAACGGGTACACCGAGGAGTTCGTCATCAAGGGGGCCAAGCGTCAACTCGTGGGCTCGTTCAGGACGCGGCAGGCTCCTGACAGCGAGCGTCTGTTCGGCGCACTGGCGAAGCCGAACCTGTCGCCCAACCAACGGGACCACATCACGGCCCAGCTCAATCTCGCTGATTCTCTCCATCGCTACGGCGACATCTCGTTCAGCCATGACACCGACGAAGCGCACGAGGAGAATCTGAAATGGGTCAGATCCCTGCGTGCCCCGGTGTTCACGATGCTCTCACAGATGCTGGCCCAGTTCGATCAGCGTGTCCTCGTGGCATGTCAGAAGGGGGCCATTGAAAATTTCTTCATTCCCCGTGGGGATTAGCCCGGGCCAAACTCTACCTTAAAGGGGTAGAGGTCCCCCCACGGGACAGCATGAAGGACCGACTCGCCCGGGAGATGGTGGAGCGCGACATGGTCCTGGAAGTTCGGAATGCCGAGCTGCAAGGGCTACTTGTCGCTGCCTGGTTGTCCGGAGCCAAGGAGGAAGCGAAGAAACAGGTCATTGAGGATGCGCGCGAGGCTTTAATCGACGGGCATACGCATGCTATATTCACCACGGACCATTTGAAGAAGCAGGTCAGATCGATGCTCAACGCGAACCGCAAGGCCCTCCACAAGGAAAAGGCAATGCGGACGATCGACGAGGCGTCCACACGCGACGCAGTGCGCTTCTATTTCGACGGCCTCACGCACGAGGATGTCGAGGGAAGCAGCACGCCTCTCGAAGCGCTGGAAGAGGCGCAGGCGAGCATCAAAGAAGCCCTCGCAATGCTTGGAGATGACAGTGGCTGACATTGAACTGATGGGAGCCCTCCGGGATCTGCTCGATGGCTTTGAGCGGATGGGGGAGAAGCTGGGGATGCTCACCCAGCCCGTCTCTGGGTTCCAGCCGACCCCATTCGGGATGGGAATGATGCCCACCCCGATGGACCTCCCGATGATGATGACGGCCCCGCCGATGGCTCCCGTGATGTCGACACCGATGCTCATGGACGCGCCGCTGACACCTCCCTATCCGACGATGGTCAGCACGTCCCCGCAGGGGGGCATGTCGCCAGTGACGCCCCACATGTTCCCCGTTGTGACGCCTCTTCCCCCTCCGCCCATCTTCGGGCTTTCGGTAGGAGCACCGACACCGATGGCTCCTCCGGCGGTCACACCGAACATTCGGATGGGCAGAGGGTTTCCTGATCCTTTCGAGGCATTCCTCGAGAATCGGCAGTCGCGAATCCGCACCGACCTTGAATGGGAAAAGCAGAAAGATTCGTTCTGGGCTGGCGAAGGGGCATTTTTCGCAGGCAATACGGCGCTGGCGATCGGGGGGATCACTGGAGGTGTCCTCGCCGGGGGCGTGGGAATCGCTGCGTACATGGGTGGCAGTGCAATCTCTGACGCGTTCCACGATGCCGAGTGGGGAGGTGCGCTCAACCTACGTTCGCAAGCAACAGCAGTCAATCGCTTGATGAAGCCCCTCATCACCTCGGGGCCGGAGCTCGGGATCTCTGGGAGAGGGTTCAACGTCGCCGGCGCAACGAAGATGGCCGGCGCGATGTCAGGCATGGCGCAGAAGCGTGGTCTCGCGGACGAGGACATGCGTGCGGTACTTTCGTCCTCAATTGATGAAGGCTTGCTCAACGACGTCAACTCCTCGGGCATGGCCATCGAGAAGCTCGAAAAGATCATGGGGCTCATGGGCAAGGTTGCCAAGATGACTGGCAGCCCGGACTTCCAACGCAACCTGCAATACATTGGACAGTTCTCGCGGATGGGCGTTAACATCGAAGACATTCAACCGATGATGCAGAACATGACGCCGTTTGCGCGGATGGCAGGAGTGGATCTTGGTTCGGCAATGCAGCAGGGAGGCGCCATGGGAGCGTCTTCTTTCGCCAACGCGGGCTTTGCCCCAACGCTGGGTATTCAGACTGGTGTGATGTCGCAAGGCGTGGCGCGTGCTGCGGTTTCTTCAGGACAGATTGGGGCCTCTGATCTAGCTCGCATGGGCGGCGAGGAAGGCGTGGCCGGCGGCGTCCAGCAGGGCATCACCCAGTTCTACTCGAAGATGCGAGACTACACAGGCTACTTTGCAACCCGTGATGCGAGCGGCGCGTACCAGATTGATAAACAGAAGGTCGCACAGTTTTTGAGCGACAACACCACCCTGGAAGACGTCAAGAAGCAAAGCCTTGAGTTCGTGGCAAACATGTCACGCGCAGATCGTGAGAAATTTGCAGGGGCAACGGGCGACCTGATGGCAGGGCTTCAGGAGACCATGGGAGCTGAGAACGCCTTGGCGGGTGCGTGGGCGTATTCTCGGAAGCTCGGAAGACAGTATGAGACGCCGCTCATGTCGTCGGAGACGGTCCTGGGAGACAACGGGTTCTCACCTCTCGCTGCGAAAGCACTCGGCGCGGCGTTCGGTAACACGGGCGTGCAGGGAGCGATGCTACAGCAACAGCGTGCTGGGCAGATGAGAGAGCAGGCAGGGCGCTTGGTCGAACGGGAGAGACGCGGCATCGGTACCTCAGCCATGGACGTCTTTGAAAATCGCTTTGAGAGAATGGACCTGGGCAAAGCATTCTCGTTCCAATGGGGCAAGACTGAATTCGAGACGCTTTCAAAGGTTCAGGGAGGAGACATCGAAGCTGAACTTGCCGCTGTCGGCCTGGGAGGCACTGCTGTCAATACGCTGCTAACTGGAGGAATGGAAGAACTGACCAAGGGAGCGATTGAACAAATCGTCACGGGGGAACAGTTCATGCCTCCTCCGAATAGGCGCAATGCGATTCAACGGATGAACGACATCCTTGACCACCCCGGCGTCAAGGCTACTTCTAAGCTCAAGGATGCTTTGGGGGGCGGGATCCAGGATGAGACGGCACGCTACGGATTCATCCGGGCCATTGGGGGAAAGACAGGGACTTTCACGAACACTGCGATGGAGCAGATCCTCGGCAATGAGACGAACTTCCTCGACATTGGGATGGCGAGCGAGGGGGACGTTAGAGATGCTAGCACAAAGATCCAGGAAGGCCTTAAAGGAGGACTCGAGCTTGCGTCGATGCGAAGTGAGGCCGTTGATTTTCCTGGATTCAAAGAATGGCTGCGGGGGAAAACGGACGGCAAGAGCCGCGAGGTCGCTCTGACGCATTCCTACAATACTATGCTGCGCAGCATCAAAGGAGACGATCTCTCGGGCGCGGCAGGAATGCTTGAGACAGGGTTGACCAAGAAACTTGAGGGGATGGGATATAACACCGACGAGGCTCGGAGAGGCGCTCGCGCTTTCATCGGCACCAAGATGCAGGAGGAAGGCGGGACAGGCCTCACCAAACGCCTGCGCTCCTTGATGATGGGAGCCTCCAGTCTTGAAGATCCGGGGGCTGCTGTTGACCTTCCGCACGCGCAAAGGATGGCGGAAGAAAAAACAACCGAGTTGCACAAAGCCCTTGGGGTCGAGACAACCGAAGATGTCGCATCGATCAATGAGATCGTGCGCAAAAGCGGAGAGTCCGGAGTCAAATATCTCTCCCTCCTGGCAGCACGAGACTACATGGATAAAGAGGGGGCGGACACCAAGGCCGCAGCGGACACCAGCTCCCGTATCGAAGACGAGATGGTGTCTATCCGTCAGAACCTTTCAGCGGGACAGCGAGCGACAATTGAAAAGGCCGCGGCGCGTGGTGTCGGGCAGCGCTTGTTCGAGGGTGAGGGGGAATTCCGTCAGGCAAAAGATTCTACGGACACCCTCAACTGGCAGCAGTTCAGCCAGACTCTGAAAAAAGCAGGAGGACTCGCAGGCGAGGCCGCTCCGCTGATGAAGAATCTCCAGGCGCGCCAGCTCGAGGCGACGTTGGAAGAGTACTACAACATTGACGTCCAGGAATTTGCGGGGCTGCTGACAGGGAAAGAAGGGGGGACGTCGGACGAACGTCTTCAACGCCTCCGTGAAATGCGCGAGACCATGCGCCGCTCAACGCCAGCCGGCGCCAATCAACGCATGGTCCTCCAACGTTTCGATGAAATGGTCGAAATGATGCCGAAGCTGCCGTCGGGTGAGTTGGCCAGCTTCAGGACGTCAGAGAAGCTGCTGGATACAGGAAGAGTTACGACGCGGTCCCTCGACGCTCTCGACGAAGGTACGCGCGGACAGGTGCAGGAGGCAATGGGGCTCGAGGGAGGCCTTTCCACCGACGCGCGACGCAAACTCCAGAATATGCTGGGGGATGACAAGTACGAAGCGACCATGAAGAAGCTCGCCATCCGTGACACCTCGGGAAAGCTGACAGGTAAGGAAGGCGTCTCTGCGTGGGAACTCTCCCAGCAGCTCGAAGGGGGCAAGCTAGCTAAGATGGGCCTCGGTGTACTGGCTAGCGGACTTCAGGCAGGGGGCTTGAAGCTCCTGGGTGGCGGCAAAAGCATTGGTTCGGCTACACCAGAAGAACTTGATGCTGCGATGGCACAGGGAGGTGCGGCAGAAGGAGGCGTCGGGGGTGCAGGCGGAGGGGCATCAGCGACAGCCCTCTCCCACGCCGCGGCCCAGCTCAACATCGCAGCTTCCAACTTGCGCAAGGCGTCAGGGGGAATGGGAAGAAGCCAACCTGCCCGCAGGGGAATGGGCACTCTCCCGAGAGGATGGTAAATGGCTCGCGTAAAACTCACACTAGCCTCCGGCGAGGAAGTCCTCGCGGACGAAGTCATCCTGCGGGCGAGACCCGTTGATTACCTCAACGTCGTCGGGCGGAAGATCTGTGAAGCCTTCCGGCGGGGAGAGCCCTACAACGTTGACGTCCTGACCCTGCGCGACCGGGCTGACCTGGCGTTCAGTGAGAGCGGGTCCGTGAAGGTGAGGTTCTACGATGCCGACAATTCCTGAACTCGCAACGCCGCAGAGACAGACAGCCACACTGAGAGACGGGGTGGATCTCGATCTGGGAATTCCCCTCGGTAACTATGCTGGCGTTCTCGAAGGGCGGTGGGGCCTCGTCACCCCATTCCATAAGCGCAACATCGGCTTCAAGGATCTGTCGCGCAAAGACCTCGTCACCATGTCGCGGCTCTACATCGATTTCCCGGGGATGACCAAGGCAGAGATTCTCAGTCTCCCTGTGAGCTCTGTGTCCAAGCAGTTTCTCCAAGGCTTCGCCGAAGGCAATCCATACATCCTGATGCTGCTCTCCGAGATCTCATACCAGCGCCCCGAGAAGCTCCAGGCGCAGCCGGTGCACGAGGACTATGCGGTCTTCAACACCACAGGGGAGAACCTGAAGCCCATCACCATCATGGGCACGGTCTACAACACTCCCCTCGACCCGTGGGCGCGCTACATGGATGCTCTCTGGGTGGACCTCTTCAGGGCAAGCAAACTGGCTCGACACAAAGCGCGCCTCCGGCTCTACACGTTCGACAAGATGTACTACGTGATGCCCGCGACGATTGGGTTTGCCTTCCGGGCGAATTCTCAGGACATCGCTTCCTTGCAGATCCAGGGATTCGCTTGGAAGGTGTTGAGCGTGGCGCCGGTGCTCCAGACCGTCTCGGTAGCCTCCTCTCCAGTCATCCCGAAGCACCCGACAGGAGAGAACTTGACGCAAGCAGAGAGCAAGGTGGTGGACGGACTGCTCCTCAACCTGGGAGAGGGACTGGGAGCGAAGGCCCGCATTCTCTCGGCGACTAGCGAAAGAGGATAGAAGACATGCCTGCAAAGATCGACGGCGCTTTCTTCGATATCGACAGCGCTGCGGGCGACGCGCTCGGACAACTGAAGGACGCATTGCGCCTGGACGACATCACTTACTACGGGTTCACCAAGCAGGCGGCGGCACGCGTGGGGCGCGATCCTTTCCCCGCAGACAACCAGACGGAGCCTTCGGTCACTCGGGTCCTCTCTAACCCTGAGCACCTGTACTACGATGCAGCAGGGGTACTCTGGACGATCGATCCAAGCAATGCTTTCCGGGTGCTCCGTGTAGACCCGAATGACTTCGAGACGATCTCACACGACATCGGGCCTGATCCCCTCCTCAACAGACACGCATGGGTCTACAACTTCAGTTGTCGCGCTGACTATCTGGACGTCTCCAACGAAAACGGTCGTCTCAAGTTTGAGCGCGAGGCTGCCGCGCCAACCACGCTCACCTACACAGGACGCTTTATCGGGAAGCGGCAGTTCAGGGCTGACCGGGGCTTCGATGTGACCTGGGAGTTCCGGGATCTCCCCAACCCGGCGGGACAGTACATCATGGCGCCCCTCCTGGCCTCTCGTACAGGAATCGTAGGCGCCTACATCGTCAAGCAGACAGGCTCGTCCTTTGTTCTGTTTGTCACAGAGAACGGGCCCGCAGGTGCTCCCGTTGCCATCCCCGACGGCACCACAGAAATGGACATCCGGTTCTCCTGGGATCCGCTGACGGCAACTGTCTCGGTGACATTCATCACAGGGGGCGCAGGAACGCTGCTGGCTTCTCGGACATTCGCAACGCTGCCCGAGTCGTTCATCAACATCCTTCAGTGCAATTTCCCCAACTACGACACTGGAGCCAACCTGATCGCCAACTTTGGGATGCGTGAACCCGTCTATCACCCGGAACGGAACGACACCACGGGACGCTACGCAACGGGCGCCATGGGCTTGGATTGGGTAGAGGGAGGAACTCCGGGATCCTACGGAATTCACCTGGCAGGCTGGGCAGCCGGGGGACTCCTGGAAACGTCCTGGGAAGACCTGGGTTCCATTGATCCCATCATCGACAGCGCAGACGGACTTGTAGAGACGCCGCTCTTCGATATTGAAGGCGCGGTGCAAGTGGGCGCGGGCATCTTCGTCGACGGCGTCACCAGCCGCCGTGTCCTTCACTGGAACATCATCGGTGACTACAGTCGGATGGAATGGCAAGAGAACGTCGTAGCCGGATTGAACCCATATCGATGTGCTTCGCGCCAGTACAACATCCCCCTCCCCACTGGAATCGATGAGGACGACATTTTCCTCGGTTCCCCTGCGATGATCAACGGGGCCATCTGCCTCGTCTTTGGAGTCAAGTACTCCTCGGGCGATGGCCAGACAGGCATCTACATCCTCGACTTCCACGCGGATGCCTTGTTGCATGTCACCGAAGACGGGGCCTACTACGACATGGTGGGTCTCGGCTCCCAGATCTTCCACGGGTTCCTGGAGCCAATTTCCACCCCCTATACCACCGAGGAGTTTCGTGCGCCG
>Ga0307377_10007346_pt1 | contig 11394 bp, 14 predicted proteins | sample TR3MG_FD_202535 | JGI IMG/M metagenome (GOLD analysis project Ga0307377, IMG submission 202535) | Soil microbial communities from Risofladan, Vaasa, Finland - TR-3 | ecosystem: Environmental > Terrestrial > Soil > Coastal area > Acid sulfate soil | place: Finland: Risofladan, Vaasa | collected...
ATGGAAGATACTTAACAAATGATGTTGGATTACAAGCAACATCAAAAGGAAGATATTGGAGAGACGCAAAAGATGATTTCTTTTTAAAGAACAAACATAAATTTTCTATTACATATGAAAATAATACCTATCCATGGTATACTACAGAAAAATTAATGGATGCACTTTTAGCGGGTTCTATGCCAATATATTGGGGAGATCCTAAAGTAAAACAAGATTGGAACCAAGAGGCATTTATAGATGTAAACTATTTTGGAAATGTAATTGATGTAATTAAAAAAATGGATTCGGATAAAGAAGCATTTAATTCAAAGTATGAACAACCTGTATTTACAGAGTCTCAATTAGATAAGCTAGTAAATAACTTGTGGGAATTTGAAAATTGGTTAATTAAAATAGTGAAATGATATCTGAAAAACCAAAATTCATTTTTATACATTTAGAAAAATGTGCCGGAAATTCAATAATGTATGCTCTTAGAGAATATTCCTCTACGGGCTATCAGATTATTTCTCCTCCTGCCTCATATTCTAAAACATTAGGAATAAACATAAATGATCATCCAACATTTAAGATAAAAGCGCACCCTAACTTATCAGATTATGAGAAGCAATATAATTTAAATGAATATTATGTGTGGACATGTATTAGAAATCCATGGGATAGAGCACTCTCTGCCTATCTTTATTGGAACAATCATAAATTTCAGTCATCAGATTTTATTAATTTTTTCTCTCAACCACATGTCTACAACAGTTCTTTAGCATCTTATGAAATTAAATTGCGTAGTATTAAAGGGCCGGCCTGGGGACCAGAGATTAATTTTATACGATATGAAAATTTAGAGGAAGATTTCAATAAAACATGTAATCGTTTAAAAATAACTGGTGAACTACCTCATTTAAATGATTCTATTCTAACAACCGGATCGTATAAAGATTATTATACCCCAGGTATGATAAATATTATAGCAAAACATTATAAAGAAGATATTGATAAATTTAGCTATACGTTTTAATGAATATTTTATACATATATCAGCAAACTCAAATTGGCGATCATATTTTATGCTATCCTATAGTTAGACATTACTCTGCTTTATATGATAAAATATTTGTTTTTGCTAGACCATTAGGAGATAGGCATATAAACAATGTTAATAGATTATATTCTTCTTTACCAAATGTTCAAATAATTTTATCTCCTGATCATAATCATACGTTAAATTTCATGAATATAAATCCGAATAATAAATATTTAGTATTCGGGCATGAAGATTACAGAGCAAAATTAGCTATCGATCCTAATACTCGTTTTGATAAACATTTTTATGAAGAAGCCAATGTACCATTTGAGGATAAATGGTCTAAATTTTATCTAGAGCGAGATATGCTAAAAGAAAAAAGAGCTTTTTATGATATTATCGGATTAACAGATGATGAAGAATTTATTTTTTTACAGCATGATAAAACCAGAGGTTACGAGATTAATAAAACTTATATAAATGAAGAGATTAGAGTAATAGATACCACTAATTACCCAGATATAGGAATTTTTGATTTTCTGTACACTATTGAAAAGGCAAAAGAAGTACATGAAATTAATTCTTCTTTTATGACTCTTATCGATATGTTGCAATTAAGAGAAGATGGTTTATTTTATCACAAATATGTAAGACCATCTGAATTTGAACAACCTCATCTTAAATTAAATTGGAAAGTAATAGAATAATTAAATTAAAGAAATCTTAAATAATGAATTGCAGAATTACAAATAAACCCATGGAAGAACTATTCTCTCTTGGAGAATTGTATGTTTCTAATTTTGTTAAAAATGATAGCGAATATAAGAATATTCAAAAATCTCCATTAGACATGTGGTTATCAAAAGAAACACAGTGTTTGCAATTAGGAGCCGAGGTAGATCCAAATGTAATGTATGGAAAATATTGGTATCGATCAGGCATAAACAATTCAATGATTGCAGAATTAAAGGATATTGCTACTAAAGCTACTAAATTATCTAATTCTATTTCTTTAGTTTCTGAGTGGAAAAGCACGTTTGTTGATATAGCGTCTAATGACGGAACTCTTTTAAGCTTTGTAAACAGCGAAAATTATTATAGAATAGGAATTGACCCAGTTGAAGACTCATTTCATAAAGTTGCTGAAAAAAATTGTGATGAAACAATTAAAGCATATTTTTCTAAAGAAGCATATGAATCTTCTACAACTTACTTATGGGGTAAAAAGAAAGCAAATATAGTTACTTGTATTGCAATGTTTTACGATTTAACAGATCCAGTATATTTTTGTAAAGATGTTAAAGACATATTAACAGATGATGGTCTATTTATAATTCAACAAAGTTATATGCCTCTAATGTTAAAACAATTAGCTTTTGATAATATTTGTCACGAACATTTATTTTATCACTCATTATACTCTATGGAATACATCTTAAAGGAATCCGGGTTAAAGGTAGTCGATGTCGAATTAAATGATGTTAATGGTGGAAGCTTTAGATTGTATATTCAAAAAGAAAATGCTCCGGAAACTTCTTTTGGAACTAAACCATATAGAGATGTTGCTAAAATGAGATTAAACTCTATTAGGGAATTAGAAAAAACTTTTACTCTTGACAACAATAAAATCTATAAAGATTTTTATAACAAAATTCAAGAATTGAAAGAAACAACTTTTAATTTTATTAAAGAAAAAAAGGAAGAAGGAAAAAATGTTTGGGTTTATGGCGCATCCACCAAAGGAAACACTCTTTTACAGTGGTATGGGTTAACTAATGAATACATTTCAGGCGCCGCTGAAAGAAGTCCATTCAAATATGGATTAAAAACAGTTGGGACTGCTATCCCAATATATTCTGAGGATATAATGAGAGCAGAGAAACCTGATTATTTGTTGATACTCCCATGGCATTTTATAAATGAATTCCAAAAAAGAGAAAAAGATTATTTACAAGAGGGTGGCCAATTTATAGTGCCATGTCCTAAATTTGAAATTATAAAAAAATGAAGATACTTTTTATCAATCATAAAAAATCCCAGTGTGGTATATATGAGTTAGGCAATAGAATTTTTCACCTAATTGACCAATCTATTTTACCATCAGTGTATGAAGAAACTGATACTATACAAGAATTTCATTGGGCAGTGAATAAACATAAGCCAGATGTTATCATTTATAATTATTATTCTGTAACGCTTCCATTCCTTACTCCTTTAGTAACTAAACTATTGCCTAAAATAAAACATGTTGGAATCATTCATGATCCTTTGCATCCACAACATATAATGGAAATAGAAGCCATATTTGATAATTGGATAATACATGATGATACTAATCCATTGCCAAATCCTAAGAAATTTAGAACAGTAAGGCCTATCCCAAGATATACAAGAACTAAAGAAGTAGATTTAGAAAATATAAGTATAGGATCTCATGGATTTGTAACATCTCCTTGGAAAATGTATGACACTATGGTTGAATACATAAATGCTTCTTTTGACAATGTAACCATTAATTTAAATTTAACTGTAGCAACTTTTGGTGGAACTATGGATCAAGTTAAAGCTGTTGGAAATAAATGTAGAGCCAAAGTTACAAAACCAGGGGTAAAGCTAAATATAACGCATGATTACATCCCTGGGGAAGAGGGAATGATAGACTGGCTAGCTCATAATACAATGAACATTTATTTTTATCAAGCTCCCCACCAATTTGCGGGAGTAGCAGCTTCAGCAGATTTAGCTGTTTCGGCACAATCTAGTTTAGTTGTAAATGATTCATATATGTATAGACATTTAAATTCTCGTTTAGGAATAGGTAAGCAAAATACAATTGGTGATTTTTTAAATAATTATGATAAAGTTAAAGAACTTTATGAACAATGGTCGCCTGAAAGGATGACATTGGATTATAAAAATATGTTAGATACTATAATGTAATGTCAAAGATAAATTTAATTGTTGGGAATACTTCTCAATTAGCTCCATATTTCCCTATAAACTATTTGGGAATATCATCAAGAAATATAAACTATTCACAATTTGAAAATGTAGAGTTTGATAGAGTGATAATTACATTTGCTGAACAAAGAACTTACATCACAGACAATGAAAAAATGTTTACTGATGTAAACGTAGATAAAACTCTTGAAGTTATTAAATTCTTTTCTTCTCGAGCTAAATATGTAATTGTTTATGGAACTTGTGAATTATGGAATAATGTCGAAGGACCAGTGAATATTAATACCTCATTTAAATATAATTATTCACCTTATATACGATCAAAAGAAATAATGGTGGAACAGCTACAATCTATTAAATTGAAGAATGTTGTAATTTTGCATACTTTTAATTTTAATTCACCATATAGAAAACCCGGATTTTTATTTTCTAAAATATTTAATTCAATTTTAAATAAAGAAACAATTGAAATTGGAGATACTTATTTTTATAGAGATTTAATACACCCTGAATATGTTGTTTCACGATCTATGAAAGCAATTGAAGATGAAATTGTTGGATTAGGAAGATTAGTTTTTGTAAACGATTTCATAAGAGAGTTATATGCATCTCAAAATATGGAATATGAGAAATATGTTAAAGAAGATTTATCTAAAAGTTTTTCCGTCCTACGCAATATATTTTATGCAGATGTCAAAAAACCGGAATATAAATATAAAAATTTATTAAACGATACAATAAATGATATTAGACAATTTAAATATCAAACTTGTTAAAGATACTATTGATTCTGAAGATATTGAGAAGCTCATATCTTGGCTTGAGACTAATCCTAAATTAACTAAAGGAAAAGTAACAAAAGAATTTGAAATGGCATGGGGCAAATGGCAAGATAGAAAATATGCGGTATTTGTAAATTCTGGATCTTCTGCTAATTTAGCTATGGTTTATGCACTAATGTTATCTAATAAATTAAGAAACAAAAAAGTAATAGTTCCAGCAGTTTCTTGGGTTACTACAGTTTCTCCAATGATACAATTAGGATTAGAACCTATTTTATGTGATGTAGATTTAAATACTTTAGGCGTTGATATTAATCATTTAAAGAAATTATTTGAAAGAGAAAAACCATCAGTACTAATAATTGTGAATGTCTTAGGATTTCCTAATGAAATGGATGAAATAACAAAACTATGTAATGAATATGATGTAATATTACTTGAAGATTCTTGTGAAAGTGTTGGTTCAGAATATAAAGGAGTAAAAACTGGAAATTTTGGATTGATGGCATCTTTTTCTACATATTTTGGCCACCATTTTTCAACAATTGAAGGGGGCTTAGTAGTTACAGATGATGAGGAGCTTTATAATTTATTATTGTCTATAAGAAGTCATGGGTGGGGTAGAGATTTAACAGAAAAAGAACATCAACGCCTTATTAAAAAATATGACATTTCTGATTTTAGATCTCTTTATACATTCTATTATCCTGGATTTAATTTAAGATCAACAGATTTACAAGCATTTTTAGGCCTTAATCAATTAAAGAAATTAGATAACGGAATAGAACAACGAAACAAAAATTTCTTATTATACGATAAACTTATACAAAATCCGGAATGGAAAATTCCAATATTCAATGATAGGTTTATTTCTAATTTTGCATACCCATTAGCTCATCAAGGAATAGAAGACTTGGCTGCAGAATTATTTAAAAATGGTGTTGAAGTACGTCCATTAGTATGTGGATCAATAAAAGAACAGCCATTCTGGAGTGATAGGTATGAAAGTGAAGATTTGCCAAATGCACATTATTTACACCATAACGGAATGTATCTTCCTAACCATCATAATTTATCTTTAGGGGAAATAAAATTTATATGTGAAATAGTAAATAAAAACTTATTATGAAAATAACAGTACCAATATCATTAGGAGAATTATACGATAAAATTTCGATTTTAGAAATAAAATTATCTAATATGAACACTCCGGAGAAAATTGCAAATGTAGCTAATGAATATAAAGAGCTTAGAGAAATTGCAAAAGACTATCCTATTGATGCAGAATTATATGAAAAACTTAGAGAAGTTAATCAAGAACTATGGGATATTGAAGATGGAATAAGAATAGAAGAACGAAATAAAGATTGGGGAGATGATTTTGTAAAACTAGCAAGGAGAGTTTATTTCAGTAATGATAAAAGAGCTGAAGTAAAGAAAGAAATTAATCTCAAATATGGTTCAGCTATTGTTGAAGAAAAATCTTATGAAAAATATGACTAATTCACTATATATTTACCACCATTTAGGTGTAGGCGATTCATTATTTTGTAATGGATTAGTTAGGCATTTTGCTGAAACTTATGATAAGGTATATGTATTTTGTTTCCCTCATAATCTTGAGAAGGTTTCTTATATGTACAGAGATAATCCTAATATAAGAATGGTTCCAATGGAAGAACCTGCTATTAGGAGTTTTATGAAAATCAATACTCAAAATAAGTATTTAGTATTAGGTCATAGTGCAGAATATTTTCGTGGATTAGATATCACAAAAGACTATACTTTTGAGCAGGGATTTTACAAAATGGCCAGAGTTCCTTTTGAATACAAGTGGTCTAAATTTTATTTTGAAAGAGACCATGAGAAAGAATTAGAGGCTTTTCATAAGCTAGGATTAGTTGAAGGAGAAAAATATGCTTTTATACATGATGATCCTGCAAGGGATAGAAAATTCAAACCTGAATTAATAGATTCTAGACTAAAAGCAATCCATCCAGCTGATTATCAAGACATAAGTTTCTGGCATTTCTTATATACTATTGAAAAAGCATATGAAATTCATGTTCATAATAGTTCTTTTGCAAATATTATAGATACAATGTTATTACCTGTTACTGATCGATTATATTATCATATATATGCTAGACCAGACATTGGTGATCAAACTTTTCATAAAGATGTAAACTGGACTTTTTATAAGTAAAACTATTAACGTTAGTAAACATAAAATAATAATGAAGATATTAATTACCGGTTCAGATGGACTTCTTGGAAGTGCATTAGTTAGAAAATGTGAAGAACAAGGAATAGATTATGTTGCTCACACCAGAGAGGATTGTGATCTACTAAATGGGCTTGATACATGGTTTTATTTAGCAGAACAAAAAGAAAATGGTGTCGACACAGTTGTTCATTGTGCTGCTAAGGTTGGTGGTGTTTTAAAGAATGCACTTAACCATGAATCTATGTTTCTAGAAAATGTAAGAATAAACAATAATGTTTTCGAATCATGTTCTACTATACAAATCCCAAATCTGGTTAATGTGTTATCCTCTTGTTTATTTTCTGCTGGGGCCACATATCCATTAACGTTAGATCAAATATTCACCGGTGCTCCTCATGAAACACAAGAAGGATATGCATATTCAAAAAGATTATCTTATGAATATGTCAGATATTATAGGAAAGTATTTGGTGCTAATTGGTTCAATGTTATTCCAACTAATATATTTGGAATAAATGATAATTTCGAATTAGACGGAAGCCATGTTATCCCGGCATTGATTCGTAAAGCCGAAGTTGCTAAAGAAACAGGAGAAGATTTTATTATATGGGGGGATGGGCAATCTTTGAGGCAATTTATAGATAGTGATGATTTAGCGCAAATTATTTTAAATGCCCTTAATAATTGGAAAGAATATGATACTTTATTTGCTGCAAATCCAAAAGAGTATCAGATTTCTGAAATCGTGAGTTACATTGCAGAAATATTTGAAATTTCTAAAGATAAAATAGTGTATGATACTCAAAAACCAAGTGGCAGAAGAAGAATGGCGACAATATCCGATGTTCCGACATTTCCTTTTACTCCATTACAAATGAGTTTAGTAAAAGCTGTTAATTGGTACAGAAAAAATAAGGACAATGCAAGAAAATAAAATCGTTGTTATAAATTTAGATAGGGCGGGAGAAAGAAAAGAAAAAATTTCTGCACAATTAGATGCTCAAAAATTAAAGTACTATATTTATAGTGGGTTTGATGCTAAAAATCTTACAAATAAAACCGTTTCACCTGGTAAATTAGTCAAAGGATACGGAAGTCCTAGAGATTTTAAGAAAGGGGAAATGGGATGTACGCTTTCACATATTGGAGTTATCACTATGGCAAAAACCCTTGGATGGGAAAATGTGGTAATTTTAGAAGATGATATTGTGTTATGTAAAGATTTTGAAAAAAGATTAAAGTTATTATTCAAATATTTACCGAAAACTTGGGAGCATGTTTTCTTAGGCGGGCATCTTTATAATTACATTCCTTTATTAAAACCATCTTGTGTTCCTTCTCCTAAAATATCCGGGACATATTCTTATATGTTAAATCACACAGTTTACGATAAAGCTATTAAGGAATTAAGTTCTATGGAAACTACTACAGATGATTTATATGAGCATATGAAATTAAAGTCGTACATATTTTTCCCTTTATTTTCTTATCCCCTATTGGAATATTCTTACGTAAATGAAGAAAAAGAAAATAGAATTCATTCCAGTAAACCACATTTTGCAGAATATTTATGAAAAAAATAATTAGTTTTTCATTATGGGGGGATAATCCCCTTTATGTAAAAGGAGCATATGAAAATATTAAACTTCAGAGACAATTTTATAAAGATTGGATTTGTAGATTCTATATACATGATTCTGTCCCGGAAGATACTAAACAATTATTAATAGATGAAGGAGCAGAAGTAGTTGAAAAGCATGAGGATTTAAAAAAATATGCATTTAATATTGGTTGGTTCTGGAGATTTGAAGTATTGGATGACACAGATGTTCAAAGATTCATTGTTAGGGATATAGATAGTCGAATATCTCAAAGAGAACTTAACTGTGTTATTGATTGGCAAAAATCTAAACTTCCATTTCATATTATAAGAGATCATAGAATGCATGGGGTTAGACTTATCGCTGGAATGTGGGGGGCTACTAAAGATTTTTCTGATACAATTGATTATGAAAAATTAAGAGATGAATTCTTTAAACATAATCCAGAAAATAATCCAGTTCATGGAGGGTATGATCAATTTTTCTTAAGTACAGTAATTTATCCTTTGGTAAAGAAAAATTCTTGTATACATGATGATTATCATTTTTTCAAAGATGAAATTGTTAGGCATATTCCGCATTTAAAATCTAAAGATGATTTCATCGGAAAACCCGTAGAGGTATGAAACTAATTAACGGCAATGAGTTTACTAAAATGACAACATTTTACTTAGATGAACATATCTTAGGAGGTGAGCTTACTACTGAAATATTAAGAAAGGACGCAATAATCTTTTGTAAAACAGATTACATTCAAAAATTATTCGAATTTTTACGTTTTGCAAAAAATCATTATGTTTTAATTACTCATAATAGTGATTATCCTGTTGATTCTTTTCGATTTAATTCCAAACCACCTTGTATTAAAAAATGGTTCGGCCAAAATGTAACTTTAGATCATCCAGATCTAATAAACATTCCTATCGGTCTAGAAAATGAAATAAGGCGAAATGGAACTCCTATCGTAGACTATCCCTGGTTTTATGAAAATATGAATAGACTACAAGAAAAACCAAAAATAGATAAAGTATATTGTAATTGGAGCGCGACAAATGAATCTCGAAATCATCTTGTTAAACTATTGGAACAAAATAATATTCCATTTGATTTAGAACCGGAAAGATTATCGCATAAAGAATACTGCGAAAAACTTTCTAATTATAAATATGTATTATGTCCTCCTGGAAATGGTGTTTCAACTCATAGGTTTTGGGAAACACTTTATTTAGGGTCAATACCAATTGTATTAAGTCATAGAATATATAGAGACTATACACTTCCTATTATAAAATTAGATAGATGGGAGCAACTAACTTTAGAAATGTTAAAAAAATTTAATGAAAATGAATATAGCAGGGAAATGTTGGATTTTGAATACTGGAGAAAATTAATAAAAGAAGAGTTATGAAAATAAAATATGCAATACATTCCTGTGATTCGAATCCAACTTATTACGAGTTTTGGCCACTAGTGTCTAGAGTTTGGGTAGAATTATTAGATATTGAACCAATTTTATTATTTGTAGGTGACGAAATTCCAAAAGAAATATCTAAATGTCAATATGGAAAAGTTATCCAATTCACTCCAATAGAAAATATTCCAACAGCTACACAATCTCAATTTATTAGACTTTGGTATACACAAAAATTTCCAGGTGACGTTGTTATAACTTCTGACATCGACATGTTTCCATTATCAAAATGGTATTTTAAGTATCAAATTTCAAAAGTAGAAGATGATAAATTTATAAAATTATCCTTTAGTGGTGCCCCGGGATGGAATATATGTTATAATGTTGGAACTGGAAATACATTTAAAGAAATTTTAGAGTTAGATGATACTTTTGAAAACATTTTAAATAAGACTATAAAAGAAATGGATGAAAAAGGAGAAAATAAATGGTTCTTAGATGAAGTGTATTTAACAGAAAAAATGAACAATTATAAAGGAGATAAACTTATAAAATTTTCTAGAGACAATAAAGGCAGAATAGATAGAGCATTTTGGTCATATAATACAGGCCAATTAAAATTAGGAATGTATATTGATTGTCATTCTCTAAGACCTTATACGAAATATAAAACTCAAATAGACAAATTAATAAACGAATTATTATCATGAGCAACCCATATTATACTCACCAAAAATATCTAAGAGAAGAATTAGATAAATTACCAAAAGATAAAGAAATAATTTGTCTTGAATTTGGATTAGGAGACGGAAGTTCTTCAGTTTTTAAAGAATATTTGGATTCAAACAAAAATTTAACTGTATATGCATTTGAATCTAAATATGAATGGTTTGGATCTATGTCATCAAAATACAAACATGAAAGATACCATTTTCAATTTGTTAGTAATTGGAATGATTTCATGACTCGAAGTAAATTTGATAAAAATTATAATTTAGTATTTATTGATTCACATCCGTGGGAATCAAGAATATTGGCAATTGATACTTTAAAAAATAAAGCTCCTTCATTTATATTACATGATTATGATTTCTACAATAAAGGAGTCATACAAGATATTTTTAGTGTAAGCGAAGGAAGTTTTTTTGTAAACAAATTTAAAGATCATTTTACATATGAACCGCATTTTGAAATATTACCACCAACTTTAGTTTTAAGAAAATGAAAAAAGTACTAGTCACTTTTGGTGATGAAAAATATAAAAGAAGTTTAGATTTATTGTCTGAAACTGCCCAAGAAATTGGAAAAGTAGATGATGTCATTTGTTATACACAAGAATGGCTTAAAACTACAGACTTCTATACTAAAAATAAAATGGCTAGATATAT
>Ga0307377_10007347_pt1 | contig 11392 bp, 10 predicted proteins | sample TR3MG_FD_202535 | JGI IMG/M metagenome (GOLD analysis project Ga0307377, IMG submission 202535) | Soil microbial communities from Risofladan, Vaasa, Finland - TR-3 | ecosystem: Environmental > Terrestrial > Soil > Coastal area > Acid sulfate soil | place: Finland: Risofladan, Vaasa | collected...
TCGCCGAAGTCTATCCGGCGGGCGAGCCGCCGATCGTGGCCGCGGATGGCAGAACGCTGGCGCGCGCGGTGCGCGTCGCCGGCAAAGTCGAGCCGGTATTCGTCGAGAACATCGCCGACATGCCGGCAGCGATCCGCGCCGCGGCGAAAGACGGCGACGTGGTGGTGACCATGGGCGCGGGCTCGATCGGCGGCGTGCCAGCCGCGCTTGCCCCAAATTCGCTCGTCAAGGACGCGGAGTGAGAGATGCACATGGCTGAGCAAAGACATCTCTCCAACCCGGCGCTGCGCGGCAGGCTTCTGTCGCACGAGCCGATGCGCAAGCACCTCAGCTGGCGCACCGGCGGCGCGGCGGACCGCGCTTACGTCCCGGCCGACCTCGAAGATGCGGCGCAATTCCTGCGCACCCTTCGCGCAGACGAGCCTGTCTATTTCGTCGGCCTGGGCAGCAATCTGCTGGTGCGCGACGGCGGCATACGCGGCACGGTGATGCTGATGCACGCGAGCCATGCGGCGATACGCATGGACGGAGCGCTCATCTATGCCGAGGCGGGCGCGGCGAGCCCCAAGGTGGCGCGCTACGCCGCGACCCATGGCTACGCCGGTGCTGAGTTTCTCGCCGGCATCCCGGGAACCGTGGGCGGGGCCCTGGCGATGAACGCGGGCTGCTATGGCAGTCAGACCTGGGACCGGGTCGAGCGCGTGCTCATGCTTCGCCGTAGCGGCGAACTGCGCCAGCGCACAGCTGCGGATTTCGACATCGCTTATCGGCATGTGGCGCTCAAGGACGCGAAGTCCGGCGCCGGACTCGGCGCGGACGAATGGTTCGCCGCTGCCTGGTTTCATTTCGAGACCGGTGAGCGGGCGGCCGCGCTCGGCCGCATCAGGGAACTGCTGCAACAACGCATAGCCGCCCAGCCGCTGGCCCTGCCCAACGCCGGCTCGGTATTCCGCAATCCGCCCGGGGACCACGCCGCGCGACTGATCGAAGCCTGCGGCCTCAAGGGTCATGCCATCGGCGGGGCGCGCGTGTCGGAAAAGCACGCCAATTTCATCGTCAACGAAGCCGGCCGCGGCAGCGCCGCCGACATCGAAAATCTGATCGAGCATGTGCGTCGTACCGTGCTGGCGCGCCAGGGCGTCGAACTCATCACCGAAGTGCGTATCGTCGGGGAGCGGACATGAGGGCGAACGGCTTCGGCAAAGTGGCGGTACTGCTCGGCGGCCGCTCGGCCGAGCGCGCGGTGTCGCTCAACAGCGGCGCCATGGTGCTGAATGCCTTGCGCAGCAGCGGCGTCGATGCGCATCCCTTCGATCCGCAACAACGAGACCTGGCAGCCCTTATCGCGGAAAAGTTCGATCGGGTGTTCATCGCGCTGCATGGCCGTTACGGCGAGGACGGCACCATCCAGGGCGCGCTCGAATTGCTCGGCATTCCCTACACCGGATCGGGCGTGCTCGCTAGCGCCCTCGCCATGGACAAATGGCGCACCAAGCTGCTGTGGCAGGCAGCCGGGATTCCCTCGCCGCGCTACGAGCTGCTCACTGCGGCGAGCGACTTCGGCGCGGTGGTCGCTCGCCTCGGACTGCCGCTCATGGTCAAACCCGCCAACGAGGGTTCGAGCATCGGCATGAGCAAAGTGCGCGTCGCTTCCGGCCTGGAGGAGGCCTACGCCCTGGCGGCGAATTACGACAGCGTGGTGCTGGCCGAGCAGTTCATCGACGGCATCGAGCTCACCGCCGCAGTACTGGGTGACGCGGCGCTGCCCTTGATCCGGCTCGAAACGCCGCGCGATTTCTACGATTACGACGCGAAGTACGTGGCAAACGACACGCGCTACATCGTCCCCTGCGGCCTTGCGGCCGAGGCCGAAGCGGCGGTCCAGCAGCAGGTGCTGGCGGCGTTCGCCACGCTTGGCTGCCGCGGCTGGGGGCGCGTCGACCTGATGCTGGATGCGGCGGGGAAACCCTGGTTCATCGAAGCGAATACCTCGCCCGGTATGACCGATCACTCGTTGGTGCCGATGGCGGCGCGCCATGCCGGCCTTTCTTTCGAGGAACTGGTGCTGCGCATTCTGGAGCTCGCGCATGTGGGATAACGCCGACATGCTCAACGGCTGCGCCAACGTGCTCTACGCGTTCGCGGCAGCAGCCTTGGTCTACGCAGGCGTGTACTGGGTGATGCATTCGCCGCTGCTCCCGCTGCGTCGACTCGTCGTGGAAGGCCAGCTCACGCATGTCACGCGCGAACAGGTGCAGAGCGCCGCACGCGCAGGTGCAAAGGGCACGTTCCTGAGCGTAGACCTGGACGCGGTGCGGCGCGCTTTCGAGGCGCTGCCCTGGGTACGCAAGGTCGAAGTGCGCCGGCTGTGGCCCGACCGCATTCTGGTTGTGGTGCAACAGCACGTGGCGCTGGCGCGTTGGGGCGCCGATACGCAGCCGCGGCACCTGGTCGACACCTATGGGGAGGTGTTCGAGGGCGATCTGCCCGACGCTGCCGCCCTGCCGCAATTCGCCGGCCCCGCGGGCAGTGCGCTGGAGGTGACACGCCGTTACGCGGCGTTTCGGCAGACGCTGGCCCCGCTGGGACTCGAGCCGCGGCAGGTGCTGCTGTCGCCTCGCTATGCCTGGCAATTGCGCCTGTCGAACGGCCTCACGCTCGAGTTGGGGCGGGATCAACTCAAGGAACCGGTGCTGCAGCGGCTGGCGCGTTTCGTCGCCGTCTACGCGCAGACCCTGGGCCGCTTCCATCGCACGTTCCAATACGCCGACCTGCGATATCCCAGGGGTTTCGCGCTGCGGGTGCCCGGTTTGGCGCTCCCGGAGAGGCAATCAGAAGGCATGAAACACGAACGCGGCAGCGTGGGGGGCGGCAAGAGCAGGGAGCAGGGGCCCCATGCAATGGGGATGCGACCGGCAGCGATTGCCGCCAAACGCCGACAGCGCCTGTCTAGGAGCGAGGGCAAGGGAACGGAGGCGGCGGGATGAGCAAGGAAAACAAGAACCTCGTTGTCGGCCTGGATATCGGCACTTCCAAGGTCGTGGCGATCGTGGCCGAACTGCTGCCGGACAATCGGCTGAACATCATCGGCATGGGCGGTCACGAATCCAAAGGCCTGAAAAAAGGCGTGGTGGTCAATATCGAAGCCACGGTCAACGCGATCCAGCGCGCGCTGGAGGAAGCCGAACTGATGGCCGATTGCAAGATTGCGCGCGTGTATACCGGCATCGCCGGCAGCCATATCAAGAGCTTCAATTCGCGCGGCATGGTTGCGATCAAGGACAAGGAAGTATCCGCGCTCGATGTGCAGCGCGTGATCGAGACCGCGCGCGCCCTGCCGATTCCCACCGACCAGCAGATCCTGCATATCCTTACCCAGCAATTCATCGTCGATGGCCAGGACGGCGTGCGTGAGCCGCTGGGCATGAGCGGCGTGCGCCTCGAGGTCGAGGTGCACATCGTCACCGGCGCGGTATCCGCGGCGCAGAACATCGTCAAATGCGTGCGCCGCTGCGGCCTGGAAGTGAACGATCTGATCTTGCAGCCGCTGGCATCCTCGATCGCCGTGCTCACCGAGGATGAGAAGGAACTCGGCGTGTGCCTGGTCGACATCGGCGGAGGCACCACCGACATCGCGATCTTTCGCGAGGGTGCGATCCGGCATACCGCGGTAATTCCGATCGCCGGCGACCAGATCACCAACGATATCGCAATGGCGCTGCGCACGCCCACGGCAGAGGCGGAGGAAATCAAGATCCGCAACGGCTGCGCGCTGCGTCAGCTCGCCGACGCCAACGAACTGGTGGAGGTCCCTGGCATCGGCGACCGCGGCTCGCGACAGCTGTCGCGCCAAACCCTGGCCGAAGTGATCGAGCCGCGCGTGGACGAGCTGTATTCCCTGATCCAGAAAGTGCTGCGCGAGTCGGGCTACGAGGAACTGCTGTCCTCCGGCCTGGTGCTCACGGGTGGGTCCAGCGTGATGCGCGGCATGGTCGAACTGGGCGAGGAGATTTTCCACATGCCGGTGCGCCTGGGAACGCCGCGCTATGTCGGCGGACTGGCGGAAGTGGTGAGACACCCGCGTTATGCCACGGCGATCGGCCTGTTGCTGGAGGGGCAGTCGCAGACCCAGCGCGGGATCCAGGCGCTGCAGGGCGCATCGCTAAGGCAGATCCTGTCGAGGATGAAGGAATGGTTTCAGAGGAATTTCTAGGAACAGGACATTTGAGTTCCCCCCTGCCGGAAGTGCATTTCGGCCCGGGACCCTATGTCTTGCCGGAAATGGCAGTGCATTCGCAGTTCGTTTTTTAACCAAGACCCGGAAGGAGGCACTATGTTTGAAATCGTGGATGTTCAGAACAACGGTACCGTGATCAAAGTGGTCGGCGTAGGCGGTGCCGGTGGCAACGCCGTCGACCACATGATCCGCAACGCGGTGCAGGGCGTAGAGTTCATCGCCATGAATACCGACGCCCAGGCGCTCGCGCACGGGGAGGCGAAGAACCAGATTCAGCTTGGCGCATCCGGCTTGGGCGCGGGAGCAAGGCCGGAGGCGGGGCGCGCGGCCGCGCAGGAGGCGCGAGCGCAAATCGAGGAGTCGCTGCAGGGTGCGCACATGGTGTTCATCACCGCCGGAATGGGCGGCGGCACCGGTACCGGCGCTGCGCCGCTGGTGGCCGAAGTGGCGAAGCAGATGGGCATTCTGACCGTGGCGGTGGTCACCAAACCGTTCAGCTTCGAGGGCGTCAAACGCATGCAGGCAGCGGAGGGTGGCATCGACGATCTGGCGCAGAACGTCGACTCGGTGATCGTGATCCTCAACGAGAAGCTGGAAGAGGTGTTGGGCGAGGATGTGTCGATGGAAGAAGCGTTCGGCGCAGCCGATAACGTGCTCAAGAACGCGGTCGCCGGCATTTCCGAGATCATCAACATCCGCGGCCTGATCAATGTCGACTTCCAGGACGTCAAGACCGTCATGCATGAGCAAGGGATGGCGATGATGGGTTCGGCCAGTGCCTCGGGCATGGACCGGGCGCACATCGCGGCGGAACAGGCCGTGGCCTGCCCGCTGCTCGAAGGGGTGAACCTCTCCGGCGCGCGCGGCGTGCTGGTCAACATCACCGCGGCCAAGTCGGGGCTGAAACTGCGCGAGACCAAGGAGGTGATGGAGACGATACGCAGCTTCGCCGCCGAGGACTCCACCGTGATTCTGGGCGCGGTCTATGACGAGGGTATGGGTGACGAACTGCGGGTTACGGTGGTCGCAACCGGACTGGGCCAGCCCGCCGCCATACGCCAGACCAGGCCGCAGTTGGTGGTGAAAAACGGCACGGACAACCTGCCTGTAAACGGCGTCGACTACGCGACGCTGGATGCGATGCCGGCGGTGATTCGCAAGAACCGTGCCTCGACCATCGAGGCACTGCAGCAAAACGGGATGGACAAGTACGATATTCCCGCGTTCCTGCGCAAGCAGGCTGACTGAGCCGCACGGTCAGCGGGCTGGCCGTGCTCCGGGTCGCGCGGCCAGCCCTGCCCTTATGTTAAAATTGCCCGGATTTCTGATTCGAACAAAAGACGCGGTCTTTGCCTGTAGCCGATTACGAATCCTTACAAAACGGTACAACTTGCGCTCTAGCCTTTTGCTGCATTTCTGCTCGGCAACACATCAACCATAATGCTAAAACAACGCACGCTTAAGTCTGTCATACGCGCGACCGGCGTCGGACTGCATTCGGGCGAGAAGGTGGAACTGACGCTGCGCCCGGCGCAGCCGAACACGGGCATCGTGTTCCGGCGCCTGGACTTGCCGCAGCCAGCCGATTTGCGCGCCGACGCCTACAAGGTCGGCGACACGCGCTTGTGCAGCACCTTACAAGAGGGCCGCGTCAAAGTCGCCACGGTGGAGCACCTGATGTCGGCTTTTGCCGGACTGGGCGTGGACAATGCATATGTCGATCTCACCGGGGCCGAAGTGCCCATCATGGACGGCAGTGCCTCGCCTTTCGTGTTCCTGCTGCAGTCGGCGGGCATCGTCGAGCAGCCCGTCGCCAAGCGCTTCATCCGCATCAAAAAGGCGGTGGAAGTGAGCGACGGCGACAAATGGGCGCGCTTCGAGCCCTACGCCGGCTTCAAGCTGTCTTTCTCCATAGTCTTCAACCATCCGGTGTTCGACAAATCCAGCCAGAAAGTGGTGGTCGATTTCGCCGAGACCTCGTATGTCAAGGAAGTGGCGCGGGCGCGCACCTTTGGGTTCATGCAGGACGTGGAAAGTCTGCGCGCCAGCGGCCTCGCCATGGGCGGCAGTCTGGAAAACGCCGTAGTCATGGACGAATACAGGGTGCTGAACACGGACGGCTTGCGCTATGCCGACGAATTCGTGAAGCACAAGATACTGGACGCGATCGGCGACCTGTATTTGTTGGGCCATCCTTTGATCGGCGCGTTTTCCGCGCATAAATCCGGCCACGGCCTGAACAATGCCCTGTTGCGCGCTACCCTGGCCCGGGCCGATGCCTGGGAGTACGCGAGTTTCGATCGCAGCGAGGACGCTCCGGCCGGGCTTACCCGCTTTCTAGCCCAAGCGGCTTGAAATAGCGCCGAGCTTTGTCAAGTGCGGCTCGATTTCAGGACTGCGTCGGGCAAGCCGGGGTTCAGCGCTTAGTGCTCACTTCGGATTAGGCTGGCGTTCCTCGCCTTGAGCCTGCGGATCCGGCCCCTGCGTCGCTTTGTCGCGTGCCGCCATTGCCGCCAGCGCTTGTTTGAGTTTTGAATCTGGAAGTTGCTTCGCTAGGGCTTCGAGGCGTTCAGCCCCGGCCGGGCTCAGTTGCGCGCGTTTCGGCACCATTTCACGCACAGGCCCCTGCTTAGGTTGCACTTCCACACGAATTCCGGTAACCTCGGTCCCGAATTTCGAAAAATCGTTGACTAATCGCGGGCTTAGCAGTCTTAGCTTCGCTGCAACCGAGCTGTTTTCTGCAAAAATAACGACCGTTTGCTGCCTGTAATTGACGATATACGAAGCACGCAACAATTGCTGCGGCAACAGTTTGCTGTAAATGCGCCGTAATTCAATGAGCCGCTCCGCTTGGGGTAGTAGGCCCGCTATACCAGCGGCAGAACCGAGGTAGGCGCGAAGGTTCTTGGAGTGCATGAAGTAGTCTCTCGGAGGGGATCGTGCATATTATTCTGGTATCGAATCGGCTGGCAACGGCCAAATCGATTTCGCTCGGCGTGCGCCATTTCATTATGGGAGGGGCGCTGCTGGTGGCCGCTGTCGTGGCCTTGTCCAGTTCGATGTCCTATCTGATATTTCGCCACACCGTAGAGATCAAGATGCCGGTGGCGCAGCATGTGCTGCTGTCGGCGCAGGAACAGCAGGCCAGGAATGCCAAGCAGTTCATGCGCCAAAACCTGAACGCGATCGCAGTACGGGTAGGGCAAATGCAGGCGCAGCTGGTACGCCTGGATGCGCTGGGGGAGCGCCTGTCGGCGCTTGCGGGCATCAAGCCGCAGGAATTCCGCATGAGCGAACTGCCCGCTCTCGGTGGCGCGCTACCGGCCGGCATCCCGGCGCAAGACCTGTCCATGAACGAGCTTAGCGGGCGGCTCGATGCGCTTTCCAAACATCTGGACAACCGCAACGACTACTTGGGTCTTCTTGAAGACCGTTTGTTCGACGCCAAGGCGAAAAGGATGCTGATGCCGGCGGTCAGTCCGGTTGCCATTGGCTGGAACGAAAAAAATTTCGGCTGGCGCATCGACCCGTTTACGGGACAGAAGGCCATGCACGAGGGCACCGACTTTATGGCCGACATGCGCACGCCCGTCCACGCTGCGGCCAGCGGCGTGGTGGTCGTCGCGCAGCGTCATCCTCAATATGGCAACATGATAGACATCGACCACGGCAATGGCTTTACCACCCGCTACGCGCATTTGTCGAAACTCATGGTCGAGCCCGGCGACGTGGTGCGGCGCGGTGCGATCATCGGCTTGTCCGGATCCACCGGGCGCTCCACCGGCCCGCATCTGCATTTCGAAGTGCGCTACAAAGGCGTGGCGCAGAACCCAACCCGCTTCCTCCGGGTTTCGGCCGCCAGCCTCGCAAAAAATTGATCCTGGCGTAGCGGCGCGGGGCGCGATCCTAGAGCATCCCCGCTTGTGCTTCAGCGCCGTGCGATTCGACCTGCGCACGCGCGCGCCTCGGGCTTGAGCCATGGCCCTAAGCTTTGGCTCTTCCAGCCGTTTAGGGCCGGGTGGGCATGGTAAAATTCGGCCTCTCTCTGCGACCATTCCCTCTGACAATTAATGTTCAACCGCACCCTTACCCGCGTTTTCGGCAGCCGCAACGACCGGCTGATCAAGCGATATAGCAAGTCGGTACAGCGTATCAACGAGCTCGAGCCTGCTATTTCCGCGCTGTCGGACGAAGCTCTGCGCGCCAAAACCACGGAGTTCAAGCAGCGGGTGGCCCAGGGTGAGACGCTGGACGATCTGCTGCCCGAAGCTTTTGCCGTGGTGCGCGAGGCGGGCAAGCGGGTGTTCAATATGCGCCATTTCGACGTGCAGTTGATCGGCGGCATGATCCTGCATGCCGGCAAGATCGCGGAAATGCGCACCGGCGAGGGCAAGACCCTGGTGGCGACCTTGCCGGCCTATCTGAATGCGCTGTCGGGTCTGGGCGTGCACATCGTCACCGTGAACGACTACCTGGCCAGCCGCGATGCCGAATGGATGGGCCGCCTCTACCGTTTCCTCGGACTTTCGGTCGGAGTGAATCTGTCGCAGAGCGCGGCGGACGTGAAACAGCAAGCATACGCCGCCGACATCACCTATGGCACCAATAACGAGTTCGGTTTTGACTACCTGCGCGACAACATGGCGATGCAAACTGCCGACCGCTATCAGCGCAAGCTCAATTTCGCTATCGTCGACGAGGTCGACTCGATCCTGATCGACGAAGCGCGCACGCCGCTGATTATCTCGGGCCAGGCCGAAGATCACACCGATCTGTATTACCGCATGAACGAGGTGGCGCCGCTATTGGTGCGCCAGGCCGAGGAAGACGGCCCGGGCGACTTTTCCGTGGACGAAAAGCAGCGCCAGGTGCTGCTGACGGAGGCGGGTCACGAGCACGCGGAACAATTGCTCGGGCGTGTCGGCCTGCTGCCCGAGGGGCGCAGCCTGTACGAGCCCACGTTCATCAACCTGATGCACCACTTGTATGCGGCGCTGCGCGCGCACAACCTGTTCCTGCGCGACACGCACTACGTGGTGCAGGACGGCGAGGTCATCATCGTCGACGAGTTCACCGGGCGCCTGATGTCGGGGCGCCGCTGGTCCGACGGCCTGCACCAGGCGGTGGAGGCGAAGGAGAACGTTTCGATCCAGAACGAGAACCAGACGCTCGCGACCATCACGTTCCAGAACTATTTCCGCATGTACACCAAGCTTGCCGGCATGACCGGTACGGCCGACACCGAGGCCTACGAATTCCAGGAAATCTACAGCCTGGAAACGCTGGTCGTGCCCACGCACAAACCGATGATCCGCGACGACCGCGAGGACCTCGTGTACCAGACGATCAAGGAGAAAAACGAGGCCATCGCCGCGGCGATCAAGGACTGCTACGACAAGGATCAGCCGGTGCTGGTGGGCACCACTTCGATCGAGAATTCCGAGCTGCTCTCGAGCATGCTGGACAAGCAAAAGCTGCCGCACCAGGTGCTCAACGCCAAGCAGCATGCGCGCGAGGCCGAAATCGTGGTGCAGGCGGGCCAGCCGAAGATGGTCACCATCGCCACCAACATGGCCGGCCGCGGTACCGACATCGTGCTCGGCGGCAATGTCGAGCGCGCCATCGACATGCTGCGCGCTGACCCAGAGGTGGACGATGCGGAGAAAGAACGCCGCGCGCTGGCGCTGCGGGAGGAATGGCAACAGCTGCACGCCAAGGTCATCGCGGCCGGCGGCCTGCACATCATCGGCACCGAGCGCCACGAATCGCGCCGCATCGACAACCAGCTTCGCGGCCGCTCCGGGCGCCAGGGCGATCCCGGTTCCTCGCGTTTCTACCTGTCGCTGGAGGATCCGCTGCTGCGCATTTTCGCCGGCGACCGCGTGAAGGCGATCATGCAGCGGCTGAAAATGCCGGAAGGCGAAGCCATCGAGAGCTCGTGGGTGTCGCGCTCTATCGAGTCGGCGCAGCGCAAGGTCGAGGGGCACAACTTCGACATCAGGAAGCAGTTGCTGGAATATGACGACGTAGCCAACGATCAGCGCAAAGTCATCTACGAACAGCGCAACGAGTTGCTCGAGAGCGGCGACGTCAGCGCAACCATCACCTCGCTGCGCCAGGGCGTGGTGAGCGACATTTTCCGCGCCCACATCCCGCCGGAGAGCGTGGAGGAACAATGGGACGTGCCCGGCCTGGAAAAGGCCTTCGCCTCGGAACTGCAGTTCGAAATTCCGGTGGGCTCCTGGCTGGAAGCGGACGCCAACCTGGACGATGAGGCGCTGCTCGAAAGGGCAGTGGCCGAAGCCGACCGCCTGTACCGGGAAAAATTCTCGCTCGCGCCGGACGAAGCCCTGCACCAATACGAGCGCTGGGTCATGCTCAGCAGCCTGGACCAGCATTGGCGCGAGCACCTGGCAGCGCTCGACCATCTGCGCCAGGGTATACACCTGCGCGGCTACGCGCAGGTGGATCCGAAGCAGGAGTATAAGCGCGAAGCGTTCGAGTTGTTTGCGAGCATGCTCGAAAGCGTCAAACTGGAGGTGACCAAGACTCTGGCGGCGGTACAGGTGAATTCCGAATCCGAGCTGGCCGAAGCGGCGGCCGAAGCGGCTCCGGCGGTTGAAAACGTCAAGTACCAGCACGCCGGCTACGACGAGGCGCTCGCCGCCGATGTGGCCGAGGAGAAGCCCAAGGAACGGCCGTTCGTGCGCGAGATGGGCAAGATCGGCCGCAACGATCCCTGCCCCTGTGGCTCGGGCAAGAAGTACAAGCAATGCCACGGAAAGCTAACTTAGCCTTTGCTTTCAACAGGATATAGATTTGCTCTAGGCGCTAAATTGTTTTACAATTGTTTCACACAATGGTAAATCAAGCACTTAGTTAGGCAAATGTTAGGCGTTGAGCATAAAGAAACCTTAGAAGATGGAAAGCTGCTGCTGTTTGAGCGCAATGGCATCTTCCAAGCTCGCGTCTATAGAGGTGATAGACGCTATCTCTACCGTAGCCTAAAGACTAGCAATATTGCAGATGCACGCAAGCTTGCGCTTCGTTTTCTGCACGAAACTGAATTCAAGCAGCAAGAAGGTTTGCCGCTTACGCAGCTAACGATGTCGCAGTTGATCGATGAGTACGTTGCTTTACGACAAAAGCAGCACG
>Ga0307377_10007350_pt1 | contig 11391 bp, 26 predicted proteins | sample TR3MG_FD_202535 | JGI IMG/M metagenome (GOLD analysis project Ga0307377, IMG submission 202535) | Soil microbial communities from Risofladan, Vaasa, Finland - TR-3 | ecosystem: Environmental > Terrestrial > Soil > Coastal area > Acid sulfate soil | place: Finland: Risofladan, Vaasa | collected...
TTGGTTCCCGCGTACTGCGCTCGGCGGCTCGCTCGAAAGCCGATCGTGTTGCCGGTCGCGAACAGGCAGAAGCCGGGCGCTGCGCGAATCGTCTCGCCCGTCTCGGGAATATGTAGCGTGCGGTTGCCTTCCTCCAGCACAGGTTGAAGCACGAAACGCACCCCCGGCGTGGACGCGTCAACTTCGTCCAGCATAACAGGCATGCCTTCCCGCATGCACTTCGCGAGATCGCCTTCGTTGAATTGCAGCGTCAGCACGCCGTCCTTTGCGGCGGGCACGTTCATCCCGCGAAGGTTGCTTACCCTCGTCTCGCCGTCGCAGTTGAAGCGCACAAGGGGCAGCCCAAGCTCTGCGCACAGCGCGGTAGGCAGCGCCGTCTTGCCGCACCCGGTCGGCCCGGTGAGCATGATGTTCATGCCCAGTTGCATCGCCAACGCGATATCCGCAACCTCAGTCTGAGGAAACAGGAACGGCTGTTTCTTCGGTGTCATAGCGTGCGGTGTTACCGCACGCTGCATCACCACAGTGGTGCCGGGGATCGTGTGATCCACGGTGGTGCGTTGCTCAATCGAGGGTTCTTGCGTGTTCGTCTTTTTTGCTTGCTTTGCCATGTCGTATCCGTCCTGCGTTAGAGAGTTGCGGCCTTCGCCGCCTGCTTTGCCCTGTAGTGATCGAGCAGCGCATAGAGCATCGTGGCGCGCTCCTGAAATGCACGGCGCATCAGATCGATGCCTTCGTTGTCTGCCGCAATGATCTCGCGTGCGCGATCCCAAGCGTGCTGCTTATTGTCGGTCAGAAACCCGTTGCGGAGGTAGAAGCTCACCGCGTTTTTGAACGCGCGCGTCGCGCGATTGCGCGAATCGTCGGATACAGGTGCCACGCCGCCGATCAGTAGCTCGACACGGTATTGCAGCAGACGTCGATCGTCGTACGGGCGCGCGTACCACGCGCCGCGAAACGCCTGGTACTCATCCTGCATGCTTCCGTGATCGCTGTGCGCCAGCCGCCATTCGTTGATCTCCCACTGCCGCAACGCTTCGCGCATGCTGCGCTCAAGCAACCCACGCGCTTCGTCGGAAGTAGCCGCGCCGTCAACTCGCAGCCCGTACTTAATGATGCAGGTCTTGCCGCACCAAACCTCGCGACCGGATGCGCGATTGTCGAGCCTGTACTCAAACCGGATGAAGTCGACGTTGCCGCCCTCTTCTTTAGAATCGCCCTTGCCGCACAGCGTGCAGATCGCCTCGCACTTCGGGTGCACCCGCACGTTATCGCGCGAAGGCACGAACCGAAATTCTGCGAGCACGCGCGCGGTGAAGTCCGCGTCGAAGTACGCGAATATCAACTCCAACAGATCATCCTGCACTTGATCGAATTGGTAGTTCGCAGCCACGACAGTATCGACTGCCGCCGTAAGTTCCGGCGTGCGGATAGCGGCGTACGCGTCGCTGGCGAGTGCCAGCACGATTGTCGAACGTAGTACCCTGTAATGTGTTTTCTTCGCCATGATGTTTCTCCTACTACTGCATGCCCTTCAATCGAATACCGCGACCCAACGCGAACGCCGCAAACGCTTCGCGCCACTTCGTGCGAAGCGCGATGCAGCCAAGCGTTGCCGAGAACAGCCGGTCATTCATCGGATACGTGCGAAGGTGCGCCAGCCACACGTCGTCCATTTCCGCCGACTCTGCCACGACCACGATCACAAACCAGTCACCACGATCCAAAGTTCTGAACACTTGCACTTGCATCAGTATCTCCCTCGCAGATAGATATGCCCACGCGATGCTGCGTTGTGCAGCACCGCCAAAATCCCCCCCGACCCCCAGACCCGATCAGCAATCGTCGCAGGCGCGTGGCGGGTACGCAGTCACGTCGACCACCAACCCGCGTCGCGCGTACCCGTCGAATACAGCATGCAGCGTATACAGTACCTGCTGTTCCGCAGAGTACGTCTCTGCGGCATGCAGCGCACTCGACAGCACGTCCACCAAAGTCAGCAACTCGATATCCGATAGTGGGCGGGGCATAATCACCACCCAAAAAAAGACGGCATCGAACGCGTGCGCACGTACGGGCGATTCGCCAGCGCGACGCATGTGCGCTCGCACCACGCGCCGTAGAACGATTTATCCGACCGCAGCGTGCGGGCGTACTTCTGTCGCAGTGCGCGCATGTCGCGCACGTTCGCCTCCGCAATCGTGGGCCAGATATCGTGCCACACCGCGTCCCACAACTCCCCGTCTGCCGGGACGCGAGTCATGGCGTTGGCGTGCTCAATCGTCAGCCGGTCGCCGTGTTGATCGAGCAGCCGCTGCGCGGTCAACGCGATCACGTCTGAGCTAATCTCGACTACGTGCACACGGCGAACGCTGCGCTTTGCCAACGCAGCCGTCACGCACATGCCCAGCCCCAACCCAGTGATCAAGACGTCGCCGCGCGCTGCGCGGACAAACGCAGAGTGATCGCGTTTCTCGGCAGGCGTATCCGACATGATCACGTCGGTGTAGTGCACCAGCCGCGTGTACTCACCAGGCTCGACATGCCGCGAAGGGCGGTTGCGCATATTGTGCATTGCCGCTCCAGCCGCAGACACCACAAACTTCTCGACCTTCCACTGGCCTTCCACACCAGGCAGCGCGTCTACGTTTGGTATCAGGATCTTCTTACTCGCCATCGTTCATGCTCCCTACCGTCGTTGTGTCGATCGGAAAACTACGCACACGTTCGCGCGAACCGCCGCGCGAACGTGGCGCACCGTGCGCTCGACGTGTCGTTACGAATTTGTCGCCCACCTCCAACACCACCACCGGATACGCCCAAGCTGCGCTGCGCAGCACAGTGCCAACGCCCCAGCCACGCTCACGACAGCAGTCGACGGCGAGCATGCGCTTATCCGTCGACTGCTGCTGCACGCCGTGCGTCACGGCGACACCTCGCTTTCTTCGTCGCCTTGCCCGTAAGCGCCGTCCGCTTGGCATTCCTGTTCAACGCGTGCTTCGCACCCGCTGTCTTCGCAATCAGAGCAAAGGGCTTCGCCCGCAATGCCGATCGCGATCTCGAAACAGTCTCTGCATGCGCAGTTGCAGTAACCCACTTGGCTATTCATTCGCTGCCTCCATTTCGGATACTTCGTCCAACGTGAGCCCGCTAAACGAAATCGCGTTGTGCTTGTGGGCAACGTGGAAGTGCGCTGCGCTTGACCCGTGCGCTTGAATAAATGCCCACAGCTTGCGCAGCTTCACTTGGCGAAGGCTCGACTTCGGGAAGCCGTAGTGTTCGATCTCGTACCGGATTGCCTCTGCAAGCGCTTTCCGGGTATCGCACGCTGGCAGAAGGTTTGGCCCGGAGTCGGGCATGTAGCAGCCCTGCAACCCGAACATGACTGAGTAGCGGGCGGTGTGTTTGTTTGGCATCAGTAATCCTCTTCTTCGATCGGCTCGTCTACGTCGCTCTGATCGTATCCGGTCAGGATCTCGGGGCGGTAGCGCCCCAACTTTTCCGCGCGGCACTTGCCGCACACGCGGCACAGCGGGATGCCTTGCGCGTCGTGCTCCCACCACGACGGGTTGCTGCTTTGCGTCCCTCCCACGCACGCGTGGGGCTTATTGCTGCTACTCGGCATCGTTAGCCCCATTGTTCAGATCCGCCATGCACAGCGCGCAGTAGCCCTCGACCTTCGTCAGCCCAACGCCCGTCTCGCCGCACGCCTGGCAGTGGCAGTATGGGCGGTCGTGATTGTCGCAGCCCGCCGCGCACGCGTCTGGCGTGCACCAAACCGTATCATCGCGGAGCGTCGTGGTCTGCGCTTGCGCGAAACTCAGCACGTCTTCCAAGTTCACGCCTCGCGCTTCAAATGCCACCTCGCCCGCGCCGCGCACAAGGTGATGCGCAACGCTGTAGACGACGACACGCACCACGAATGATCCGTGCTGCCACCCCAAGCGCACTTCACGCCTCGGGCCACCCTTCATAATGTCCTCGATCACTTTTTCCAATTTCATTTTCAGTCTCCTTTGTTTGCGTCCAACTTGTCTGGTGTCGTTGAACGCACGGTCGGCGTATCCGACCGTGCGGCGGTTCCTGTTCTTAGCGTTTGCCTTTCCAGTCTGCGGACTCCGCTTGCGAGAACATTTCGCGCATGTTGGCGAGGTGCCGTTCGCGCTTCTCTTCTGCGCGTTCACCGAACACGCCGATCGCGTCCGCCAACTGCCCCAGCGCGGCGCGCACCCGTGAGCTAGGCTCATAACTGTTTCGGATCATTTCGATCAGTTGCTGCTGTTCCCATTTAGTCATGCTTGTTTTCCTCTCGCTTGGTGTTGTGACTCGCCATTCGGATATGCCCAACCGCCAGCGGTTGTGCAGAGTCCGCGAAAATAGCCCAGCGCCGGTCTGTTGCCCGTCAGGCCCAAGCCGCAATCCAGTGATCTAGACCGGCGATCCAAGCATCGACCGCGCCGTCGATCGTCGTGCCTGCCTCGCCTACGTGAAGCGCCTTGCGCTTACGTGGAAATTTCACGTCAACGGTAACGAATACGTTGTTGCGAGTGAACCCGATCGTGACTGCCCCGACCATGCGGATATTCGGGCGCGCGGCTATCGCCGCTTCGATCCGCGCGAAGTTTGCCTCAAGTGCTAGCTGATCCATGACTACCCTCTCTCGTGACGCACAGTGCCGCACGATCGGCGTATCCGATCGTGCGGCGGTTCCTGCGTTCAGTCGCTTACGACACCCGCACAATGTCGTACGTGCCTACGCCACCCAAACGAAACGTCGCCTGCGTGCGTTGGCCCACGCGCAGCGTGCTGGGGTGTGGGTGATCTCGATAATCGGCGTAGGCGCAAAGGTAGACATTGCCCAAGCCAATGATACCAATGCGGCCCGACGTGTTTGTGGCATCGGCACCTGGGTCCACCAGCACGAAGCGCGCTTCTGTGTCTGCGTTCATGCGCCACGCCCCTTGCCGTCGCACTCGTCGCAGTAGCTGCTGCTGCACCCCGGATATCCGCACGGTGCCCACGCGCGAGCGCTGCGCCCGTTGCTGCTGCTACCAGAGTCACCGCGCTTGCTGCTGTCGTTGCCTTCGATCGAACACAGCGCCACGCCCTCACCACGCCAGATCACGCGCGCGACAGTGACTGTGCGTTGCTCGCCGTTGGCCTTCGTCACAGTGACCGCTTCGCCGGGCGTGGGTGCGCCGCCGCGCGTCTTGATGCCCCACGCGCCGCTCTTCAGTTTCGTCCATGATGCTTGCATGATGTTCTCCAGTCTCCTGACTGCGCGTTGTGCGCAGTGCTCACACGCAGAAAACCCGCCAAGGCGGATAAGCCTTGGCGGGTTGATTCAGCGGTCGTGTGCATCACTTCGGAAACGGTCTAACGAAACAGTCGCCTGTGCACAGGTCAGTAACCCGCCAGCTAGTACGCTGCTCTTGCCGCTTCTCGACAATGCCTACCATGCCGATCGAGAACGCCTTCGCCTGTGCCTCTGCGCCCAGCACACCGGCAACGGCATGTTCGTAGCTCTTCTGCTCTTCTGTTATGACCCGCAACGCGATCTCTTCGCTCACCATCGCAGGCGAACCGGGTGTGTACCGGGGCGAGACGTAGTAGCGGATACGGTTTGCTGTGCTCGCTTTCTTAGTCATACGCCGTCTGCCTCGCGATTGCGCAGCGGCGGCAGACAGAGCACGCCATCGCGCATTTCGTAATTCACCGGGTCGCTGCTTTCAACGACGCGCGTTTCGCGAACCAACAGCCAACGCGACGCCAAGTCCGCTGCGTAGCACTCCGCTTCCGCGTGCGTCGCGAAACGCAATGCGTTCCCCGCCCACGTACCAGTGCTGTCCGCGACCACCTCCATCTTGTAGCTCACCGTCACGGGCGGATACCCCGTGCCTTGCGAACGGCTTGTGCGCGGACTGACTCCGCGACACGCGCAGCCTTTTTGGCTTCGATGCGCGCAAGCTCCCTCGCGAGTTTGCTTTCGCTCTTGGCGATCATCCGTTGCTGCAAGCGGAGCGCTGCGTCACGCCGCGATTCGTTTTCTGCTTTCTTGCTCATGTTCATTCCTCCTACACTTCGATCGGGAACCACGTCTGTACCGCGACAGCGGCGCTGTCGCTCAGTTTGTCGGTGATGGTCTGCGCAACGTCGGCAGGCACGATCGCGTTGTTCACAGACCAGCCCTCTTCGTTCAGCTTCGACAGCATCGCTCGCCGCATCGCAAGTCCAGCATTGCGACCGCACACCTTTATGGCTTCGCGTGCTTGCGAGAACGCAGCCTGCGCTGCTTCGTACTGCGCTTGCGCGACTCGCGCTTCATGGTCTTCCGGCAGCTTCGTGAGCATGCGCGCAGCGTACTCTGTCGACGTGAGCGCGGATATGAGTGCTTCGGTTTGCTTCGCAGTCACCTCTTCACACAAGCTCGCCAGATCCTCGTTTGCCGTGCGCAGCGCTTCCGCAATCCACGCGTCGCGTCGCGCTTCGCGCAGCAGCGCGACATGCGCCGCGCGTGCCGCAAGACGCGCTGTCTGTGCCGCAGGCTTGCAGCGCCGCAAACCGTCGCTCCACTCTGCGGCGGTGCCTTTCGCATTCAGCACAGCCTCTTCGCGGTATCCGGCGCAATGGAACCGTTCATTCAGTCGGCGTGCCACCGTGGCATCAGACCAGCCGTTGTAGCCGCCGCGCTTGCCCACCAGGCGGCGAACCTCAATCAGCGTTGCCTCGACGGCGCGTCCCGAAACACCGGGCACCGGAACGTCTACGTACGCGTTAGCGTCGTACCCAGGCACGATCCGCACAGACTCTTGCATATCCGACCACACGAAGTCGGCTGCCGAAAACGGCTCTTCCACGATCACCCACGCACCGTTTGCCGTGCCGTCGTCATTTTTCCACGGGCCGTCCACTATTTTCAGTTTCATGTCGCCTCCTACTAGGCTGCGCGTTGTGCGCCGCTCACACGCAGAAAGCCCGCCAAGGCGGGAAGCCTTGGCGGGCTAGTGCGATCACTTGTGTCCGAACCATGCGCGGGACGCGTACCAGTGCCCTTGCCCGCGCAACTCGCCGTCGATCACGATCTTCACCAAGTAGCAGACCCGCACACCCTCCGGGTGGGCGTACGTTCCGCGAGCCACGACCGCCGACCTCGTTTTCAGAGACAGCACCAAGTCGAACGCTGCGTAGTCGCGGATCACCCGCTTCACCGTGGCGGCGTGCTGCGGGTCCGTCCCACGGCACCCGCACATGCAGGGGTTCATGCGTTGCGTGATCTTCACTCGGTTGGTGTTCATGCCTCGTCTCCCTCGTCTCCCTCGTCTTCGTCGTCTTCGTCGCTGTCGTCTTCGTACATATCCGAGTCGTCTTCGTCGCCGCCGCTCGTGTCGATCGACACATGCCCAAACGTCAGCACACCCTCGTCCGCATGCGGCTCAAACGGATGCGTGATCTCGTGGACGTGCCCGCCCGAAAGCATGTTGTTGCCGTTGCTGCTGTCGATATCAGCGACTCGGATACAGCCGATCAGACCGGCGTCCACGCCATACAGCTTGTTGCGTTCCGACCGATCGCAGTACGTGCCGTCGCCGTACGCGGTGGAGAAACAAGCGAACGTGCGCCCGTCTTTCAGCGTGATCACGCCGCCGTGCTGGAGTTCGCCGGTAAGCGCCTCGCAGCACTCGTCCCACACTTCGTGAAGCACGTAGCAAGGATCCCCAATCCAGTAGCGCCCCGCTGGAAGTTGCTTAATGCTCATGCCGCCACCTCCGCAGTCCCGATCTCGATTTCAAACTTCGCCCGCGTCTTCGCCAGCGCCAGCGCGGCTTGCGCCCCCGTCAGCGTGGGCAACCCGATGCGCCCGCCCTGCTGCCAGACGTTCGTCGTGTGCGCAGCGGTGAGATACCAGCACGCGCTGCCGCGTTGGATCGAGACGCGGGTAGCCACCCGCGCGTACTTGTACGAATTCGGCACGGGGCACCCAGACACCGCGTGCATGCTCGCGCCCGAACGCGCCGACTTCGGCAGCAACTCAGCCAACGTCTCTTCGGCGTTCTCAGCCAACATGATGATCTCGGAAGCGCATGTGTACGTGTGCGCACGCGCTGCGTGCCCGTTGCATGTCCGCAGCGCAGCGTCGATCTGCGCTCGGTTCGATTCTTTAATTGCGATTTTCATAGCGTACCTTTCATCGCGCCGCGAAGTGCGGCGCTCACACGCAGAAAGCCCGCCAAGGCGGATAAGCCTTGGCGGGTTGGGTTGTGTTAGTAGTCGCCGGGCGGCGCTTCGTGGACGTCAGGATCCCAGCCGCTGCTGCGTGCCGCCTTGTGACTCGACACGACGTACGAGATCCCCTCGCCGGGGCTCCACGTCGCGACCACACCGCACACGTTCACGATGCAGAGATCCCGCGCTTCTCGCGCACCCCACGCTTCTGCAACGGATATGGCTGCTGCCAGGCTGTCGCAGACAACCGGGCGATCCAGCCGCCTGTTCATCGAGTTCAGCAGGCCCACGCAGTGACTGTTCAGCGATGGGATGTTCACGATTCACCAGCCATATCCGCAATCGCCGCAGCGTCTTGTGCTTTACGGTCGGAGTACGCCGCTTCCGCGACCACCTCTGCTGCCTGATACGTCTTAGCCGCGTCTTCCGCTGCCGCTTCTGCCAGCATTGCCACCGCTTGCGCGGCAATGTGCGCATCACACGCTGCCCTGCACCAAGTCGCCGCTGACGACACGCCCAGCGCATCGTCAGTGTCCACGATAGCTTCGCACGCAGCGTGCGCAGCCACAGCCGCGTCGTACGCCTCTGCCGCAGCCTGCACAACTTTCGCCATCGCCACCACCGATATCGACCAACCTTTTTTCTCTGCCATCGGATACCTTTCTGTTTGAGCTACACGCAGAAAGCCCGCCAAGGCGGGAAGCCTTGGCGGGCGGTGCGGTTCAGTCTTCGTCGCTGTCGGCTTCGTCAACGTCCGGTATCCGAACATGCACGCGCCAGTCAGCGCCATTGTCCTCCGAAGTTCCCCAGAACTCGTGCACACCAAGCACCGGCTGCTCAGTATTGCCCTCCATTTCGACGCAGCTTTCAAGCTCCCCGATCACGCCGTCGTTGTCCTCTTGATCGTCGCACTCGACATACACGACGCGATCCTCTGCAATGCTCTGATTGATAGCCGCCCACATTTTTTCGCTGTAGTTCATAATCAGTGTCCCTTCGTTCGCCCTACACATATCGGATATGCCCAGTTGCGGGCAGTTGTGCAGAGTCCGCGAAAATAGTTCAGTCAGCCGCCGCCGCCCTCTTCGCCTCTGCCGCCGCCAGGCCGGTCAGCGCGTTGGCGATGCACCCTGCCGCCGCCCACGCCGCCGCCGCTTCGTAATCCGTCGCCAGCGCGGCCAGCGCATCGCCGGTCGTACACCACGCGGACGACACGTTCGCGTCCACGTCCAACGCGGCTTCTGCCGCCGCGTACGCGGCAGCGGCTGCTTCGTCCGCTGCCACTGCCAGCGCCGCGTAGGACGCAGCAGCAGCCTTCACAGCCGCCTCGTACGCCTGCTCTGCCGCCGTCAACGCAAGTTGCTCGGCCCACTCACGACCACCCGCCAAGCCGTTGCAGCCGTGCGTGTAGCCCGTGGCATTCACAGTGATGCCGTACGATGCTCGCAACCCACCCGCTTTAGTGTTCGCGATCCGGGGGTCATACCAGTGGCCCTTTGTGATCGTGTAACGCCCGCACTGGGACGTGTACGCCAGATCGCCTGCGTCGTTGATCTTGATCGGCGCGCACCACTTCACCGTGTTCGTCTTCGTCTTCATGGCTGGAAGCCCCCCTCTGCGCGATCGGCGCAGCCGTCGCACTGGTATCCGCGTGCCTTGTCTTCGCGAGTCAGCACGCGCCGCGCTTTGCAGCCTGGGCAGCTATAGATGCGCGGGTTGCCCTTGCGGGCCGCTCGCAACGCCGACTTGCCGCCCGGCTGCGCAAAGTCGCAGCCGCCGTCAAACTGTTCGCTGTCCCAGAATTCACGATTCATAATGTATCCCTTTCCTCGCGCCACGAAGTGCAGCGCTCACACGCAGAAAGCCCGCCAAGGCGGATAAGCCTTGACGGGTTAGGTGCGAACTAGCGAAGCTGCTTCGCAGCGGCGAACGCGGCGGCTTCAGTAGCGTACGCTTTCTTAAGTTTGCGACGGATGCTCTCCCGACCCCGACCTTCCGGCGCTGCGTCCCACAGCTTGCTGGCCAGGACGACGCCCACCGCGACACCAGCCGCTGCCCAGCGATCCCACGCAGCTTTCTTTGCTGCCTCTTCAATATCCGTCGTTGCCTTGGCCTTCATTGTGTCCCTTTTGTTAGTGGGCTGCGGGGTTCGCAGCCCTACACTAATCGGATATGCCCAAGCGCCGCCGTTTGTGCAGGGTCTGCGAAAATAGTTCAGCGGTCACGCAGTCAGCGTGCTTTTCAGCCCAATTTGCGCGACTGGCACGGCAGCGGATAAGATCGCCGCGTTCTCGCCAGGGGTCAGATCGCCCGCGTCGAAGCCGGGCGGCGGCACCGCAAACCAGCACTCCGTCAGCCCCGCCAACGCCCCGGCGATACGCAACGCCGCCGCCTGCTCTTGCTCGCCACGGTCCAGGTACAGAGTGACCTTCCGCGCAGCTAGCCGCCGCAGCCGCGCGATCTTCGCGTCTGACCCCTTGCCCAGCAAAGCGATTGCGTGCGTGCCGACTTTGATCGCGTCGACCGGCCCCTCCACGATCACGACGTGTGGCGCGAGCCGCGCAGAGTCGAAGCCGAACAGCGCGTCAGCCGCCGTCGCTTGCGGCACGCCTGGGAACCCGTTGCGCGGGTTCAGTGTCTTGCGGTACGCGTGCGTTTCAATCCACGCCTTGCGATCTTCTTTCGACAGCCCCTTGGGCGGATCCCAGCACGCGCGTGCTTGCCAGTACACCACGCGACCGTCCATCCGACATGGGAAGATCACATGGTGCAGTTCGCGCCCCTGCGTGCCCGCGAGCAAACCGTGCACATGCATCATGCGATCGTCTATGCCCCGACTGTGCAGGTACGCGCGTACCACCTCGCTCTGCACAGCAGGCACAGCCAGCGCAGGCAACGCGATCGGCGGCAGCATATCCGGCTCGCGCGCGGCTGTCACTGGCGTGCGCATCGTTGCCACCGTCGACAGGTCGAGACTTGCGTCACCGCCAACGTACTGCCCCAGCACGTATTCCATCGCGTCAGGCAGTTCCATTTTGCCTAGCAGTTGGATCAAGTACAACGTGCTGCCCGACACTCGACAGCCCCAGCAAACGAACGCGCCTTTTTGCGCGTTCCATCGCAGGTTGCTGCTACCGCATCGCGGAAGCGGGCAACGAAACAGATACT
>Ga0307377_10007351_pt1 | contig 11391 bp, 10 predicted proteins | sample TR3MG_FD_202535 | JGI IMG/M metagenome (GOLD analysis project Ga0307377, IMG submission 202535) | Soil microbial communities from Risofladan, Vaasa, Finland - TR-3 | ecosystem: Environmental > Terrestrial > Soil > Coastal area > Acid sulfate soil | place: Finland: Risofladan, Vaasa | collected...
CCCAATATACAAGGACCTGGTGATGGAGGAATTGCTAAATTTACGCATTGAAGCAAATCAAAAGCTGCTGGATGATATAGAGGCGACTGCGAACTACACAGTCAATGTCGATCCCGTTTCACTGGCCAGCTTCATCACAAAAACAACGGAAACGATCAGAACTACAAGCAATGGCAGCGCGTACAAGCAAACATTGCTGCGAAACTTGACGGCTGCAAAGCAATTGCAATCGATGATCTGCAAAGCAGACAGCATCAATGCAACGCCTTACATTAAAGAGCGATGGGAAATGGCGGACTGCGGTCGTATATATGGACAAGGCTACAGCTTGCAGCGAATGCCAAAAGACGTGAGACACGCAGCACTAGGCGTTTGCCACAAATACGACTTCAAAGCCAGCGCATTTGCGATTATGGCAGGCCTTGCGTTTGCAATTGACCCATCAATAAAGATCGGCGCAACGCTGGATTACATCAAAAATCGGCAAGCCATTCGCAAACGCATCGCAGATGAACTACACATCGACGAATCAACCATCAAAACAATCTTTACTGCACTTGGGTTCGGCGCTGATTTGAAAAATAATCAGCACAACGCGATACGCGGTGCACTGGCAAAGGCAGCGCGTATGCAACACGACGCGAATGAGAGATTGCCACGCGATGTGTACAACAATTTAGGCGCAGAGGAATTCAAGCGACTAGTGGAGAACAGAACGTTCGGCTACGTCTACGAAGAACTACAGCAGATCAACGCAACAATAATTAACTACTTCAAAACGCGCGACCCCATATTTGGCGATGCGACATATAACGACACTGACCCAAAGACAGGCAAGCGCCGTAACGAAAGGCAAAAGCTAGCTTGGATTTACCAAGCACTGGAAGCAATGGCAATGAAGCAGTTTGCTGATCTAGCGCAGCAAGAGCCGCTGCTGACCACACACGATTGTCTTTACTTCAAGCAAAAGCTGCCAGCAAGCATCGTAGTAGATGCAACGACGAAACTGCAAGATACATTTGCGTTCTTGCGCTTTGAGCATGAGGCGATCTATCCGATTGCTGACGACGCGCAGTTTGCAGAGAGGTTCATTGAAGCAGATCGCTTTGAGCGACAGCACAAGCAACGGATTGAAGAGGAAACTGAATTAGCGGAAATCTACTGCGCAGAGAAAACGCAGCGCCACCAATTACCGAAATTCAATGCTACTGCGGTCAATTGCGCTAATTGAATTAACGTAATTCTGCGCACCACAAAGAACGCGCTCCGAACAGACGCGATCAATTACAGTAATTCGCCCCAAATGCACTGTGGCTCTTACGCAACACGCTATCAATTAGCAAAATTCAGCAGAGCGCGGAGCTGCACAGACCAGCGCAGCGATGCGCTAGATCCCCGTTTGCAGCGTTTTGCGCTGGGTCCGAAGCTCAGTAGTGCTGAACAGCGCAAGCGCAGCTTGTAAGGCTTGTACGCAAATCACGCTTTTCGCAAAACCAAAGAGAATATGAAAACTGTTTGATTACGCAGTAACCACTTGAAATATGGAGTGGATTTGCTGCGGCCAATATCGGTTGTCCTTTGTAATGCAAGAAACTAAGCTACATATACGAAATTATTTGGTTATTTGGGAGAAGCACAATGTCAAAAGCACGCACACTGAAGGACAAAGAGATCAATCAAGTTTTGGGCTACGTAACGCGGACGCGGCACAAGCTGCGCAACAGAGTGATGCTGCTATGCACGTATCACGCTGGTTTTCGCGTTGGGGAAGTAGCTGCGCTGCGCTATGGAGACGTAGTGCAAGCGGACGGCAGCATTTCTGCTGAGGTGCGCTTGGCAGTCGATCAAACGAAAGGTAATCGCGCAAGAACGGTGTTTCTGCCAGAAAAGCTACGCAAGGAGCTTGCTGCTTACGTTGCTGCGTATCCACAGCAGAATACAAACAAGCCGCTGTTCTACACACAAAAGCGTGAAGGGTTCAGCGCAAACACGTTAGCGCAGCACTTCTTCCACCTTTATCACGCAGCTGGTCTTGCTGGCGCAAGCAGTCACAGCGGCCGCAGAACATTTATTACAACACTGGCTAATAAGGGTATCGGCGTTCGTGTGCTGCAAAGTCTGGCGGGTCACAGAAACATCAGCACTACGCAAGCCTACATCGAAATCAACGACGATATGCTGCGGTCGGCGGTGGCGCTGATTTAGAAGGAAAGGCACAAACAACTGTGCGCTCCCATGACGTGATGGCTGGTTTGCGGAATGTCGCGGTGGAATTGCGGTAGAATCCAGAATCACGTCTTACTTAATGTTCTAATCCGCTTTTTATCCAAGGAGTTTATATAATGAATATCCTTGAATGCAACTTTGATAACGATGATGATGCAATGTGGGCAAATCGCTACAATAACGAAATGCGAGTATGGCGGGGCAAGAATCTAGAACGTATTAGCGAGATTTGGCAGGCAGAAGGAAAAGAACCAGACGTTCACGCAATGTTCCAAGATGAGTTAGGGTTAGGTTATAGGTTTAAGGTAGAGTATCTTGACAACGGCTATCGGCTAACGTTTGATGATGCCAAGACAATTACTATGTTTCTGTTGCGATTTAACAGACCTATGTTCGACTAGATGTAGCCGCAAGGGGGTGGACAACTATATGGCGTAACGCATGATATGCAGAGAGGTTAAGTTTAGCTAATTTAGACGAATTTACTTCCTTCTGTTAGTCGCCCGCTTACGCAATTTAGGCGTTATGTGTTCTAGCCAGCCTTCAACACCAGATTCTGTTAGACCGTGCGGAATTGTTAAAACGATAGCTTTTGTAGTTCCACCACCATGCCCACGTCGTCTACCCGCCATATGCTTAATAATTGCACGTACCCAAGCATCGACTGATTGCATCGGGTATGGGATTGGACGGTTGGACGTGCTATAACAATACGTGTACATGGGATCATAATCCGGCATCGTTTCTAAATACATCTGCGTTGCGTACTCTTCTTCAAGATCATGTAACTTAAGCCTTGCTTCATATATCTTTTGCTTAAGGGATTTAGTTTGTCTTGGCATAACAAATTGCCTTAACTACTTTGCAACGTTGTCAATATTCAACCTTATTTTGTTTTTTTCGCCGCGCGGGGTTTTGGCTCAGCTTGCGTTACAACAAGGCGCTTAATCCCAACTGCTTTACCAATTACAGCTAGTATGACAACATCTTTTACTTCGTTAAGTTTTGCTTTGATAGCGTTAAAATCCGCTACGATGCTTGATTTGCTAACAGCTTCTTCTACTTCACCTGCGTAAGCTTTCTGCTCAAGGGCAGCTAGAGCAGCTCTGGCTTTCGCAACTTGCGCCTTAAGTTCAGCAGCAGTTTTGGCTTTGCGCGGTTTCTTCTCAGTAGCAGCTTTCTTTGCAAGACTTGGGCGATCAGTAGTTTTCATATTTCTTTCCTTAGTTTGTTATCCTTCGTTGTCAAGCCTAATACTATCGCCTTTGCAATGCAAGATAGCGCAGCGGAGGGAGATATTTGCTGTTGCACTTGGCTTTTCGATGTATGCGTGTGCTGCTGAGATTGGGCGTGGTGCAAGTAATTTTGCTGAATTTGCATTACACTGGCGACGAAGCACGGCAGCGCAAATAGCTATGTAAAACAACGCTGCTATGGAGATGTTATGCAAATGTTAGGCAGCGTGAAAACTAGCAAAAAAATGCCGTTAAATCAATCTAGGTACGCTACAGCGTGGCAGTACAAGCAATGCCACGGGAAGCTAACTTAGCCTTTGCTTTCAATAGGATAAAGATTTGCTCTAGGCGCTAAATTGTTTTACAATTGTTTCACACAATGGTAAATCAAGCACTTAGTTAGGCAAATGTTAGGCGTAGAGCATAAAGAAACCTTAGAAGATGGAAAGCTGTTGCTGTTTGAGCGCAATGGCATTTTCCAAGCCCGCGTCTATACGGGCGATAGGCGCTATCTCTATCGTAGCCTAAAGACTAACAATATTGCAGACGCACGTAAGCTCGCGCTTCGTTTTCTGCACGAAACTGAATTCAAGCAGCAAGAAGGTTTGCCGCTTACGCAGCTAACGATGTCGCAGTTGATCGATGAGTACGTTGCTTTACGACAAAAGCAGCACGATCAAAGTCTGCTGTCCAAGCCAAACACAAACACAAACACAAAGCAAGGCACTAGCAGCGCAATGCTGCGACAGATAAAGCGTGTTGTGAAGTTTTGGCATTCATACTGTGGCAATACAGCAGTTGATAAGATAGACAACGGCGTGCTGCAAAACTTCATCATTTGGCGCAAAGAATACTACCACCGTATGCCAAAAGAGAGCATACCCAAAAACGCCAAACTCAATCCAGCAGACAAAACGCTAGAGTGGGAAATGACACTGTGCAAAACAATGTTGAAGTACGCACACGAACGTGGCTACAGAGGACAAAATCAATTACCAACTTACTCATTTACATCAGCAACGCGAATAGTACGGCCAGCATTCATATTGCCAGACTACATCGTATTGATTAAGGAACTGCGAAAGTGGATTAGAGAAGCAACTAATGACAGAGAACTTTATCCTCGTTTGCTACTACGTGACTACGTATTGATTTTGTCAAACTCTGGCATGCGCGTAGGAGAGGCTAACAATTTGCAGTGGCGCGACGTTATCGAATTCAAAGACGCGCGCGAACGTAAGAACTACATGTTCAACGTAAAAGGTAAGACTGGAATACGAATGGTTGTACCTCGTACAAATACTGTGCGCTTTTTAGAACGCTTAGCTAAAAGAGCAATTGATAAAGAGCCTACGGATTACGTATTCAGAATGCGCGATGGCAGCAGAGTTATTACGCTAATTGACCAGTTCCAGCACGCACTAGAACGCGCTGGCATACTAGAAAACAGATTTGGCCAACGTTACACGCTGTACAGCTTGAGACATTGGTATGCAGTGAGAGCACTGCAAAAGAGCATCCCAGTGTTCGATTTGGCTAGAAATATGGGGACGTCAGTAGCGATTATTGAGAGCTACTACGGAAGGCAAGCAACGTCTGAAGAACTGGCAACGAAGCTTGGTGGCTAGGTGCAGAGTCTTACTATCGCCCTATATCTCTAAACTTTAGTGATTCACATATGCGCAAATACTGTGAAACGGGCGCCTTCCTATATACGGTCAGCCTTCTCATTATAGCTTAATTTTATTGCCTTTTTTGTCATTAGTCAACCGAAGCTATTGGCTGGTTGAAAATCACGCCTGCGCCGTGGGCCTGCATTACATGTACTACAACTTTGGCCGCATTCATAAGTCGCTGCGGGCCACTCCTGCGATGGAAGCCGGGATCAGCGACCACGTATGGAGCCTTGAGGAAATCGCAAAACTAGCTGATTAACCTTTGCTGCAGTGGCGGGGTGATTACAGCATGCACTTCTGTGATTGAAATCTTGCGATCCACTTCATTGCGCTGCGCATCATAATCAATACTTTCCTCGAAGCTGCAATCTAGACTGTCACCTGGCAAGATCGTGAATGCTCTTGCGTGATATTCGTTAAGCCATGCCTGATGCAATATTTCTACGCGAGTATTTCTGCCGCTACGCAAGACCGTCCATTGCGCATTCCCGAGCATATCGGGGTATCTGACCTTCAAAAACTCGCGCCCTTTGTTAGTAATCGTGTCCACTACACTAGCGTCAATTACAATGACATCATCTGTAACGCCAGTGCCCAATAAAATATCGCCAAGTTCTGATTGAAAAGTAACTATATGGTCTTTGATGGAGTTACGCGCATGGGATACGTCATTTAGCGCAGCCTTAACTTTAGAAACTTTTGGCGGCTCATATCCGAGCAAGAGAGGAGCAGCCTTGTAGTGAGCATCAAGTTCCTTTAATTTTTGCTCAATCTCAGGAGTATCCGCATCTATTTTTTGTAAAAGTAGATGCTTCCCCTTAACCAGTAATTCACCTACCCACTTTTTCCATTCCAAACTACTCAAATGTTCGTCAGGCATTTTTCGCAACACACGCGCTAACAATATCTTAAGGCTTGAATGCTGCACATCATTGAGAATGGATACAGGCTCAAGCTCAGTATTTATGGTGGACAGCAACGCGCGATCTAATGTATCTAGCGATTGCACCAACGCCATAGCGCCGCCTAGAACATCAAGCGCCGCGCTCTTACCTGGAGAGTAATCAATTACTAAGCCAAATTCTCCCTCAACAGCTTCGTTGCTTAGATATCTATCCATGATCAACCCTCAGTATTCAGTTGGCTCTCCGCTCGCGTGAAGGGCTTACTTTGCAAAGTAGTCTTCAATGCAATCTATCTGATTGCTATTTAAGCCATAGAGTTTATATACGATTTTGTCAATTTCTTCATCAGCAATCGGACTCTGCGAGTCAATGGCGACTAGAGCAAGGTCATGTAGTCGTTTTGCGGCCTTTACATCTATAGTGTTCGGCAACGGAAAATTAAATATGTCTGTAACTAGTATTTTAGGAAATGCGCCTTTAGTAGCTTTAGGAGAAGCATTGAAATGGTAATATGTCGCTATTTTTGAATTCATAATAGCCAGCAGTGCAAGTGTGCTTATCGAATTAGATTTTAATATCACAATGACTGCTGGGTCGTGGTAAAGCTCACGATTTGTGTATGCCGCGTATATACGTGGATTAGTAATTTCACGAACTAGAATTCTTTCACCTTTAAAGAATTTTGGCTGACGTGGATTTGCCACTCGATCGCTATATTCAAAATAGTCCTTAGCATTCCAAGCAACGCGATAACGCTTCACATCCTCCCCATTTAGCCAATGCTTGCACGCACCTACTGTCTTAACAGTGGTATGTAACGTACGATTCTTTATAAAACTCTTATCCTGTTTCTTAACCGCATCGTATGCAATGAGACCTTGACTAACGTTGGGGAAGTAAGACGACAGCGGAACAGAACCATTTCTTATTGCAGTAATAATTTGGGTCGCAATGTTATCCAACTTAAATAGCAACCCCCAGTTCGTATTGTTTTGTCGCGCTATCGCGTAATCTACATAGCTCATTGGCATACGAATTAATTCAGCAAAATTCCGTGCATCTGCAGTATTTCTATATCCGATATTGTTGCCAGTATCTTTTCTAGCAGTAATGATTATGTTTTTTACAGTGGCATCATCAAACAGTTTGAATTTTGTACAATCCAAAATCTCAACAAGATCTAATTCAGTAAGAAGGTTCAGTCTATATTCCTTCGCATATACATTGAACAGCAATGTGTTGGGAACAATTAAGGACAATATTTGCTTTGTAGCAAGCAGCATTTGCGCCAGATTTATAAACATATAATAAATTTCAAAATCTGGCACTTTACCTAAGTTACTCGTTACGTATTGCCGTATTGCTTTATCTTTTGTGGAAACGCCGTAAGGTGGATTTCCAATTACAACGTCAAATCCTACATAATCGCCATTGTCAGCTAGCGCCTCTGGAAATTCGAATCGCCACTCAAATGCGTCTTCGTAGATTCTATTGTTCTTAATCTCCTCAATTGCTGCGGTCAGTCTATTAAATTCCAATTTCAGTTTCTCTTGCTTTTGCTTTCGCGCCTTCTTCTCGCTTACCGATTCTTCGAGCAATGTCTGCGGCAGTTCAAGCAGCTTAAGTTCTGCACGTACATTTTCGAGTCTTTTGATTTTGGGGTCGTGATATAGAATTTCAGTACGCAAATCGGACTTAATGTCTTTTATTAGCGCCTCCATGCTCCACTTTTGTTCTTTGCTCTCAGCGTTACGATACGTTTTTACGGCCTGGCGATAGCTATCAAATGAGAGATTGTATTTTTTAAGCGAACCTTTCAAATCAGTGTCTAATGAAAAGCGGCTTATAAGTGAATTGCCCGTTTTGATGTTGATGTCGATATTAGGCAACGTTTCGAGCTCCCCATCGCTCTTGTAATACGCATATTTAAGCAACTCAATCCACAATCTCAAGCGGCAAATCTTTACGGAGTTGGGGTTTATGTCAACGCCGAACAAGCAATTTTCAATGATTGCTAGTTTTTCGTTGAAGAGCGTTTCTTGCACACGCTGACTCTCAGCACTCTTTGGGTTGTAAGCTAGGAGTTGGCCATCCTCATCGCTTACAATAAGTTCGTCATTAGCGATCTCAATATTGTATTCCTTTAGTCTTTTCCCTTCTTTGTCTTGCAGCAAGCGAAGCTCTGCTTTAATTGCAATTAGCTCATTTAGAGCACTAACAAGAAAATGGCCACTCCCAACGGCGGGATCACATATCTTAATACTGTTGATAATCGCGTTGGCTTCGTCTCGCCCTTCTATGCCTATCTTATTGTAAAGTTCGCCCACGCTACTGCAATTCCACGCTTTGGAATCGTTGAATTTCTGAACTACAGCCTTTCTTATCGCCTCTCTACTCATAAACATCGTTACAAAACCTGGCGTGAAGAAGCTGCCGTCCTTGTAGCCGTTTATCTTTTCAAAAATCAATCCAAGCACTGAGGCGTTAATTAGTGTCTTGCTGTCCTCTTGTATCGCATCGCCAGTATCGCCAGCGAAATCGTATGCATCTAAGAATCTAAATAGATACTCGATGGCACGCAATTCACCACCAATTCTCTTACCACTGCTGTCCTTAAGAACGGTCGTTGACAGCACTGGAATCGTCTTCTCATCGCCCAAGCTGCTAATGAATATCGCATTATGCTCGATCGCTGCTGGTTCAAATAACGAACTATTTAGATAAGGCACTTTTGCAAACTTCGCACTAACGTCTGCGTTTCGTTCGCTTGTTTTGACAGCCAATACTTGAAAGAACAAAGTGTTTAGCTCGTCAAACGTTTTGACGCGCCCTACGTTCAAAAACGCGTACGATCCGTCACCTTTGTGATAGGTGATCAGTTGCGCTTCAAGTAGCTTGAGAAACAGAATTCGATCAACCCACGTGATCGCCAGTTCTATTGCTACATTGAACAACTGGCTCCCTTTTGATTCGCCGTACTGCGTACGATTCGGCAGTCGCGCTAACTTATCTACGCTTTCAATTTGAATAATGGCGTTTTCGATTAACGTGCCACTATGTCTGTGGCCTTCTGCGTTTCTTGCAATTAAGCTTCGACCTTTGGTTTTCACTTCCTCCAAACCGATTATGTGCAGTAGTTCAGTGTAAAAGCCTTTGTTTAGGGTGTTACTGTCATTGACGAACGGTGTTTTTAGAAGGTGCTGCGGCGAAAGCAGCTTGAAAAGTGGGATAAGCGTGTTGTCTTTGCCTTTATCGCTGCTCTTTAGTGCAGCTGCAAATTGGTGAATGTTGACGTATGTAAATTCGAGTTCGTCCTTCACAACGTCAATTGCGGGTTTAGCGATATTGGCGTAGAAAAACTCAGTTGTCTTTCCACTCAATCGGCCAGCCGTAAAATCGACGAATTGCTTAACAAGCTTCGCATCTTGCGCGAAGTGCTTTTCGAAGACGCTTGCGTCAAAGATGAACCACTCGTTGATATTCGTAGCGATGAGATGTTTTACTTCCAAATTCTTATTGCCAACTCGCTCCCTCAAGTAATACAACACCAACTCTTGCATTGCTTTTGCGTTGAGATTGTCTTGCGTGACCATTTCATTGCTATGGCTCGCACGCTTGGCTTCTATAATTACACCAACAGAAGCGGTCGCTGCTTTGTCGTTGTGAATAACAAGGTCGTTATGACCTTTAGTGTTGATGTAGAAGAAGGGAGAGTAAAAGGTATTTTTTAAAAAGTCAGCGAGCACATTTTTGTGAAACTCTTCGCTTTCCTTATCGTTGATCTGCGTGAACAGCTTGGAAAGATTGAGTTTGAAGCGATCGAATTCGCTGCGAATTGGTTTGACCTTCAAGTACGCCTTGTTTAATGCTTTGCGCGGAGTGACGATCGAAGGCATGTGTGGGCCCACTGCGAAATAGTGTGCCTCAGATTATCAGCCAATGTTACTACTGCGTCTACCCCTTTAACGTACAGCACCCTCTGCGTTGGCCAGTTGCCGTCGCAATCGTTGGGCGTAGGCCGCATTAGTGCGTTTCTTCAACTTGCTGACGTTACGCATCGCCAACACCTTCTCTAACTCAGTCGGCGGCTTACGCTGGTCGCTGGCAGCGATGTTCGCCATTACCCTTCCCACTTGCGTCTGTTGCTTGACTACGCTTGGTTGCAGTGCAACAGGCTTCTGCGTTGTGTTCGCTACAATTTCGAATACCTTCATCTTCGTCGTCTCCTCATAGTATTTATTGGGGCGACGAATTGAACAAGCACTGAGCCAAGCGATAGCGTCTCTGTGAGACCCTATCGAAGCAAACGATAGGCCAGCACGCCTTCAGCGACCTGGCCTAACGCTGTGCTGCTCACTTCTTTTTGAACGCTGCTTTCGTCGCAGTGGCGACGCTTTCAATCTGTGCGTCCAAATCTCCGCTTTCGACGGCTTGCTTCAGCGTCTCCAGCGTCTTTACCAGATCAGCGTTGCTTGCCACTTCGATTGCATTGCGGCCCTTCGCCAGTTCGACGACCTTTGCACCGTAACGCAACGACACGCACAGCTTGCCGTTTTCACCAGCCCACGCCCAGCTTTTGACGCGCTTGGCGACCTCCACCGTTTTCGTTTCGCCAGTTTCAGCGTCCTTCACCTTGCGCTGTTTCGTCGGCGCATACGTGCTTCCGTCTGCCGCCGATTTTGCCAACGCGATTTGCTCCGCAATTCTCTTTGCCACCTTCGCGCGCCTTTGCGCGACGGGCGACATTTGGACAGGCCGTTTCGCTGCGATCAGTTTCAGATTTGCAAGTGCGTTGCTCATTTTCGATTACTCCTACAAGTTATGGATGAGCCATAACTGTATTGTCGGCCCATAGGTCTGAGCAACCGAAAAAGGCAGACTGCGATTTTCGCCAGCAGTTATATATGGTTATTACTCCAAAAAGGCCGATCTAGCCCCACAAACCCGCAGGTGCTCTATTTAGGCGCGCTGCGTGGGGTCGAATTATTTCTCCTTTCCTTTGGTTATCGCTAAATATCTATGAAGGCAAAAGTAGCGCAACTAATTCAGACCCACGCAAAACAGCTAAATCTGCGAAAAGTAGCGCAACTTATAGTATAGAAAGCAATAGAAGAAGATAGCCAAATAGCTATAGCAATAGGCCAATAGGAGAAGAACTTCTAGTAGTGCTACTGCTTGCAGATTTGGAGAAAGAAATAACCAAACAGGAAAGAGAGAACAAAATATGGAATCGGAACTAAAAACGCGATTGCGGGACGCATTGAAGCTAGCTGCACCAAAAATTGGAAAAGATTATCTGTATGAGCGATGTGTTGCCAAATACATCAACGCAATGCTGCCTGCGATCAG
>Ga0307377_10007352_pt1 | contig 11389 bp, 6 predicted proteins | sample TR3MG_FD_202535 | JGI IMG/M metagenome (GOLD analysis project Ga0307377, IMG submission 202535) | Soil microbial communities from Risofladan, Vaasa, Finland - TR-3 | ecosystem: Environmental > Terrestrial > Soil > Coastal area > Acid sulfate soil | place: Finland: Risofladan, Vaasa | collected...
GTTTGGGAGTTCATTCTACAAAAAAAACAAAACAGCCTCTGCATTTACCCTGGGAAACAATACTATTCCTACCTGGGTTATTTCAATGTCCATCTTCGCCACTTTTGTGAGCAGTATAAGCTACCTGGCACTTCCGGGACAGGCTTATCAGTCAAACTGGAACGCATGGGTTTTCAGTTTATCAATTCCTTTTGCCTCATATATGGCTGTAAAGTTTTTTGTGCCACTTTATCGGTCAATAAACAGCCCATCGGGATATACTTACCTTGAAAGGCGCTTTGGTCCCTGGGCCAAAATATATGTTTCAATCATGTATCTTCTCACTCAAGTAATGAGGACAGGCACCATCCTCTTCCTGCTGGCATTAACACTAAATGTTATTCTGGGATGGAGCATTGTAACAGTGATAATCATCACAGGGCTGAGTGTTATGATCTACTCCCTGCTCGGCGGAATACAGGCAGTTGTATGGACAGATGCTATACAGGGTATTATTTTGATAACAGGAGCTCTGATATGTGTTTTTGTGCTTCTGTTTTCAATGCCTGAAGGACCTGGACAATTATTCCAGATTGCTGCTGAAAATCATAAATTCAGCATGGGAAGTTTCAAATTAGGATTAACCGAATCAACATTCTGGGTGGTACTGATTTATGGCATTTTTATTAATCTCCAAAATTTCGGCATCGATCAAAACTATATTCAAAGATATATGTCAGCCAGTTCTGAGAAAGAAGCGAAAAAATCAGCCCTTTATGGTGGCCTATTATACGTCCCGGTTTCCTTAATGTTCTTGTTTATTGGGACTGCCCTTTTTAGCTATTATTCAGCAAATCCGGGCATTTTGCCGGATAATATACAGCCAGACAGGGTATTTCCCTTCTTCATAATAAACAAACTTCCGGTTGGATTAACAGGATTGCTTATTGCCTCTATTTTTGCCGCAGGTATGAGTACAATATCAACAAGTATAAATAGTTCTGCTACAATAATTCTAAACGACTATTTTAAGAAAAGAACAGAAGGTGAAAATGGTGAAGCAAAATCAATGAAAATTTTATACCTGTCATCTTTTATATTCAGCATCTTCGGCATCCTTATTGCAATAGCTATGATAAATGTACAGAGCGCCCTGGAAACCTGGTGGAAGCTTGCCTCAATATTTAGCGGAGGTATGCTGGGTCTGTTCCTTCTGGGATATTTTTCCAGGAAAGCAAATAATATTGCAGCCATTACCGGGGTTGTGGCCGGAGTACTTATTATCGGATGGATGAGTCTATCTCCACTATTTTTAACAGGACCTGCCGTTCAAAAATATGCCAGTCCCTATCACAGCTATTTATCAATAGTTTTTGGAACGACTGTAATCTTTTTAATTGGATTTCTATTAGGATATCTTATATTTCACTTAAACAAAAAAATTCAGAGAAACACATAATGTTTTATTAAGAAAGTCTTTAATTATCGAAATAAAAGACTAAATATTGTTGAAATGCACAGACGCAGCATTGTATTCTTATCTGTGGTATTCCTTGCAGTTACCTTGTTGAAGTTGAATGCACAATCCACTAAAGTTCCGGGAGTTGTAGTCAATCATATGCCGGCTTCAACTGAAACTTACATTGCTTCACCCAGTATATGTATACTTCCAAATGGTGATTATATAGCTTCAAATGATTATTTTGGCCCGGGCAGCACAGAATACAGTAAGGCATTAACTTCAGTCTTTAAATCCTCCGACAGGGGCAGATCGTGGAAAAAAATCTCTGATATTAATGGCCAATTCTGGTCAAATCTGTTTGTGCATAACGATCTATTATATATCATGGGTACCTGGAACCATAATGGCAATTTCATTATACGGTGTTCAGAAGACGGGGGAATTTCCTGGAGTAACCCTGTTGACAATAAAACTGGTCTGCTTCTCAAAGGTGAATACCATACTGCTCCCATGCCGGTAGTTATACATAATGGTCGGCTTTGGAGGGCTATTGAACACCCTGTTACAGACAATCAGAGTATGCTAACTCATCTTTGTCCAATGGTGATCTCCGCTTCCGTAGATGCTGACCTTTTAAATGCAGATAGCTGGACAGCAAGCAACTACCTCCCTTTCGACTCTACATACCTGGATGGTAAATTCAACAACTGGCTGGAAGGTAATGCGGTTGTCACTCCGGAAGGTAATATGGTAAATATATTAAGGGTGGCAACTTCAGAAAAGGGACGTGAACTGGCTGCTATGGTAAAAATAAGTGAGGATGGATCGAATGTCACTTTTGATCCAGCTACCGGATTTATGGATTTCGTTGGTGGGGCAACAAAGTTTTCTATTCGATATGATCCAAAATCCGGACTGTACTGGGCAATCACTAATATGGTGGACGATATTTTTTCTGGCATGGATGCAGCTGTTGTTCGTAATAAGCTTGTATTAAAAAGCTCAACAGACCTGAAGAACTGGTCAGTAAACAAGGTACTTCTTTATCACCCTGATGTTTTGAGACATGGATTCCATTATATTGACTGGCAAATTGATAACAGGGATATAGTTTTTGTTTCAAATACTGCTTATGATGATGCATTTGGAGGGGCACATAGCTATCATGATACTAACTACGTGACTTTCCACAGAATAAAAAATTTCAGAAAGCTTGTAAAAAAAATAATATCTTTTATCTTATGAAACCCACATGTTATGAAAACACAACCGAGTTTGCGAGCTCAGCGAAGCTAAACACTTATTAATTTCACTTTATCAGCATGTGCGGTTCCCCCGCATGAGCTGGGCAGGCTATCATACCATTAAAATAAAAATTATATAATGATAAAAACAGGCAGACATATTTTATTATTAACAGCAGTAATACTATTGGGTGCTATGCTTATGTCTTGTACCCAGTCTCTAGAAGTACCTGGTGTTGTGGTCGATTATGTTCCGGCGTCAACAAGAACCTACCCCAGTTCACCAAGTATTTGCATCCTCCCAAATGGTGAGTATGTAGCATCTCATGATTTTTTTGGTCCCCAAAGTAAAGAATGGGAATTAGCCGTAACAGTTATTTTCAAATCCTCTGACAGAGGAAAATCGTGGGAAAAAATCGCTGAAATCAATGGCCAGTTCTGGTCTAATCTTTTTATACACAACGCTGCCTTGTATATCATGGGTACCTGGAATCACGATGGCAATTTCATTATCCGGCGTTCATTGGATAATGGGATCTCGTGGAGTGACCCTCTTGACAGTAAAACAGGCCTTCTGCTAAAAGGGAAATACCATACAGCTCCTGTTCCGGTGGTTGTTCATAATGGCAGGCTCTGGAGAGCCCTTGAGCATCCTGTACCGTACAATGATAGTGTGAATCATCTATGTCCAATGATGATATCAGCTCCCACGGATGCTGACCTTTTAAATGCAGATAGCTGGACAGCAAGCAACTACCTCCCTTTTGATTCCACATATCTTGATGGGAAATTCAACAACTGGCTGGAAGGTAATGCGGTTGTCACTCCGGAAGGTAATGTTGTAAATATTTTAAGGGTGGCTACTTCAGAAAAGGGACGTGAACTGGCTGCTTTTGTTAATATCAGTGAAGATGGATCTACTGCCTCTATTGATCCATCAACCGGATTTATCGATTTTGTTGGTGGGGCAACCAAGTTTTCTATTAGATATGATGAAAAATCCGGTCTTTATTGGGCAATCACCAATATGGTTGACGATTTGTATTCTGATATGGATGCAGATAAGGTACGAAATAAACTTGTATTAAAAAGTTCATCTGACTTGATTAACTGGTCAGTAAAACAGGTACTACTTTATCATCCTGAAGTTAAATACCATGGTTTTCAATATGTTGACTGGCAATTTGACGGAAACGATATTATTTTTCTTTCACGTACTGCTTACGATGATGAATTTGGAGGAGCACATAGTTATCACGATGCTAATTATATAACATTTCACCGTATCATTAATTTCAGAGAACCTGTAAAATAGTATAATATATTATGAGAGCGGCCCCACTTAATATATTCTTAATATCATTATTACTGGTTGGTGCCATACCGAAGGCATGTACCCCTTCTATTTCAGTCCCTGGAGTGATAGTAAGTCACATACCGGCAAAAACTCTTACATACCCCAGTTCACCAAGTATTTGTATTCTTCCAAATGGTGATTATGTAGCCGCATTTAATCTTTTTGGCCCGCGCAGCAATGAATGGAAACAGGCTATAACAGAAATTTTCAGATCCTCTGATAGTGGTAAATCGTGGAAAAAGATCTCTGAGATAAATGGCCAATTCTGGTCCAATCTTTTTGTGCATAACGATATATTATATATCATGGGTACCTGGAACCACAATGGTAATTTTATTATCCGAAATTCCCTGGATGGAGGAATCTCATGGAGTAAACCGGATAACAATAATACAGGACTTCTATTGGAGGGAAGATATCATACTGATGCTGTACCAGTGGTTAATCATAACGGCAGACTCTGGAGAGCCCTTGAATATTCTCAGATATGGACCTCACCAGCAGACACACATCTCTGTCCTATGGTGATCTCTGCTCCCATTGAAGCTGACCTGTTAGATGCATCAAACTGGAGAGAATCAAATTACCTTCCTTACGATACTACATACCTGGATGGCAGATTTTACAAATGGACAGAAGGTAATGTGGTTATTACTCCGGAAGGCAAGATTGTTAATATTTTAAGGGTAGGTACTCTGGAAAAGGGTCGTGAGCTGGCTGCTATAGTAAATGTAAGCGATGATGGATCGACATTATCCTTTGATCCGTTAACAGGATTTATTGATTTTATTGGGGGAGCAACTAAGTTTTGTATCAGGTACGATAAAATATCCGGTCTCTATTGGACAATAACCAATATGCCAGGAGAAGAATTTTCTGATAGGGATGCTGCCGAAGTACGTAATAAGCTTGTGCTAAAAAGTTCATACGACCTGAAAAACTGGGTAGTGAACAAGATGCTTCTTTATCATCCAGATATTAAAAAGCATGGTTTCCAATATGTTGACTGGCAGATCGATGGAAATGATATAATTTTCCTGTCGCGTACTGCTTACGATGATGAATTCGGAGGGGCTCATAGCTTTCACGATGCTAATTATGTGACTTTCCACCGTATTGAAAATTTCAGAGATCTTGCAAAAAACTAATAATCAATATTTTATGAAAACAAATCGACTAATTTTTACGTTAACAGCATTATTGATAACAGGTATCATTCTGAAGTCATGTACCCATTCAGCCAAAGTTCCAGGCATAGTAGTCAATCATGTTCCGGCATCATCTGCAATATATGTTGGCTCACCAAGTATATGTATACTTCCAAATGGCGATTATATAGCCTCTCATGGATTTTTTGGTCCGCGTAGTACTGAATGGAAAACAGCCGTAACAGCTGTCTTCAAATCCATTGATAAGGGTAACTCGTGGGAAAAGATCTCTGAAATAAATGGTCAATTCTGGTCAAATATTTTTGTGCATAACGATCTGCTTTACATAATGGGCACATGGAACCACAACGGTAATTTTATTATAAGACGTTCAGTGGATGGAGGCAATTCCTGGACTGATCCTGTTGACAGCGAAACCGGTCTTCTTCTGGAAGGAGAATATCATACAGCTCCTATGCCGGTTATTGTTCATAATGGCAGAATCTGGAGAGCAATTGAGCATATCGTTCTATTTAAAGACAGCGTGGACACGCATCTTTGCCCAATGGTAATCTCAGCTCCTGTAGATGATGATCTGCTGAATGCATCGAATTGGAAAGCAAGCAACTATTTACCTTTCGATTCCACATACCTCGATGGAAAATTCAAAAATTGGCTGGAAGGTAATGCAGTTGTTACTCCGGAGGGGAACCTGGTAAATATTCTGAGGGTGTCAACTTCGGAAAAGGGACGTCAGCTTGCCGCTGTGGTCAATATCAGCGAAGACGGATCGACTGTTTCATTTGATCCATCAACAGGTTTTATGGATTTTATCGGTGGAGCAGTCAAATTTTCCATCCGTTACGATAAAATTTCAGGACTATACTGGACAATCAGTAATATGGTTGACGGTAGTTTTACTGATATGGACGCAGCCATAGTGCGAAATAAACTAATATTGAAAAGTTCACCTGACCTTAAAAATTGGACAGTAAATAAGGTACTTCTTTATCATCCTGATGTTGAAAATCATGCGTTCCAGTATATTGGCTGGGAGTTTGACGGAAGCGATATAATTTTCCTGTCTCGTACCGCCTATGATGATGAATCCGGAGGAGCACATAGCTATCATGATGCTAATTACATTACATTCCATAGAATAATAAATTTCAGGAAACTTGAAACTAAATAAAAATCACTCAATTATGAGAACACATCGCCCTAGTATCGTTAATTTATTGGCATTATTTCTTTCAGTTTTGATGTTACAACTAAATGGCCAATCTGTAAAAGTACCTGGTGTGATTGTAGATCATATCGCGGCATCAACAAAAACATATATCGGATCACCTAGTATTTGTATCCTTCCAAATGGTGATTATGTAGCCTCACACGACCATTTTGGACCTGCATCGACTGAACATCAACAAGCATTAACGGCTGTTTTTAAATCAAGCGACAAAGGAAAATCGTGGAATAAGATATCAGAGATAAATGGACAATTCTGGTCGAATCTTTTTGTACATAAAGATGTCCTATATATCATGGGTACATGGAAACACCATGGTAACTTCATAATCCGACGCTCTATGGATTATGGGACCACCTGGAGCAATCCGGTTGACAGTAAATCAGGTCTTTTACTAGAAGGTGAATACCATACCGCACCTATGCCCATGGTTATTCATAATGGCCGACTATGGAGAGCTATTGAAAATGCCAAATCTCATACCACAGCCTGGGGAAAACGTTACAGTGCAATGGTAATCTCTGCTCCTGTTGATGGAGATCTTTTAAATACAAAAAGCTGGACCAAAAGTAACTTCCTGCAGTATGATTCAACCTACCTTGATGGTAATTTCGGGGGATGGCTTGAGGGTAATGCTGTTGTTACACCAGAAGGTAAACTAGTTGATATTTTACGGGTAGCAACATCAGAAAAAGGACGAGATATGGCTGCTACTGTCAATATCAGCGAGGATGGATTGACTGCCTCTTTTGACCCGGCAACAGGATTTATGGATTTTGTTGGCGGAGCCAGGAAATTTTCGATCAGATATGATGAGAAATCAAAACTTTACTGGACAATCTGCAATATGATCGGCGAAAGTTTTTCTGAATTGGATGCCGGGTCTGTTCGAAATACTCTTGTATTAAAAAGTTCTCCTGACTTGCAAAAATGGGTGGTAAGTAAAGTCCTTCTGTATCATCCTGATGTAAAAAAGCATGGGTTCCAGTATGTCGACTGGCAGTTCGATGGAAAGGACATTATCTTTCTTTCCCGTACATCATACGATGATGAATTTGGCGGTGCCAATAACTTTCATGATGCTAATTATCTTACATTTCACCGGATAAATAATTTCAGGAAGCTGGCAAAAAGGAAATAGAGAATTTACGGACAGTCCCATTTGCCCATACGCCCTTGAGCCGTTGTGCCTTTGGGCAGTTACGCCATTCCACCGTTGCGCCGTTGTGCCGTTGCGCCATTACGCCGTTGTGCCATTCCACCGTTACGCCGTTATATATCCATTTCAACAACAGTGATCCCTGACCCTCCAAACTCCACATGTTCATCGCGAAATGACTTTACAACATCAACTGTATCAAGATATTGGCGTATTAACTGACGAAGAATCCCGTTACCTTTGCCATGAAGTATCCTGAGACGCCGATGCTGAACAATAAGAGCATTGTCGATAAGATCACGAACCTGGTTAAGGGCCTCCTCACCTCTAACTCCACGGATATCAATCTCAGGCTTAAAACTAATATTACGCTGAACTAATACAGGATCATTTCCCCTCTCCGGTTGATTAGCTCTGAGACTTTTCCTGAGGTCGGATCTGGTTATTCTTTCAATTTTATCAACGGTAACAAAGAATCTAAGACTACCTGTTTCAACCTGTACCTTATTACCTTCTATTGCTATCACCTCACCTGCTGCCTGTGTATCTATCATCCTGACTGCATCACCACTTTTAAGTGGCTGGTCAGGAGAAACAGGCAGAACTGGTTTTTCCTTAACCGGCTCTCTTTCTACCTTTAACTTTTTGGCCCGGGACCTTATTTTAGCCATCTTCTCCTCAACTTTAGTCTCCCTAAGTTTCGTATCTTCTGCAACAGTATTTTTAAACTCTTCAAGCTGCTGACGAACATCTTTTGTCTTCTCCTTTTCAGCCTGCGACTCTTTGATCTGCCTTATAGTGCTTTCGATCATCCTGTTTGATTCCTTTAGTAATTGCCCAGCTTCATCCTTTGCTTTACTAATGATCTCTTTCCTGAGGTTCCTGGCACCCGAAAGCTCATTTTCATATTCAGATATCATCTCCTCCAGTCTTTTTTCCTGCTGCCGTATACTCTGTCTTTTTGTCTCCCAGTATCTCTTATCGCGGGCAATATCCTTGAGGTGTCTGTCATAGTTTATGTTCTTCACACCTGCTTTTTCCGAAGCATGAGCAAGGATCTCTTCAGGTAGTCCGATTTTGCGGGCAATCTCAAAGGCAAATGAGCTCCCGGGCTTACCAATTGTCAGTTGAAAAAGAGGTTGCATGAGATGATTATCAAAGACCATTGCCCCGTTTACAATTCCATCGGTTAGTGATGCAAAATGCTTAAGATTTGTGTAATGAGTAGTTATGACACCATAAACTTTATTCCGGTTTAACTCGCCAAGAATTGCTTCAGCTATTGATCCTCCAAGCATTGGCTCTGTACCAGTTCCGAACTCATCTATTAAAATCAGGGTTTTTTCATTTCCGTTTTTTATGAAGTACTTCATATTAATGAGATGAGAGCTATAAGTACTTAAGTCATTATCAATGCTTTGCTCATCACCAATATCAATTAGTATACTGTCGAAAATCCCTGTTTCTGAACCCTCTGCTACAGGGATAGTAAGTCCGCATTGTAACATATACTGAAGCAATCCAACGGTTTTTAAACATACAGATTTACCTCCGGCGTTAGGCCCGGAAATCAATAAAATTCTCTCTTTTTCATCAAGTATAATATCCAGGGGAACAACCTTTCTGTCTGGTATTTTCTCAAATGTTAGTGATAACAAAGGATGTATTGCCCTTTTCCACGACATAAAGGGTTTGTCAGTCAGTATTGGTTTTATTGATCCAAGATGGTTGCCAAGAAGTGCTTTTGCCCTTAAGAAATCTATTTCACCAAGAAACTGGTTTGACTCAAGCAGATCATCAATATATGGTCTGATATTGTCAGCAAATAATATCAGAATCCTGACAATTTCTCTCCTCTCTTCATACTCAAGTTCAACAATGTCATTATTGATCTCCACTATTTCTTCGGGCTCAATGAAGACAGTTTTACCTGAAGCTGACTGATCATGAATAAGTCCCTTGATCTTTCTTTTATCATAAGCACTTACAGGGATCACTCCTCTCCCGTTCCTGATTGATGCTGAAGTATCTGAATCGACTATTCCATCAGCCTGAGCCTGTTTCATAATAGCATTCAGTCTTTTCGATACCTGTATGCTTTTACCAACCAGCTCAACTCTGATCTCTTTTAATCTTGAAGAGGCATTATCCTTAATTATACCTTTTTTATCAATTATCCTGTCAATGGCATCCAGAACATATGGATAAGTCTTTACAGAGCTGCACATTTCACTAACAACAGGATATCTCTCTGCCTCTTTAGCCTTGAAAAAATTTAGTATAGTTTTAACAGTTTCCAGTGTTCTCTTAAGGTCAAAAACCTCAGAAACCTCGGGGAATGTACCTTCAATTCTGATCTTATTGAGACAATCAGAAATTTTATAATAATTTTCTGAAGGGAAATAATCTTCGAATTGCAGTAACTGCTGGAATTCATATGTTGCTGATAGTTTATTAGATAAGGTATCAAAATCATTGATGAATTCAATAGCCTCTGTTCTCTCCTTTCCCATTGGGCTAAGACATTTCTCAAACAACAGGTCTCGTATCCTGTCAAAGCCTGTCTTGTTTTCAAAATTTTCAGGGTAAATCATGGTCAAAGATAAAAGACAAAAGTAAAAAGATAAAAGAGTAAAACAATATACCTGAGGGACGAGTCATATAAGAGCATTTAAACCATCCTTCATTTTAGCTTAGGATGGCAATGCAAATGAATGAAGAATGCAGAAGTTATATCTGATTTCAACATTCGAATGCTTCTCATTCTTAGATAAACTTAGATCCTTAGCCCCCTGTATACTATCTGTGTAAGTCCATACAGTCCCCCTTAAAGGGGAATTGGGGGGTAATTATGCCGTGATTAATGCAGTGATTAACTCCGTATTTACTTTGTAAAAATCTGTAGTTATTAATTTTCTGTAAGATTTTTTTTACATTTGGGCTTCTGATTGCAAACCTTTAATAATCATATCATGAAAATGAAGAAGATCACAACCTCAATAATGCTTTTGCTTTTCCTTCCATTATGGTTAATGTCGCAGGAAAATGTTGATCTCGGAATGATCTACAAGATCAAACAAGAAGGATTGAAAAATTCCGGTATTGAAGATCTCGCTTTCTGGTTAACTGACTTTGTTGGTCCCAGGCTTACCGCTTCCAGTGGAAACAATCGTGGTAACGAATGGGCAAAAAAGAAGATGGAAGAATTCGGATTTGAGAATGTAAGGATTGAAGCTGCAAGGGATTTTACCCGCGGTGGCTGGGATAATCTGAAAACTTATGCTGCCATGACAAAGCCATACTACGCTAACTTTGCGTGCAACCCTGTAGCATGGACAGGCAGTACAGAAGGAGCTGTAAAAAGTGAAGTAATTCTCCTGGATGTCAGCACTGAAGCCGACCTGGACAAATATGCCGGAAAACTCGCAGGTAAAATTATTCTAATGCCTTCTACAGCAACATATGAGGCTAGCTTTGAACCTCTAGCCAGCCGGTTTACTGATGAACAATTAAAAGAACTGGCAATGGCAACCTCTCCTTCACAGGGCAGAAGACCACAATATAACAGGGCTGCAATGATGGCTCAAAGAGAACTTCGATCAAAAGTATCTGAATTCGTTAAAAATGAAAAGGCAGCTGTGATCCTTAATAGTTCAGGGACATTTAATGTTCCAAGATCAAATGGTGCAAGTTTTACAGCCGGGACAGAAGAGCCTATTGCAGAACTTAATCTGCCAATTGAAGACCATGGCAGAATGGAACGGCTTTTAAGGCATGATGTACCGGTTGAG
>Ga0307377_10007353_pt1 | contig 11388 bp, 16 predicted proteins | sample TR3MG_FD_202535 | JGI IMG/M metagenome (GOLD analysis project Ga0307377, IMG submission 202535) | Soil microbial communities from Risofladan, Vaasa, Finland - TR-3 | ecosystem: Environmental > Terrestrial > Soil > Coastal area > Acid sulfate soil | place: Finland: Risofladan, Vaasa | collected...
ATCTTCATAGATAACTATCTTTTCTTCTCCTTCACCCAAATTAATTAATATCTTATCGGGACTTGCCTGAAACTCGTCTATCCTATCTTCAAATACAATCCTTGCAACTTTTATCTTTTCTTCATTGACTACAGGGTCTTTCCTCAATTCAATTAATTCTTCTTTTTTTGATTCATAAGTTGGAGCTTCTTCTTTTACTACAATGGTTTCTTTTAGGGTATCCCCTACTACCTTCTTTTGTATCTCTGCTAATTCAGTAGTTAATTTAATTATTATTCCCTGATTATCCCGAAGAATTTCCATTGTCTTTAGTTCATTGCTTTTTTGATTATTCTGCCATTTATGGTAATATTGATAGCCAGAATAGCCACAAAAACCCAACATACCTATTATCACTATCACTAAAATAATCTTAAATATTTTCATTTTATTAATTCCTTTAATCTACCTTCTAATTCATTAATTTTTACTTTTTTCCTTTTATCATCTTCTCCAAAATCATTTTTTATTACTTTCCCACTACCATGAGTAATTAAAAATGTTATTCCATATTCCATAATTTCTAATATACATTCAATCTCTCTCTTAGATAATTCTACTTTCATCTTTTAATCAGCCCTTTAATCTTCTTGTAAATACCTACACAAACTTTCTTTATGCTTACCCACCAAAAACCTAATACATCTTTGGGGTGAAAAATAAAGAATACGATACAGATTACAGAAACGATGTTAAAAATTAGCTTTGCAGTATCCATTAGATATACTTCTCCTTTCTTAAAAAACTTTTTAAATCATTTTCATACCCCGAATAAATCGGAGTTTGACCATACTTTTTAACTAACCAATATCGTGAGGGGTTGGCAGGCATGACATCAATATGAGTATGTGAAGGGTATACGCCAATTCTAATGCCATCTACCAGTTCAGCCATTAAGGCAACTTCTACCGGCTTTACTCCCTTAATCTGCATATCGGCAGCCTTGCCTAATACATGTGGGGAATTGCTATCTCCACCACTTCTAATATTCTCAGCCTTGCACCTTACGCCACTGGTAATATTGATTGGTTTATTACCTATAATTTCTCTTATTTCCTCCAATCTATAAACTAAATTCAGGTCAATATGTATCTTCTTCTTTTTGCATTCCGAGCAGCAACATTTAAATTCATACTTACTAAAATGTTCAGTCAGGTCTCCCATTTTCTTTTTTCTCCTTAATTCCATTACGGCCTTTAAAATAAAAACCTATTGCTATTGTTACAGCACTGCTAAAGGTTACATAATAATCTCTAAAGCCTTCTGGCAATGCCACCTGATTAATTAATAACCGATATCCCGCAATGAGAGTAACAATCCACCAGATAGAAAACATCGTAAAAGTTAATATTCTTCTAATTAAAAAATTATGTTGGTTGAAGTATTCGTTTATCACGATTTATGTCCCATAAGATAAGATGTAACCCCTGCCACTATTGCCGATATAAACATACTAAAAACCCCTACAATAGTTTTCATACGTGGTATTTCCTTACAACTTTCTTTAATTTCAACGATATCTTCCTTCATAAATTCCATACTTGTTTCTATCGCTGCCAACCGTTCTTTATTGGTTTTTTCCATTAAATCATCTCCTATGTAGTTAAAGTTTTCCAACCCGTAGAGGTTACCCCTGAAAGTATTCCATTATTAAAATCAAAAAACATACTACCTTTAATTAATGGCGCTTCTGGTATCGCACCAGATGAACCTGCTAAAAATCCCACTAAATAAACTCTCTTATCTATTAAGGCAGTACATATCCCACTTGAATAAGTTGCTGCATATAATGACAATTGATTAGAAGTCAATGCTCCTGTAGTTCCACTCAAGACCCCACTTTCGCCTAAATATATGTTATAAGTTCCGCTACCTGTAGTCGTAATATCATAACTTCCACTTGAACCATAATAAACTTCATTACTATTTATTAAAGCAGTCCCGTCATTATAAGGAATAGTTCCCGTTGTGCCTCCCGTTGACATTGCAAAGGGGTCTCCAGTGGTCGGCACTATTGCATTGAATTTATCCCTTGTTATCCATTTAGTGATAGGTGTAGAGGGTTGCTGATTTGTAACGTAAAGGCTGAAAGTAACCCCCGCCTGTATCGCATTTGTGGGAATATTTACCCTAACAAGTATTATCCTATAGCAATTAGCAGGTATATCCCCAAGTATGGCATAATTATCTTTTCCTATCGCTTGAAACTCTGGCATATTATCATCGGTTACGCCAGTGAGGTCTCCACTCGAACCCCCCCCTGTACTTGCTGCACCTGCTACAATAGTCGTAGATTTCACTTCTACCCAGTGTTGAGTAGTAATATTATCTGTTTCATCTCCGTCGGCATCCCTAACGGTAATCTTTACAGAAGTCATCTTTGACGAATCTAATACCCCTCCTCTATCATTCCAAATATGATATTCTGTCCCTGATGAACCAGGTTCATAAGTCCCTGCATCACCTGTGCCATAGTTTATAGCTGTAATTTCTCCAGTGCTTGTCGCACTGTATATTTGTGGATTCGGGTCTACTGCCATTTAAATCACCTCACTTTTAATTAAAGAGCTTTTCCATATATTTTAAAACCACCATCTTTAAGTTCAGCCCACCAAGTTACTCCACCATCTAGAGAGTAGAGTATTTTTCCATCAGGATATAGATTTAAAGTATTCCATATCCCTGCAGAATGAGTAGAAGTTCCACCGATTAAATGTAATATAATAGCATATTTTGTTCCGCTTACTAAATCATATTCGGTTAAATCTATTCTTCTCCATTCTCTATTTACACCGGGATTCTCGATTGCATAGGTTAATGTATTTCCATTGGTTTCGCCAGATGTAAGAATATCCCCTGTAGGCATATCACCCGCAGTTGCTTCCCGAATTTCTACATAAATAGTCCCTGGTACACTTGTGGAATATCTCCTAGCTAGCAATAATTCAATATAATTAATAGTGTGATCCGATGTAGCTGTGAATGTCTGTCCTCTCCACCAACTATTAGCATAGAAATATGAAAAAAATGTAGCACCATCTGCAAGATAATATTCAAATAATTGAATTGATGGAGCTGATATTGTTGGCGGTAAAATTATCGGCAATTCCTTACAGCCATTTTTATATAAAATTCTCACTTTATCACCTACTTCTAAATTAGGGTTTGCCGATAGAGTAAATATTTTAGGGTAAGCTCTATCTGATTCGGATATAAAGACATCATAACTACCATCGCCCCTAACTACTGCAACCGTGCCAGTTACCACATTGCCCCGATAGATAATATTGCCTATGGAATCTTTTATAATTGCGCTAATGGGTTTTAACATAAATAATCCCCTATGCTCCTAATGAATTTACCCCGCCTGTCACTTCAATAAATTGTATATCCCGAAGTATACCCGCTATTACAGGTTTTTCCCGATTACCATATTCCCATAAAATACCAACCTTATCGCCAACTGCATAAGTCGGGCTGGTTACAATAGTAAATATATTGGGATATTCTTTCCCCGAACCTGCTATCTCAACTTTATATTTACCATTCCCCTGGTCTTCTTTTATTTCGGCTGTGATATAAGTATTTCTAAAAGTAATATTCCCTGCTGTATTTTGTCTATAAGCTTGTGTTAAATTAAGCATAATAAACACATCCTATCCGTGTACGTGCTTTCATTTTACCTTCTGAATCTGCTCCGATAGTATGAATAACTTCTTCTACAAAATATCTATCTTCATCATAACCAATCTTTTTATCAGTCAATTCTACGGTTTGTCCTACAATTAATTTAGGATTAAAAGGAATTTCAAAATCGGGTTGTTTAATAAATCTATGGCTATCAAGACAAACATTCTCCCCTATTCGCCTACATTGTGCTTCCGTTTCGGCAAGTGGAAATTCAAGCGTGCCTTCATTATTGGGTTTACGTTCACCATAAACACCGATGGATATATTATCTGTTACCGTTGCTTTGACTTGCGTATAAGTTATTGTAGAGGTAAAAGTTTCTTCTGGATTTTCTTCTTCAAGTTCTTCTATTCCACCGCCTGTTTGGTTTTTTATTTTAAAAGTAATAGTTATTGAAAATGCTTGTTCAGTTGCTGATAATGGAGGATATTCATAACCTATTTTTCTTGCTATAAGTACATAATTACTACTTTGCCCTGCCTTTGTAGCTCCACCACTAACAGAAAATGAAAGACCCTGTATTTTCCCACTATCAGAACCAGTAATTTTAAATTTATAATTCTGAGATACAGGAAAAAGATATCCTAATGGTTTTGTATATCCTGTATAAAAGGCAGTAACCTTAATAACAGCATCACCTTCACTCCAGCCAGTTATCACTTCACCTGCAGTAAACGATGGAGAAAAATTATAATTTGTATATTCATATACTTCTTCATCTGGTACAACTTCTACTGGCACTACTGGATTAACAGTTATAACTTCTTCTTCAAATATCGCACCTAATATAATTACTTTATTTATTATTCCTATATCCGATGTTTCCAAACCCAACTGAATAAATTTATCTTCCCCATATTCCCAGTCAGCAACAGGATAGGAAGTCTTGTTAGATTTGATTTTTCTTATCTGTAATTTCATTATTGCATTCTCATCATGTTGCACATACCAACCCTCTATTGCACATTCCTTTTGAATCATATCCCAGATAGTCTGGTCTTGAAAACTGTGGTCAATAGTCACCTTATCGCCAGTAGGCACATTAATATTAGTTATATTTGCCTGTCCAGCAAGATATTTTACCATCGAACCCCTGTATGATTTATCTGCTGAATCTTGAACCGAAATTAAGGTCATTGTTTTATCTAATAATTTCTTGCCATAATCCCTGCCATTAATCTGTAATCTATACCCGCCATCATAAGTGGTACGAGTTTCATCTACCAACCCTGTAAATAGTTTAAATGCTTGCCCGTTAACATATACAGTGATTATTACTATCGAATTAACTGCTATATAATAGGGAGAGATTAACGGAGAATATTTTGGACTTCCTAAAGTGAATGAAAAGGTACTAATATAATTTAAATTATGTGCTATTGTTATATCTCCTATTAAGGAATCGCTTACAGGTTCACCATCAACAGTAATAGCGATTCGTATTCCTTGCCCAACATTGAAATAAGTACCGATAATATCTCTTCTAACATCAAGTTGGCAAGGAATCCTTACTCCATAAAAATCAGTTCCCCCTGCACTTGTTGAACCATTATCATTTACTAATAATTCGCAGGGTGATATATTGGCATAAGTTTTTTGTATTACACTTATTCCTGTACCATATAGACTCATTGTACTAATATTTTCCGTACCCACGAATTCTATATTAGTGCAAGATGTTTGATCTCCTGCTTGATACCAATATCCACTATGGTCAGGTTCTTCACATGCAATAGTGCCACCCGTAAAATAGCAACCTAAATAATCACCTTCTTGAACTTCTAAATTTACTTCAAATGTTTGTATGCTCCCAGCAGTAACTGCTCCAATAGTTTCAACATCTCTTGCAGAAAGATAATTTCCACTTACTACATAAAAAGTGGCAACTTTCAGTCCTGTTATATTTGTAGCAGCCCATATTTCTATAGATGTGATTCTTCCGGAAGCATTGGCAGGATTGTCTTTATTTACATTTGTAGTTTCAAAATCATCAAAATTCCCCTCTATTGCAGGACTACCAATGTCTACGGATAAAGCCTCTCCTTCGCCACCCTGTTCACTTACTGCCACAAAACAATCTATTTTTGTTTCCATTACGCTTCCTCTAAAATTAAATTATATCTAACGGTGTGATCCGTTGTAGAAGTCTTATAAAGTAATTCGTGTCTATCCGAAACAATATGAACAGTGTATGCAGGTGGGTAATAAACGATTATATTATTAGTTCCAGTGGTACTTACTGCAAATCTCATTACTCCAGAATTTGATATATGAACCGTTCCTACTCCAGGAGAATCACCTGAAGAAATTACCACCGTTTGACCTGAACTCCCTACGGTAACGCTAATATCACCAGCATCAGTAGTTCCTAAAGCTCGCAGTAGGCTAATACCTGCTGTACTTGTACTGCCGGATAAGACTTCTGGTATTTGAATATGGTCAATGTAACTCATATTGCCAGTTTTTAATGCTTCTGCTCTAATTGCCAACCTCAACGATTGAGTTATCCCCGGTAGTTCAAAGTGATATTTTGTCATGGCAGTATCTTCTGAATTGACTGCATAATTAGTAATCAATGTACCGTCTAAGGTTCTCTCATTTGTTTCTAACTTAATTGGTTCAAGAATATATCCCACTGGTATAGGTATTTGTACTGAACCTAATATTGCATCTGCCATATTATCCCCTCCCCGGTACTAATTCAAAACCTGAACGCCTGAATTGTCTTATACTCTCATCAAGAACTTTCTTTACTTCATAAGCTATATTAGAAGCATTGCCGCCACCTGAAACATTAACTACAATTGAAGGTGAAAAAGAATTACTATTATTTGTAGTATTTTGATTTTTAGGAATAACTGCCTCGCCCTGGTGTAATTGGTATAGGCCAGTCTTTGGTACATAGGGAGTGCCATGTGGGAGTTTTGGTATATAAGACGGTACGTATCCGGTTTCTGCTATCGTGGGTACGCCAGCCAAAAAGGCTTCGGAGGCTGCCTTTTTTGCTGCTGCTTCTACTGCTTTCCCAACTGCATCAATTTTATTTATCAATCCAGTATATTCATCTGTTATCCCCTTAATTGCCGCTTTCTGGATATTAGCACTTTCTTCTGTTTTTCTCGCTGTTTCAATTAAAGCATTCTGTTGCTCCACTAATTTTGCTTTAATTAAATCAATTTCTTTTTCATACCATTCTTTTATTAAAGTCAATTCTTTTTTTTCATGGTCTGCTGCTAAACCTGCAGTTTTGATTATTGCCTCTAATTGCTCTTTTTTGGTTAATAGATTTCTGGCTGCAACTTCTTCTTCGGTATGTGATAATTCATATAGCCTATCCTCTATGGGTTTTATTGCATTTTCATACCTTTCCATTGCTTTTTCTACTTCATCTGCAATTTTCTCATTGGCTTCTGCTGTTTCCTCTGCTAACCTTCGTACCCATTCGTCAAAGGTTTCGATTACCTGGCCAAATTCATTTAATGCAATTTTAGCTTCGTCTGTTTCTTCTTCAAGTCCTCCCATTGAATCAGTTAAATTATCAACCCCCGTAGTTGCCCCTTCGGCTTTTTCCCCTGCTCCTTTGGCTTCATCTCCGAATGCGCCCAATGCTCCACCGCCCCCGGCTGCTGATTCCTTTATCAAACCTAATTTTTCGGCAACCCATATTACCTTATCCCACAGCCAGCCCAAGACCTCTTTTATTTTATTTGCTACCGCAATAGTAAAATCTCTTATACCGCCAAAGTTAGTAGTCCAGGCTAAAGCCAAAGCACCTATTGCCAATATGATCCATCCTATTGGCCCGCTTAATAAAGTCATTGCTCCTTTAACAACTATGAATGCTACTTTTAATGCTATTAATGCTTCTTTAAGTTTAGTAAAAGCTAAAACTCCTAAAATGATTGCTCCCCCTGCTCCAACTAAAACTCCCAAAGCTGCTCCAAGTAAGACAATCGCTTTAGTTAGCCCGGGGTGAGCATCCATAAATTTCTTCATAACCCCAATAACTTTTCCAAGCCAGACTACCATAAGTTCTACTACCGGGATTAAGGCATCTCCGATAGTAGTTGCAATAACCGAAAAACTCATCTTTAATTGGTTAATTTTAAAACTCAAGGTTGCAGATTGTTTTTCAAATGCATCTTGAGTCAAGCCTACAGAATTTAATATTAAAGCATAATCTTCTGCATAACCTGCAGCATCCCCCATAGCTGCCGCTATACCCTTTAAACCTCTAATATTAGGAAATATTGCAGCAAGTTGTTCGGCAGTTGCATCAGTTAATTTTTCCATTACACCGGTCAGACCGATTGTCTTCAAAGTATTAGTATCTAATGTAAGATTAAATTGTTTAGCTACTGCTACAGATTCTTCAGCTGGTTTTATAAATGCATTTAATATTCCATTAATAGAAGTCATTGCTTCATCTACTCTGATACCTGCTCTGGTCATAGTGGAAATAGAAGCCCCTAAATCATCAAAGCTTAATCCTGCTATAGAAGCCAATGAAGCAGATTTACCAATTGAAGGAGCTAATTCGGCAAAGGTAGTTTTACCGCGTAAAACAGTCGCAAATAATTTATCTGAAACCTCCTCTGCCTTATCAGCAGACATACCATAAGAATTTAAGATAGTTGTAATAGCATCTGCTGCTACTCCTGTATCCGTAATACCAGCTGCAGCCGCTCTCGCCGCAACTTCTAAAACATCAAGAGCTTCGGCAGGCGGTATACTTGCTGATAGAATGTCATAAAGACCTTTTGATAATGTAGAAGTAGCTTCTCCAAATTGAACTGAAAGTTCTTGTAATCCCGCCTTATATTCTGGCATTATCTTCATTGCCGATTCATTAAGCATTGTGGAAACTTGAGCTAACTCTTTCTGAAAACCAATAGCACTTTTGACTGTCAATCCAAAAGCAGCAGTAATCGCTGCTCCTGCTACAGCCATACCCATACCAAGTGTTTTAAATTGAGCGCTCATTCCAGCTGTTGCATTTCCTATTTGACCCTTAGCAGCTGCTATACCTGCAGTTAATTTAGTTGCATCTGCAGAAATTGTTACAAATGCTTTCCCGAGCTCCACTTTATATCACCGCCTTAATGTTTTTAAACAACCCCTTTACAAAAGATAATTTAAGTATTATAATTCAATAAATAGGAGGTATATTATTATGAAAAATCTTAAAACTTTTCTTTTAATTGTTTCCTTAATATTTCTGTTAAATGTAATTTTCTTTAATGTTTCATACGCAACCTTATATATTATAAAAGACCAAGAAGAAAATTTTGTTTTACTTACCAATTCAGAAAAATTAGTATCTAAATATGAACTTTTAGGATATACAATTTATATTTTAAAAGAATATAAATCATCCCAAGAAACACCAACTAAACCTCAACCAAGTCCTCAACCAAAACCAGAGTCAAAAATAGAATCGAAACCAAAACCAACGGCTAATATAAAAATTGTTGATTGGACTAGTTATTTAAGTGGAACTGGTAATTATATTTATGTTGAAGGTATTCTACAAAATACAAGTAAAGTTATTGCAAAGAGTACAAGAGTAAAAATCCAAGCTCTTGATAAATATGATAAGATTGTGTCCATTACACCTTGTTATGCTGACCCTACAACATTAAATCCTAATCAAAAAGCAACTTTTATAGCAATGGTAACCAGTAATACTAAAATCAGTAAATTTAATCTTACGGTTTTATGGGATTAAACTATTTCTTTTGTTTTGGATATTCTGGAAATATAATATAATTAATAATATCTCGGCACTTTTAAACCCAACTTTTTAGCTCTATTTACTAAATCTTCATTACTTACAGGATCTATGGGATCAGTCTTATTCGATTTGTCACCTGATTTCATTTTCTCAATTTCACCTATATTATTTAAATAATTTTGAAATTGATAAATGGTCATATCATTTATTTCATCAATTGAGAATCCATAATATTTTGAAAGCAAAGAGAAAGCAAAAGACCAACTTACTTCTTCGTTCCCTTTGCCTTCGGAGGGTTTTTTACTTGCCCACCTATCTTCATCATAATATTGGATATTTCTTTTATGTTATCTAAATCCACCAAATCATCTGTCTCTTTTAGGGTTAGTTCTGGTTGGTATTTTTGCAAACTTTTCCATAGCATAAAGCAGACCCCGTCCATTGTACTTAATTCTTTAAGTTCATTCACATTGCTATCCAATATATTATCTATTATTTTTATACGTTCTTCTCCATCGCTTATAGTATTTTGTATTATCCTGATCCGTTGCCCTTTAATATATTGTCGGAAGTCGGCCAGATCCCTCATCCCAAATACTCCAAGTTTATATTCTTTGCCTTTAATATTTATAGCTATCCCACTTCCGGCAATATCTTCAAGTTTATCTTTTTCTTTATCTGACATATTGGTTACCTCCTTTCATTTAACCTGTAGTATTCCATGTCCAAGTTCTGGTCGTTGGAGTTAAAGTACCCACTCCCTGAAAACTAATACCTTGAGTTATTAAAGCATCTACTGGTGTTCCTATATCTATTCCCGTTACAATAGTATTACCTTCGTAATAATGAGAAGCATCGCCTGTGCTTGGAGTTGCTACATAATTTATGAAAAATCTTGCTTTAACAGTATCCCCTAACCAATCATTTACAGCATTCCCCGTTGATAGGAAATATTTGTCTGCTTTTGCAGTCCAATCTTTTATACTTGCAATATAAGACCTGCCCCCCGATGAAGTATCGAAATTAGTTTTATCCAATAAATCCACCTTATAGTTGATTGCCCAATTATAAAATCCTGCCTCGGGATAACCCGGTTCTGCTTCTAAAAATGTTATTCCCGTAGATGCATCTCCTGTAGAAGCAACTAATCCTTCACCACTACTTACTGTTATTGTTCCAGAAGTTACTGGTTCAACAATGGTAAATGTTCTATTATTTCCTGTTGTAACTGCATCTGATAAGGTGATTAACATTCCTTCTTTGTATCCTTCATTTACAAAATTCAAAATACCTGAAGAAGCAGCTCCGTTATCAGTCGAGGATATTATTTCATTTTCCGCACTAAAGGAAATACTATTAGGAATTGCTATACTAGTTAATTCTTCGTTCCAGTAAACTGCCCCATTTACACCGCTTATTACTGCCATATTAAATCACCTCTTTATGTTGTACCTAAAACACCCGTTCCTTGAAAAGTATAAGATTGAGTAATTAACCCATCTACTCCTACTCCGATATCCATTCCAATAATAATGACATCTCCGGTAAATATACCCGTTCCTGTTGAAATTGATGTTTGTAAGAGTATTGTTCCAGTACTACCTGGTACTACGGTATTTCCCCCCGATGAAGGATAAAATCCCTCATAAGAACCGTTCCAATCGGTAAAACCTGCAACATATTCTCTATATCCACTAGGAGAATCGAAATTAGTACTGTCATATAAATCTGCTTTTGTATTTAAAGTCCAACTTTTAATATAAGTATCGCCACACGAATAAGTTACTTTTCCGTCTACTCCACTAATCACTGACATTTAAAATCACCCCTTTCTTTTATTTTATATTTCTGTGCCATCTGGAACTATCACATAGTTCCGTAAGGCCATCGCATTTCTATCCGCTTCGGGGACTTGAGATATCAAT
>Ga0307377_10007354_pt1 | contig 11387 bp, 24 predicted proteins | sample TR3MG_FD_202535 | JGI IMG/M metagenome (GOLD analysis project Ga0307377, IMG submission 202535) | Soil microbial communities from Risofladan, Vaasa, Finland - TR-3 | ecosystem: Environmental > Terrestrial > Soil > Coastal area > Acid sulfate soil | place: Finland: Risofladan, Vaasa | collected...
TTCAAGTTCACGCAGTTCTATAAGTAGCAGTTCTTCTTCAGTTAGCAGCTCAAGTTCTTCAGTGAGTTCAAGTTCGATTTCTTCATCACTGAGTAGTTCAAGTTCTGATAGTAGTTCATCAGATAGTAGTTCTTCTTCAAGTTCAGTAAGCAGTTCAAGTTCTGATAGTAGCTCAAGTTCTGATAGTAGTTCAAGCTCAGAGAGTAGTTCAAGCTCAGAGAGTTCAAGTAGTTCTTCATCACTGAGTAGTTCGAGTTCTGAGAGCAGTTCTTCCTCTGATAGCAGTTCTTCGATAAGTAGTTCAAGTAGTTCAAGCTCAAGTTCTTCTATTAGCAGTAGTTCAAGTTCTGTTAGTAGTTTTTCGATCAGCAGCAGTTCAAGCTCAGTGAGTTCAAGTTCTGTTAGTAGTTCTTCGATCAGCAGCAGTTCAAGCTCTTTTAGCAGTTCAAGCAGTTCTGCATCGAGCGGTTCATCAAACAGTAGCTCAAGTAGTGGGATATCTGTTGACGTTGATGTGGTGGTAAATATAGGTAGAGAAGATTTTCCTCCAGATTCACTCAATATCACATCTGCGGGACATACAACGGGAATAGTTAATATAGGCATGAGAATAGACTCGACAACTGGCAACAGGATTAATCTAAGGTAGTTTTTAATAGAGGATTTTAAGCAAAAAAATGATATGTAAATGCATAAGCATATAGATAGGAGAGGGAATGGAACATACTACTTCAATTACATTTGATCAAGATGAGATGCCAACAGGCGTTTATAGCGTTAAATTAGCAAGCCAAGACCCTAGTAGTGATGATTATGGCATAAAAGACCTGACAACTTCTGCTGCGGCAGTAGCTTGGGGAACGGTTGTTCTAGAAGAACCAACTGGGACATATTCTTACATCTTCACAGTAGAGAATGGGCATGTATATCATGTGGTATGGGAGATTGTTGCTAATGTTGGAGAAACTGCAACATATAGGGATTATCAAGTCGGTCCATTTTTTAGTGTCAATAATGATGATATTCGTGCGGTCTCAAGTTTTTCTGGCAACTTCATGCAGGGTAGTCATATTGATCTTATGTTGAAGGTAACTAATTTTGATGGATATCCAAATGATGCTGAAGATGTTCAGGTAGAAATTTATGATCCTGATGGAACTTTAGTTACATTAGGAAGTAGCGTGCCGGAACATGTGGAGACAGGTTATTATGTGATAGGATGGAATATTGCCACTGATCAAACTGAGGGATCTTATAGGGTGATATGGAATTATGTAGTAGATGATATTCAAAAGGCAGAGATACAAAATGTTACTGTTAATGAGGTTTCTTCGTCTGTTACTTCGTCATGGTACTCTGGGAGGATATTGTCATTTAGGCAAGCTCTGGAACACCATTTAGCATGTTCTCAAAATATCCCTGTATATTACGAACAAGCAAAAGTTTCGAGAGATGAAACGACATTTTCATTTAGCTTTAAAAATTGGAATCAATCTCCTGGGATAAGAATATATAGAAATGAAAAGATTATTAATTCAGGCGTTGAAGTTGATTATTTCAGGGGGGAAGTGATTTTTGATATAGCATTAGCTCCCCAAGAGACAGTGAATGCTGATTATAATTTCAGATGGTTTACTGATGAAGAGCTTATGAGATTTCTTTATAATGCTTTGCAAATCGTTAATACTTTTGCTCCTCATACTAATTATACTTTAGAGACTGTGCCAAGTAGGTATACTCCTGCTCTTTTATATGGAGCTGCAAAAGATGCTCTTAGACAATTGATGATGTGTATTAATTTCCAACAGCCTGCTCAAGTTTTTGGGGGGACTGAACAAGCACAGCAAGCATTCTCTAATTTCGAAACTTTGAAAAAGAATTATGAGAACGACTGGGAAAAACTTTTAGAGCAAAAAAAACTGGGACCCTACCCTACCACACACATGGTGGTCACTCCCGAATATACCCTTCCGGGAGGTAGGTGTTTATGTGCTGATACTACGGCTTTTTGTTCTATTAGTAAGGGTTTTCCTGAAATTAATAATATCGATGTATATACATTAACAGAAATATATAAGGCATTTAATGAAGGAATGTGTATACAAATTTTATCTCATAATGATTTTACGGGGAATATGGTTTTTGCTCCTGTTAATTATATATGGAGATCAGGAGAGAAAAGTGTTTATAGTCTTAAGACTAGACATGGTTATAATGTAGGGGCTAGTGATGAGCATTTATTTTTTGTTAATGGAAGATATATTCCATTAATGGAAGTTGTAGAAGGAGATAGCGTTATGCTTTGTGATAATCATAGAATAGAATCTGACAGAGTGAAATCTATTACGAAATTAAGAAGAAAAGAAGTAATGTATGATTTAGAAATTTCAGGGACTAATAATTTATTTGCTAATGGAATTAAATGCCATAATTCACGTTGGTTTAGGTATTTGTTTAAATCGTGATAAGTCTTTTATCAATAACGACTTATGCAAATCACATATCCAGCCCATTTCAATATTTTTATTGTTTTGGGCTTTTTATTTAGCATTTTTCCAAAAAGATAAAGGAACCACAAAAGTTTTTCATAATATTATAGAAAAGTGATTAATTTTATTGTAGAAAGGTAATATTATGAATAAACATTATGAAGCAGTCCATAGGTATGATTTTTTAACCAAAGAATTATTACAGGAAGAATATGTAGGAAATAGTCTTACTGATAGGCAGATCGCTGAAAAGTATGGCATGCCTTCCAAAACAGTTGTCTGGAGAAAAAGAAAAAAGTTTGGCATAGAGAATAAGTATAAAAATAAGTCCAATCAGCACGCTACCACTAATAGAAAATTTTCTATTTCTAAAGAAGAAGCAGAAGCACTATTAGAAGAAGGAAAGACTTTTAAGATGATAGCATCTCAGATGGGTTGTAGTATAATGGTGGCTAAAAGAAGATTTAAAGAATTGGGTTTATGTGAGAAACAGCAACAAACATCTTCTTATGAGTATTATGGCGTAGAATTAACTGACTTTCAAAAACAAATGATTATGGGTAGTGTTCTAGGAGATGGGACTATTACAAAATCGGGAGCATATTCTTGTAGCCACTCAATAAAACAAAAGGAGTATTTCGATCATAAGAGACAGGTGTTATATAATTTACATTCTAATTGCTCTCAGAGGTATATTCATTCCTATGCTTATTTGAAGAAAGATGCTGAGTCGATACATTTTACTACTGGTTGTAATAAGTACTTATATGAGATGCGTAAGATATTTTATCCTGAAGGTAAAAAAGTATTTCCTTACAACTATTTGGTTGATAATATGACAGAAGAAGGATTGGCATATTGGTATTGCGATGATGGTTCTTTTGATCAAGGATATTGTTATTTTCATACTTATGGATATGGATATGAGGAGCAGGAGAAAATACAGATGATATTAAAAAATAAATTTTCTATATCAACGAGTATTAGGAAGAAGAATGAGGAGTGGAGGCATATTGATAAAAGAAATTATTTATCAATGGATAGAAAAAATAGTAATCTTTTCATCGATCTCATTCGTCCTCACATTATCCCAAGTATGTTATATAAGATAGGAGAAAAGAAGAAATGTCAAAAGATGTAAGAGGCGAATTATTTGCAGAAAGATTAGTAAAAGCTGCTGATAGTTGTGATCCACTTTCTTTTGCAATAGTTTGTTATCAATCTATCCGTGAAAGTCCTTTATTTAATAGGTATAAAGATGCGGGGGACAAGGAAAAAATGGAGGAATTAGTTAAGAATTCGATTGTTGAAAATGCCAGGATTTTGAAAGATTATATGAAGTGGGAAAAAGGCAAGATAGATAAATTTATTGAATATATGATAGAATTTGTTCAAGAAATATAAGATAGGAGTAAAGTCATGAGTAAAGTAACAATATTATATATTGACAAGAAGAATTTAAATGGTAACACTTTTACCAGAGAAGCATCAGAACAGATGGTAGAAGATTGTAAGGGCAAACCTATTCCTGGTTATATAGGAATGAATTTAGATAATAGGGGGCTAGATGAATCTTCTCATCTTATTACTGACATGGAGATAGTTGATAATAAAATTGTGGGGAATGTTGTTATCAGAGAGGATAGTCTTAATGGGGAGAAGCTCAAATCTATGTTAGAGTCAGAGAATATTGTATTTAGGACTCAGGGGGAGGCAGTTGTTGAAGACGATGGAGTTGTTAGTAATTATAAGGTTGCTTCTATTAATGCAGTAAATAGAGATGAAGATTCTTTTAAGGAATAATTTTTACATTATTCTATCGATGTTATATAAAATAGGAGAAAAGTAAATGATAGAAAGAATAGTGACACAAAAAGATATTGAAAATATTAGGTCCAAGGTTATTACTGGAAAGTATCTATATGGTATGGATGAATGTTTATTATGTGGGAAGCAATGGCTGAGAAGACCTAATACTGAAAATACTGATCATACAAACTGCATAGCATCTCCGATAGAAGTTAAGGAAGAGAATCATTAGATAGGGTATGGATTTATACAATGAAGTATTATAGTTTTATAGCTAGTATGAAGGATTTGGTTTTTTTGGTTTGTCTTATGATAAGGAGATGGACTTTCTTGTTCCTGGTGTAGGCATATTAAGGTATAAAGCTTTATCTACTCATTTAACTTTGTTTGAAGGTATAATAGATGGTAGAAGGGTAAAGTTTGAAAACCATGATGGATATATTTTTCAATCTTTAGATATAGATGCAGTAAAATTAGCCGAGAAAGTTTATGGCTATACTCCTATGGGAGGGGATTTCCCCAAATATAAAGCTGGCGATTATGATGCTGCCTTAAGATTGGCAAAAGTGTTTTACCAGATATTAGAAGGGAATGGAGATGCTTATTCGGAGTTTATTATTCGAGATCGCATAAATAGTCGTTTTGAGATATTGGATTTATGAATGACATAAGGGAAAAAATTAGAAAGTATAACTGGTTATTTTTTGGAGCAGCATTTTTTGGTACTTCAATGCTTTTTCCTCCTACTGGTCTTCTATTTGCGTATGTGTTTTCTTTAATTACTGGTATTAATACGAATAACCTTACTTATGGGTTATGTCATGTTATTGTTGCTCTTATGTTAGTTTATATACTTGCTCCTTTAGGCGTATGGGCTCAGGATTTGAGTTATGAAAAGAAAAATATAGAAGAGACTTCAATAAATGATATTCCTAAGGAAAAGGATGTTTTAATAGAGAGTCGTTTTGAGATTTTAGATTTATAACTATCGATTTATATCGATAAGTGAAAGATAAAGATATAATGTAGGACTATCGATATATGAATATGAAAATATTCTTTTGTGGAGTTAAATATGTTAGAGATACAAGTCTTGAAAGAATTCGCAAATGGGACTATTGATGTAGATACGGTTTGCTTAAATATTTATGGGACTACTGTTCTTGAGTTCCAGGATTTATTAGCATTTAAGGCTGCCATAGATAACTTGGTAAATAAGGGGCTATTAAGGGAATCAGATCAACCTATTTCTATGAATCGCAAGTTTTCTGTTTATATTATCACTAATGAGGGCAAGACATTAGCAGACGAACCTGATGATGTAATTATTAAATATTTAGAAGAAGATTAATTTTTATTGATTTTTGAAAGTGAAAGAGTATTTGGGGCAAATAATGGCAAGCCAAGAAATAGATAGAACATTAAATGATTTAAGATTTATGGAATATATTGGATGGTATTGTGAGGAGAGGAAAGAATATGAGAAGATTAGGGAAGAAGAGTTTATAAATAGTCGTTTTGAGATATTAGATTTATGAGTAATATATTTGACAATTTAACTAGGTTAACTGATTTTAAAATAGTTAATTTTAAACCAAGAGAAGGGACATATTCCAATGAGCCAGACACTGGTGTTATTAAATATAAGGACGAATTATATTATTTTGTATTTCATCACGAATTTGATTCGGGCAATACTTATATAGTATATGAAGATGCTGTTATTGTTTTTTATTTTTGTTTGTATAATGATATTGATGGGGGAGATTGCTCTCCTATGTTATTTGAAGATCCGTAGAGCAATTGTAGGATTATTGAATTTTTGAGATTTATAGGAGTAAAGAATGGGATATTTAGATAAAGAAAAGAAACAGGTTGTTTGGATAAATGAAGATGCTCCTGGTACTTCTTTAGAGTATTTTTCTAATTCTAATGATTACTATGCCGAATGGGTGAATCCATTTTTAGATTTATATAGGGAACGAGGGGATGGCAAGATAATCGGATTTCAGGTTAATTGGTTAAATAAGTTATTAAAAGAGGGGAAGAAGGAAATAGTTTTGACTGAGGAGGAGCAAGAGCAACTTGATAAAACTATGAATAATCTGTTTGGTCCAGATAAGATAAGAGAAAGTAACTATGAAGAAAGAGAATAGTAATTGGTATTATTGTAATACTTGTGAAAAACCCATGAGAATAAAAGAAGATGATGGTTTATGTATAAATTGCCATTTATATCTTTGTTTTGAGTCTACATGCGATCGATGTTCGGGCATAAGTGAGATAGTTAATTTATTGATTAAGGCACAGGAGGATAGAATAGATGGTGAAGCAACTTAAATGTCTAGAGCGTTTAAGATAATTTTCATTTCTCTTTTCGGACATTTATACGGACATCATGTCCGGATATCGAGTTTATTCTTTGAAAGTGAAAGAGCGGTAGATAAGATGTAATTTCCATTATATTTTGGATTTACAAATGATGCATAGTTTTATAGAAAGTGGTGATAATTTAGATTTCTTTGGAGTCTCGTTAGGGAAAGACATGGATTTTCTTGTTCCTGATGTGGGCATATTAAGGTATAGTGCCCTACCTACCCATTTAACTTTGTTTGAGGGGATAATAAATGGCAGAATATTAAAGATTAAAAATCGTGATGGGTATATTTTTCGATCTTTAGATATAGATGCGATACAATTAGCTAAGAAAGCTTATGGTTATACTCCTATGGGGGGAGATTTTCCTCGATATAAATCTGGTGATTATGCTGCTGCTCATAGATTAGCAAGAATGCTTTACCAGATATTAGAGGGGGAGAGAGATGTTTATTCGGAGTTTTTTATTGCTCAAGATAGAATTAATAGTCGTTTTGAGATATTAGATTTATGAGTATATCAGCAAATAAAATTCTTTTTTATTCTTGTTTGTGGATTACAATTTTAGGAGGAGGTGTCCCTCTTTTCACTATGACTCCTGCTTGGCTTCCCTATGTAATTACTGGAGCAAAACCTTTTACCGGGCATGAACTATCAACAATATATTGTGTAATTAATATTTCTATAATAATTATTTGCATGACTATCGGTATAATTTTTAATGGCAATATGGATTATTTTAAATGGGAAGAGAAAAATGAAGAGAAGGACGAAGGGGATTTAATAGAGACAAGTAATTCTATAAACAATCGTTTTGAGATATTAGATTTGGGGACCTAGTGAAAGCTCATAAATTAGTTAGATTGATGAAAGATGGATCTCTTAGTTCATTATTCATAGGTCAGAGAAATAGATTACTTATAGGGGAATGGTTAGAAGCTGAATGTATTCCTACTAAGGGGTTTTCGGTAAGACCAGGTTGGCATTGCACTATGGATCCTGTTGCTCCCCATTTATCAACAAAAGATAGGGTATGGGTTAAGGTTGAGATAAAAGATTATACGGAATTACATAGACCGATATCCCAGGGTGGGGTTTGGTATATTGCAAATAAGATGAAGATTATAAATTTTTAAGATAGGAGTAAAGAAATGACTAGAGAATTTTTTTTCACACAAGCAGGGAATGTTTTGTTGCAATTATTTGATAGAAAAGTTGTTGATAAGGATAAGATGCAAGAGATATTACACATGGAGTTTAAGACAGGAGCTATGGATGAGAAGTATTGGAGTAAAATGGAAGAGTTGCATATAGCTAATTTTCTTATGCAATTATTTGATAGGGGGTTAATTTCTGGTGAAGTTTTGTTGGCAAAAATTTTTGGAGAAAGTGAATAAATGCTTGCAAAGTGAAAGTTTTATGATATGATATTTTAAATTAGGAGTTAACGTATGAATTTTAAAGAATCTTTTGATAAAAAATTTAGATTACAGCAGATAGGTATTATTTTACTAATTATCGCATTGGTCCTTCTCTTAAAAGAAGCTATAGTTTTTACTTATATTGTTTTGGGTGTGGTTTTAGCTCTTGATCTATATCTAGCATATGAAGATAAGAAAAAAGGAGATGTTTTAACTATAACTCAATGGTTTAGATCATTGTTGCCTAAAAAAATTGACATTATTGTAACACTTACAATAGCGGGAATTTTTATTTATGTTAATCCATTATTTGGTTTATATTTTTTGATGGGGACTATTCACGGACATGTCAACGGAGATTGGTAGTTGTTTATAGACTATAATGATAATGGAGAGCCGAAGCATTGGCTTAATATTGTGGTTTTTATTTTAGTAGTGATGGCTGTTGTATTTTTAATAAGTAGAAACCAGCCTACGTGGGTTGGAGATGAAGAAGTTGATAGTGCGAAGTTGCAAATAGTCGAAGGGGGGATGATTGAGCCATGAGGGTTATTATAGCGGGAAGCAGGTCTATAACTGATTTTAAGACTATTAAAAAAGCTATAGAGTGCTGTTCGTTTTCTATTACAGAGGTAGTAAGTGGTGGGGCTAAAGGAGTGGACTTATTAGGGGAGAAGTATGCCAAAGAGGAAAAGATACCCATTAAGGTTTTTAAGCCACTGTGGAAGGATTTGGAAGCTTCTGGGGCTATTGTGAAGGCTAATGCATACGGGGAGTACAATGCTAGGGCAGGAATTGATAGGAACGAGCAAATGGGAGATTATGCTGATGCCCTTATAGCAATTTGGGATGGTTATTCAAAGGGGACTAAGCATATGGTGAGTTATATGCAAAAATTAGATAAAAAAGTATTTATCTATAACACTTCTGAAAATGAATAATAAATTTTCTATTTATTTAGCAAAAATAGAATATTCGTCTGACGGGATAAAGGAATTTGTAAAAGATAGCAGTCCTTATACTGAAATTATATGGGGGAATAGCTATAATAGATTTATTTTTAAACTTAGAAAAGCATATTTTACTAAGCCAAATTGTAATTTAAATTGTCCTTCTGGCAGAGATTTTTTTTGTTGCGATAAATGTCTCGTTCATTATGGTTATTTTGAATGGGAGGAAATCTTTTTCTTTTCAGAAAAAGAGAGATCTGAGATATTATCTTTGTGGAATAATACTGGGTTTAGAAGGGAATGTGGTTGTATATTACCTAGAGAATTAAGGTCTTTTATTTGTTTATCTTTTGAGTGTAAGCATAGCAAATCTAAAGAATAATTAATTTTCTTGTCGATAAAACAAATACATTCGAACACGATATGACAAATATACCATTTTTGATTTTTAAAGGAGATTAATTATGGAAAAGTGGTGTTATGTAGTTAGTGATTATTGTAGAGAAGTATGTCCGATAGTTGTTTTCGAAGATGGTGAGTTAGCGAATGATAAGTTTTTGGGAAGGATGAAAGATTTAATAAATGCTTTTTTGACAAAGCATGATGATTCTCATCTGAGATTCATTACTCGGGTTGAGGAAAAAATGAAACTATTAGAGGAAGGATACTCGTTTTTAGATTTGTTCGAAAGCGAGGAAGCAGAAGACTATATTAAAAAATACGTAGTTATATCTAAGTAAGGAGCTATATGAATTCGACAGACCCAACAATGGAAATAAAAGATGAAAATGCAACGGATTATATTGAAGAGTTAGAGGGGGACGTAGGGACAGTTGCTGCTACTAATGACTCTTTAAAGGTGAAGCCAAAGAAGGTTAATCCAAGACAGTTAGAAAAAGCATTAAAGATCGGTAGAAATGAACCGTGTCCTTGTGGTAGTGGTAAAAAATATAAAAAGTGTCATTTATTAATGCAACAAGAGCAAATAAGAAAACAGCAGGAAATTAGGAGACAATTAGATGAGCTCGAGAAAAAAAGCTGCGAAAGCCAGGGGGAAGAAAAGAAAATTCCTCAAACAAGTGATCCAGAATTATAATGACAAGCTTGACCCTGTTGATGGGATATGCAGAGTTTCTAAGTCGGAACTTGAAAGAAAAAAAGCATATTATGAAAAACAGTTGAGTAGATTATAATTTTATACTTTGTATTTTAGAACTAACTCCGTGATTATATGCCCATAATGTAAGACAGTTATTTTTTTGAGTTATGAAGCTTGAGTTTGTTACAAAATCTCCGGTATTTGCGTAAATTAAGTTATTTTTAATAAAGAGGTTTGGTTTGTGAGTATGTCCACATATTATTCCATCCAAACCTTTTTTCTTTATGTATTCCATAGCGATGTTTTCAAATTTATTAGTTTTATTTTTGTTTCTTTCTAAATATTCGTTCATAGAGAAAGATTTGTTTTCTCTGCGTTTGATGAGATCATATATTCCAGTTAGCCATACTCCAAACCATTTAAAATATCTTATGGAAAAATCAAATTTATGACCGTGGGTTACGAGTAGTTTTTTACCGTTGATTTCTATTATATCTTCGTTCATAAAAGACAGATTTGAGAAATTGCCAATAAAATTCTTCAAGAATTCATCGTGATTTCCTACAATATATTTTATATCTATCTTATCGTTTAATAATTGTATAAAGTCTATTATGACATCGGTGTGAGATGGAGGCCATAATTCTATAGTTTTTAGTCTCCATAAATCTACACAATCTCCTACTAAATATAGAGTTGGGGAGTAGAAATTTGCCCATAAATCTCTAATATCTTTATCATTGCATGCCCAGGTTGATAGGTGGATATCTGATATAAATATTTGGTCATAATAATTATCAATCATTATAAAAACCTTATGATGAGTTGTTTGTCTTATATCGTATCGGTATTTTGCTTATTTCTCTTGAAAAGTGAAAGTAAAATGATATAATATAATTTTGAAGTAGAAGGTATTTGTTAAAAATAGTGGAAAATATATTATTATGGCAAAAAAATCAGATAAATATTTATATATCCCTGTAACTGGGAAGGTTAAAGTTAGATTTGTTGGTGAGCAGATTGAAATGTTTCAATATTTCAATAAGAGTTATTTTAATAATAATTCTGATGTAAATGCTTCTACGAGCGGTTATGGCATATTTGGAGATTCTAGTCCTTCGTTAATGACTTCTTCAGTGCCTTCTTATGGAGAAAAAGTGTTTTTTATGGAAGAGGATAATGGAGATGCTGCTTACTCTAGATCAAAACGTGTGGTTTCTTTGATTATTGATAGATATGACGA
>Ga0307377_10007355_pt1 | contig 11385 bp, 10 predicted proteins | sample TR3MG_FD_202535 | JGI IMG/M metagenome (GOLD analysis project Ga0307377, IMG submission 202535) | Soil microbial communities from Risofladan, Vaasa, Finland - TR-3 | ecosystem: Environmental > Terrestrial > Soil > Coastal area > Acid sulfate soil | place: Finland: Risofladan, Vaasa | collected...
TTTTTAATGCTGTATGAAGACGGCAAATGCACAACGGAAAGCCTGATGGAGCAAACCCTTAATTGCGATTCACGATGCCGAGTTAGGGAGCAGGCGTCGGAGTTAGGGCGCAAAACTGTCTCCCCATATCAAAGTTAGGCGCTTCCGCAGACTGCACTCCCATGGCCATATCACTGTCAACCGCAGTACTTGAAGCCATGGGGTTTCGGCCGCTTTCTCCAGGAGAGCCGATTTCTGCCAGGTTCCACTCCCTACACGTCTACGAGATTCAGGGCCTCATCGTAGATGAAGCGTCACTTCCTGCTCGTATCGGTGCTATTGCTGGACGACCTTATCAGCTTGCTGTTGGAGCAAGCGTAAACGCTATTTGCCGCACGCTAGTCAATGACGACCTCGCCGATAGTGAGCAAGAGTGGCGGAAGGAGCACAAGTGCACGCCACCGTACTTGGTCGTACACCTGGGTCCAACCGAGGAACACAGCTTCGCCGGCACTCACGCCAAAATGGATGAGCCAACAATAAGCACGTACGACGGCTTCCCTCAGGCTCGTGGCGAGCTACATGCGTGGGCACAGGACGTGCTCCCCTCCCTGCTCGCGGGCCTCGCTAGTAGCTTCTCGCTGCATGATCAACCTGTCAAGTTCGTGCCGACTGATCGCGCATTTTACGGAATCACCATCGACAACCGAACCGTCATCGATACACGTGTGAGCCTCTCCGCTTCTGGCTACGGCTCAACGCGCGTATCTGCCGAGCAAGCCGCAGAGCGACTAGCTTCTGCCATGGATATTGCGAGCGGAATGAAGCAAAAGGTCGCACGTTTCTTCCATCTCGCGCTACACGAAGACGACCCGCTTAAGCGGTTCTTGTACTTCTTCCTCGCGATAGAGATCGAGACCCACGCCACGTTTTCCACGATCGACCATGCGAGACAGTTCTCAAGTATTGTTCTTCCACCGGCACATGCCGCTTTAACGACTCAGGCCTTCTTCGATAATCAGCGACAAAAGTGGACGAACCTTAACGATCGTTTTGTATGGTGTGTAATCTGCGCTTGGCCACATCTTTCCGACTCGGATGCTAAGGAGTTCAAGCGTTTAAAGACAATCCGGGACGAGATTGCCCACGGATCCCTTGCAACCCCACCAGCGGATGCGGTACGCGCGGTGGAGAAGCTGGCTGCAAAACTACAATTGCCCGCGCCATGAATGAAGCGCCTAACAACCCGGCGCAGTCGGACCGCCTCCAGCGCTGCGCGCTTCCGGCGGCCGCTGGCCGGGAACGTTAGCGAGCCGGAGGCGACATAGTGCAGCGTGGATTAGCAATCCGAGTGCCTGACGAAAGTGGCTTAGCCGCGCGGATCCGACGGACGAGATACCTGCCTTTGCACGGACGTCCCCTAGAACTCGATATTCCGGGGGCGGCCGTGGTCATGATTCAAGCGGGGGGGGGTCCCGCTCTCGTCGCGCGTGCTACTCGTCTTGAGGGACCAACGGCAGTCACGCTGGTCGACGGCCAGAAGAGAAGAAGCGGCTTTAAACTGTGGCTAACGGGAATCAAGCGACCGGCGACGCGAACGCCGGTACGAATCAGGTGGTATGCAATTGGTCAATTCCGCTACTTCGATCCAAGGCAGTGGGCACCGACTCTCGTCGGACTTCCACAACCCGCGCGGACCCGTGATTATATCGAGGAGGTCAGCAGCAACAGCCCGCGGTTCACCATACGTAGAGGTGCATTTACGGGCTCGGTTCAAGGCAGACCGAGGTCGCATCCTGAGTCCGCACTCGTCCGCCGTTTTGTCGCCTGGCTGGGCTGTGACTCCGACATGGAACAACACTGGCTGCTGCCCGACCGCTTCCAGACCGATCTGTTTGATACGAGCAAGTGGCGGTTGATCGAGGCGAAGGTCGCCTGTGATCGCCAAACACTGCGCGCTGCCCTTGGCCAGCTTTACGACTACAGGTTCTTCTACCGTCGGAGGCCAAGCTTAGGCGTGCTTCTTGGCGACCGGCCGACCAAGAGAAGTATTTCATACCTAAGAGAGCACAGAGTCACAACTATATGGGAGACCCCGAGCGGAGCTTTTCGCGACTCAGTTGGCGGGGCGTGGTCCCGACTGCGCCGTGCTCGCTAACTTCAGCTGGTGCGGATGGGCCGGAAGCACCGTGCCACAATTCAACACCGTGGCGGCCCGCCGCACAGCATGACGTTGGGCACCACAAGTTCACAGGGAGAATGGCTGTGCCAATCATTAAGAACTACGGCTTCCTTTGGGAGCGAAAATTCATCTACCGTGGCGCCGGTGGAGATGGTAACTCTGGCCATCTAAAAGGCGAAGCACGCGGGAAGCCGGAAGCTGACTTCCGGGAACAGCTTGGTGTCTACGTTCTATACGACAGAAACCAGAGCATCGTATACGTCGGCCAAGCGGGAAACGGAAACGCTACCCTTTTCACACGCCTGAAGAACCACATGGCAGGTGCTCTATGGAACCGTTGGGAATATTTCACATGGATAGGTTTCCGAGATGTAAATGCCAATGGCTCCCTTAGTAATCAACAGAATGTCGAATCTGCGGTCTCGGGTTTCAAGTACTCAGATGCTTTGGACGAGATTGAGGGAATACTCATTGAAGTCATCGAGCCAAAACTGAACAAACAATCCGGCCGACTCAAGAACGCTACTGAGTATTTTCAGGTTATTGATGAGCGGGTAACCGAGGTATCGATGCGCCAACTCCAGGGCGATCTCCTTGACGTTAAGGACAAGCTCGACAAATTGGCCAATGAGCACTGACCGTACACGCTTATGTCGCGAAACGTGGCGCCCAACCCACCATTTCACCGGACCTGCGCGATAAGCCGCGCAGGCCGGTGAATTCAGACGTGTATGCCGGGCATGGCACGTTACTTTGTAGGTGAAAGTCCTATGGCCAGGTTTTCGCAGAGCCGAAGGCAAAGGGAAGGGCAAGGGCCTCGTCGCGAGGCGGGGTCTGAAGGAAGCCCAATCCGAAACTGCGAGGCGATGAACACCTCGGTCCCCCCTTGAGGGGGAAAAACCGGATATGAGGCGTGATGCATCCGGGGCGAGCGGGCACGTGACCGCGAAGCCCTCCATCTGCGGTTGGGGTGTATTTTGTCCCACAGGGACTTCCGTTGGTCGTAAATCCGGCGTCTATGCAGCGAAGGTAACGCGTCTTACCCCGGGAGATCTGCCGGGTTGTTGGCGCTAGTGAGTGGACCCACGCCAACTGGGCGAGGCGAGAGCCGAGCCGAACGAACGGCAGAAGTCTGCAGAGGGCGTAGTAGGTGGCGCGAGTCGCTGAAGGCCCGAACGGTTCCCCGCGAGGGGATTGAAAGAGAGGAGAAGTCGCTTGCCAAGGAACAGCGGTAATGCATCCGGCGAGTCCATGGGGCGCAAGCTCTGTGGCTGGGATGAAACCGACGTTGGCGCGGTTGGAAATGACGCTCCGGTTGGCGTGCAGGGGCGGTATGCTTTGCACGTTGACTCAATCTGCCGAACCGTCGTATACGTGATCCGTTCGTACGGTGGTGTGGGAGGGGGGAGCCGTGAGGCTTCTCCCTATCCCGAATATACCTTTCGAATATTTCCCTTGCGTAGTCCGCTTTTTGTTACTACAATTTGCTAGTGGCCACCTGGGACGAAGCTAAGCGCCGGAAGAACATCAAGGATCACGGGCTCGATTTCATCGGGTGCGAGGCCATTTGGGACAACTTCACGATCACGCGTGAGGACGTCCGTCAGGCTTACGGCGAAAAGCGTTTGGTCACCTTCGGTCTATTGGAAGGCGCTGTTGCCGTGTTGGTTCACACCGAACGTCGTACTGGCTCCCACATCATTTCCTTGCGCAAGGCGGAGAAATATGAAACACGCTATTACTTTGAAATCGCCAAAGACTACTTCAAATAGACGGATTGACCCCGATAACCCGCCTTGGTCCGAAGAAATGCTTGGACCGCCGGTACTCAAACGCGGTCGCGGCCCGCAGAAAGCACCGACTAAAGTGCTTACTACCGTTCGCCTGGACGCTGACGTCCTCGCTTTTTTCAAAGCCCAGGGCGCCGGCTATCAAACTCGAATAAACGACGAATTGCGCAAGGTCGTGGCGAAAGGTCTAACCACGCGCTCAACACGGACGCGCGCAAAAGCGGCGCGCGCCGGTTAGCGCGGACGTGTGTGCCGGGCATGGCACGTTACTTTGTAGGTGAAAGTCCTATGGCCAGGTTTTCGCAGAGCCGAGGGCAAGGAGAAGGGCAAGGGCCTCGTCGCGAGGCGGGGTCTGAAGGAAGCCCAATCCGAAACTGCGGGGCGATGAACACCTCGGTCCCCCCTTGAGGGGGAAAAACCGGATATGAGGCGTGATGCATCCGGGGCGAGCGGGCACGTGACCGCGAAGCCCTCCATCTGCGGTTGGGGTGTATTTTGTCCCACAGGGACTTCCGTTGGTCGTAAATCCGGCGTCTATGCAGCGAAGGTAACGCGTCTTACCCCGGGAGATCTGCCGGGTTGTTGGCGCTAGTGAGTGGACCCACGCCAACTGGGCGAGGCGAGAGCCGAGCCGAACGAACGGCAGAAGTCTGCAGAGGGCGTAGTAGGTGGCGCGAGTCGCTGAAGGCCCGAACGGTTCCCCGCGAGGGGATTGAAAGAGAGGAGAAGTCGCTTGCCAAGGAACAGCGGTAATGCATCCGGCGAGTCCATGGGGCGCAAGCTCTGTGGCTGGGATGAAACCGACGTTGGCGCGGTTGGAAATGACGCTCCGGTTGGCGTGCAGGGGCGGTATGCTTTGCACGTTGACTCAATCTGCCGAACCGCCGTATACGTGATCCGTTCGTACGGTGGTGTGGGAGGGGGGAGCCGTGAGGCTTCTCCCTTTCCCAAATCGGCGTCAGTCCGGCACTCGCCAAAAAGCAGGAGTATCATTTACGCATGAAGATCGCTACAGGTACCGTTGTCGACCGCAAGATCGTCGTGGACGATCCGGAACTCAAAGACGGAACGGATGTGTTTATCCTCGCGCGTGACCGTGAGGACAACGTCCGCCTCTCGACCGAAGAGCTGGCTGAGCTTGAAGCAGGCATCGCCGAGGCTGATCGAGGTGAAATCATTCCTGGCGACGAGTTCTTTGCTCGTCTACGTCGCCACGGGTAGCCGTGGCGCTCGAAGTTGCCGTCTCGCGGCGCGCCGCGCGCGAGCTCGAGCGGGTTTAGCGTGGTGGGCCGCTAACAGGCCTGCTGCTCCAGGCGCAGTTCGCCAGGACCTGGAGGCCGCTGTCAATGTCCTGCTCGTCCAGCCAGAGATAGGCGCGCGCGTTGAGGAAGCAAGTTCTCCCGACGTGCGGCGATTCCACCTTGATCGAATCAGGTACTGGGTCTACTACCGAGTACGATCGAATCGGCTCGAATTGCTTTCCGTATGGCACTCAAGTCGTGGCAGCGGCCCAGCGATGTAGCGGATTGCCGCCGAACTTTAGGTGCAGCGGACGCGCGAAAGCGCGCCGTTGACTTTGACCATGACGTTGGGCACCGCTTCTCGAAACGCTGACTGACTGGAATGGTCGATAACAGGCATTTGTCAGCAGACACACGATTTGAGGCAAGCTGAGGGGAAGGGGTAGGAATTCGCTGCGCCGCTGTTACGGGTCCAGCTGCACACCGCCCCAAGCGAACTATTGGCCTCGGATGATCGCCGCCGCACCCCATTCAGCGGTTAAACGATGCCTTTCGTGGCGAGTGCGTCCAGCGCCTGCCGATCCATGCCCAGCAGAGATTGCAAAACCTCGCGCGTGTGCTGGCCCAGCGCAGGCGGCGGCAGGGTGTATTCCACCGGCGTTTCGGAAAAGCGCATCGGGCTGGCCACGGTGGGGCAGGGGACGCCGGCGGCGGTCGGGATTTCGACTTTCAGCCCGCGGTGCTGCACCTGCGGATCTTCGAATACCTGCCGCATGTTGTTGATCGGGCCGCAGGGCACGTTGGCGGCTTCCAGCACTTCGATCCACTCGTGCATGCCGCGCGTCTTCATGATCTCGGCGATCAGCGGGATCAGCGCATCGCGGTTGACGATGCGCCCGGACATCAGGCGGAAGCGCTCGTCCTCGGCCAGCTCGGGGCGGCCGGCGACGGCGCAGAAACTCGCGAATTGGCTGTCGTTGCCCACGGCGAGGATGATGTGGCCGTCCTTGCACGCGAACACCTGGTAGGGCACGACGTTGGGATGCGCGTTGCCGTAGCGCTTGGGGATGTTGCCCGAGACGAGGTAGCCGCTGATCTGGTTGGCGTTGAACGCGACCATGCAGTCGAGCAGCGCCATGTCGATGTACTGGCCGCCGCCGCCGCGCTCGCAGTGCGCGATGGCGGCGGTGATCGCGAGGCTCGCGTACATGCCGGTGAGGATGTCGGTGATCGCGATGCCGACTTTCATCGGCCCGCCGCCGGGTGCATCGTCGCGCTCGCCGGTGATGCTCATCAGCCCGCCCATGCCCTGAAACACGAAGTCGTAGCCGGGGCGGGGCGCGTACGGACCCGACTGGCCGAAACCCGTGATGGAGCAGTAGACCAGGCGCGGATTGATCTTGCGCAGATCGTCGTAGCCGAGGCCGTAGCGCGCCAGCGTGCCGACCTTGTAGTTTTCGATCAGGACGTCGCACTTCGCCGCCAGTTCGCGCGCGATCTGCTGGCCCTCGGGCGTGGATATGTCCAGCGTGATGGACTTCTTGCCGCGGTTGCACGAAAGGTAATAGGACGAATCGCGCGTGTCCTTGCCTTCGCGGTCCTTGAACCAGGGCGGTCCCCAGCCGCGCGTGTCGTCGCCCGCGCCGGGGCGTTCGACCTTGATCACCTCGGCGCCGAGGTCGGCCAGATTCTGCGAGGCCCATGGGCCGGCGAGGATGCGGGACAGATCGAGCACGCGAATGTGCGAAAGCGGGTGGGGCATGAATGTTCCTTGGTGCGGTTGCGTTGAGAAGGCGTTTCGGCGCCGCGCCGGCAGCGCATCCGAGCCGCATCGAAGCTGGCGAAATCGGCGACGCTGTCGCGCATGCCGCATTTTACTGTAGGCCGTGCAAAGTCGTGGCGGAAGGAGCGGACGCCGGGCGCGGCTTGTCCGGTACCGGGCGTCACAGCCGGCGGCGGTATGATGACGCTGATTGTTGACATCGTGCGCGACTGTCCCTAGGCTCGAATGGACCGATACTGCTCCAGCTTCCAGGAATGCGGATGACATCGCTGGCCGAACTGTACAGGCGCCTGCGCACGGCCGGCGCCGAACCCGGCGACTCGGACGAGCTGCGCCTGAAAAAGGCCGTGCTGCTGCTCACCTGCGGGCTGATGATCGCGGCCGCCGGAATCTGGCTTGCCTTGTACAAAATGCTCGGGCTGCCGGTGTCCGCCTCGCTGCCTTTTGCGTTCCAGCTGGTTTCACTCTGTACCCTGGTGATCTATCTCTGGACGCTCAACTTCGATGCCTTCCGCGCGCTGCAGCTCGGGCTGATCCTGTTCGTGCCGTTCACGGTGCAGTGGTCGATCGGCAACTTCATCTCGGCGAGCGGCGTGATCCTCTGGGGCCTGCTCGCCCCGGTGGGCGCCGTGCTCCTGTATTCCGCGCGCGAATCGGCGCCGTGGTTTTTTGCCTATGTGTTCTTCGTTCTGCTTTCCGGCTACGTCGATTTCGAGCTCGCGGGCCTGCCTTCGCAGGGACCCAGGGTCCCGCTCTCGACCACCGTGGTTTTTTTCGCGCTCAATTTCACCGCCATGTCGGCGCTGGTGTACTCGCTGCTGCGCTTCGCGTTCAGCGAGCGCGAGAAGTCGCGCCTGCGGCTGGAGACTGCGCACGCCCTGCTCGCCGATGAGCAGCAGAAATCCGAGCGGCTGCTGCTCAACGTTCTGCCCGCACCGATCGCCGAGCGGCTCAAGCACTCGGATGCAACGATCGCCGACGGATTTCCGGAGGCGACGATCATGTTCGCCGACATCGTCAGCTTCACGCGCCTCGCCGCGACGCTGCCGCCGGTGGAAATCTTCGACCTGCTCAATCGCCTGTTCTCCGCGTTCGATGCCCTCGCCGAGCGCCTTGGCGTGGAGCGGATCAAGACCATCGGCGACGCTTACATGGTCGCCGGCGGACTGAATACGAAGGAGCGGGACTTCTGCGCGGCAGTGGCCGATCTCGCCCTGGAAATGCGCGAAACGACTGCGCGCGATTTCTCCGTCCGCGGGCAGCCGCTCGAGCTGCGCATCGGCATCGCCTCCGGCCCGGTGGTGGCGGGGGTGGTCGGCACCAGCAAGTTCATCTACGACGTGTGGGGTGATACGGTAAACGTCGCCAGCCGGATTACCGCGGACAACGAGCCCGGCATGATCCAGGTGGATGCGCTCACGCATGAACGCCTCGCCGGCCGCTATGACTTCGGGCCTGCGCAAATCCTCGACCTGAAAGGCAAGGGCGACACGATCGTATACCGCCTCGAGGGCAGTCGCGCCGCGACCGCGAGCGGGCAGCCCCCTGCGGGCTGAAGCCGCCGCCCGGATCGCGGTTTAGGGTGTTACGCCGCGATCGTGGCGACGCCGTTGTTGAGCACCACGACATCGCGCTCGAGCACGCGCGAGCGGAACAATATGCTCGCACCGCGGTTCCACATTTCGGTGCGTATGGTCTCGCCCGGAAACACCGGCGCGGAGAAGCGCAGCGACAGTCCCGTCAGCCTTGCCGCATCGTAGCCGCAGAACGTCTTCAGGACCGCATGGCCGGCCACGCCGTAGCTGCACAGGCCGTGCAGGATCGGGCGCGGAAAGCCCGCGGCTTTGGCTACGGCCGGGTCGGCGTGCAGCGGGTTGTTGTCGGCGCACAGGCGATAGATCAGCGCCGCCTGCGGCAGGGTGGGCAGGTCGCAGCTTGCATCCGGCGCGCCCTCGGGCACGGCCGGGGGTGGCGGCGGGGCTTCGTCGCCCTTGCCGAAGCCGCCGTCGCCGCGGCAGAAGGTAACGTGCTCCAGCGTCGCCAGCAGCACGCCGCTCGTCTTGTCGACGATGCTGCGCTCCTGGATCAGCAGCGCGCCCTTCTCCTTGCCCTTGTCGACGAGCGCCTTGATGCGCGTACGGCCGACGATCGTGCCGGAAGCGGGAATGGGCCGGTGAATGCGCAGCGCCTGTTCGCCGTGGACGATTTTGACCCAGTCGATGCCGCTCGCCGGGTCCTTGACCCAGAAGCCGGGATAACCGAGCACCACCGGCATGGTCGGCACCGCCTTCAGGTTCTTCTCGTAGACGAACTGCAGCTGCGCTTCGTCCATGGGGTCGTGGCCGTAGCCCACGCCCAGGGCGTAGAGCATGCTGTCCTTTTCGGTGTAGGTCTGCTCGACCTCCGGAAAGGGCCAGTTCTTTATCTTGTCGTAATCGATGGGCATGGTATTCCCTTGTCGTGCAGTTGAAGAAGCATTCGCCGCTTGCGGCGGCTAGACCGGATCCCAGCTGAATACGTCCTGCGAGCGGTCCAGGCCGTAGAACCCGGCTTTCATCGCCGGAATCGCATGTTCCGCGATGCTCTGCGCGGTCCAGCCACCGTCGCGATGCACCGAGCGCAAGGGGCGCGGCTGGCTCATCAGGAAGATTTCATTGGCGCGCACGGCGAACACCTGCCCGCTGACGTCCTTGCCCGCATCGCTGCCGAGGAACACCGCCAGGGGCGCGATCTTGGCGGCTTCCATGGTTTTGAGTTTTTCCACGCGCGCCTTCGCTTCCGGCGTGTCGGCGGGGATGGAGCCGATCATGCGGCTCCAGGCGAAGGGCGCAATGCAGTTGGAGCGCACGTGGTAGCGCGCCATGTCCATGGCGATCATCTTCGACAGCGCGGTGATGCCGAGTTTGGCCGCGCCGTAATTCGCCTGGCCGATGTTGCCTATCAGCCCCGAGGTCGAAGTCATGTGCACGTAGGAACCCGACTCCTGCTCCTTGAAATAGGTCGCGGCGGCGCGGCTGACGTAGAAGGTGCCGTTCAGGTGCACGTCGATCACCGCACCCCATTCCTCCGGGTTCATCTTGAAGAACATGCGGTCGCGCAGGATGCCGGCGTTGTTGACGACGCAGTCGATGCGGCCGAAGTGGTCGATCGCTGCCTTGATGATCGCATTGGCGCCCATCCAGGTGGAGACGCTGTCGGTGTTGGCCACCGCCTCGCCGCCCTTGGCCTTGATCTCGTTCACCACCTGCTGCGCCGGACCCGCGTCCTTGCCTTCGCCGCTGACCGAAGCGCCGATGTCGTTGACCACCACCTTGGCGCCTTCGGCCGCCATCAGCAACGCGAACTCGCGGCCGATGCCGCCGCCCGAGCCGGTCACCACCACCACCTTGTCCTGCATCATCCCTGCCATGCCTTATACCCTCCTGAGTTTGGAATGCTCAAGTGCCCACGGCACACAGGCGAATATTACGCCACAAACGCGCGCGATACGGCCGCGCCGGCACGGTCATTCGCGCACGAATCGCAGCGGCGCACCGAAACGACGGCAAGGCCGTACGCAAGCGAAGCGTGCCTTGGTGAGCATTCCCCGGCGAACCTTTGAGACGGGAAATTAGTATTCTTCTGCAAACGCTTCCTGATAGGATGCCGGCTATTCCAGATACCGGGTCGTCGAATAGTGTCTTCCGAGCGCAAACCCGCAGACGCGCTGGCCATGTCCATCATGGTGGTGCTGTGCATGTGCTGGGGCTTACAGCAGGTCGCGATCAAAGTCGCCAACACGGGCATTTCGCCGATCCTGCAGGCGGGACTGCGCTCGGTCATCGCCGCCGTGGTGCTGCTCGTCTGGGCGGGGCTGCGCCGTATTCCGTTGTTGGCGCGCGACGGCACGCTCGTGGCCGGCATGGTGGCGGGCGCGCTGTTTGCGGGCGAGTTCGTATTCATCTACACCGGTCTCACCCACACCACCGCCTCGCGCATGGTGGTATTCGTGTACATCGCGCCCTGTCTTACTGCTCTCGGGCTGCAGTGGTTCGTGCCGGGCGAGCGCCTGAACGCGGGGCAGTGGACCGGCGTGATGCTGGCGTTCCTGGGCGTGGCGCTCGCTTTCGCCGACGGCTTCAGCACGGCCAAGGGTTCGACGCTGATCGGCGATGTCTTCGGTGTCATCGCGGCGGTGCTGTGGGCTGCAACTACGGTGCTGGTCCGCGCGACCAGGCTGACCTCGGTCAGTGCGACCAAGACGCTGTTCTATCAGCTCGGTTTTTCGGCGCTGTTGTTGCCGCTGGCATCGCTGATCGCGGGCGAACCCGGAATCATCGCGCTCACGCCCAAGGTGATCGCCAGCGTCGCGTATCAAGGCTTGATCGTCGCCTTCGCCAGCTACCTCGCCTGGTTCTGGCTGCTGACGCG
>Ga0307377_10007358_pt1 | contig 11381 bp, 5 predicted proteins | sample TR3MG_FD_202535 | JGI IMG/M metagenome (GOLD analysis project Ga0307377, IMG submission 202535) | Soil microbial communities from Risofladan, Vaasa, Finland - TR-3 | ecosystem: Environmental > Terrestrial > Soil > Coastal area > Acid sulfate soil | place: Finland: Risofladan, Vaasa | collected...
CTAATCCATCACTTCTCGGTTCTGTTAGGGGGGCGGCTATAGGCTCTAAGGCAGGAATAGTTGAGGGTAATAAAACTACGGTGGGAACTCCTAGTCCCTATGATATAAGAAAAAACTCTGTTAAACTAGAGGGGCAAGAGAGTCCATCTACTGTCTTAATGGAGAGTGGTGGGTACGATGGGAAAGAGTATGCCTATCCCACACTGTTTCCTAAAGACCCAAACAAACAAACAAGCGACCCTAAAGATTGGATTAGATTAGAAGGTGGAGAGGCTTTTGATGAAGCTAAGAAGAGAAAAGAAGTTTGGGAGTTTGATAGTCAAGAAGAGGCAGATAAGTTTGCTAGGGGAAGTTGGAAGAAGGAATATAAACTTAGGGCATCTGAGATAAACTTCCCTAAGATGGAAGAGATACCTTCAATGAAGAATGGAATAACCCAAAACGTGAGAGACGTATTCACTCCCGCTAATACCACTACTACTAAACCAATTATCAAAGAAGAAAAGATTAAAAAAATAGCGGAAGTAGCAAAGAATATTGATAATGAAGAGGATTACTCTATGTTTACTGAATCGCTATCTTATATTGATGGTTTATTAAACAGCACTATTGCTGAGAGCGATAAATTTAGATTAAGGGGAAGTGCCGCATTTGAGGAAATAGGAGACATGATTTTAGAGAAAGAAGAACAACGACAGAAATATGCATCACAAAATAAAAAATATTTAGTTAATTTTATTAGTAATATTCCGTCATACGTTAACAGGGTTCTAATACAGTATGGTTATAAAGATCAAGTAGTAGACGAAAGCAGTATAGTACCATTTAGAGATGTAGAAAGATCAACACAACCCATAGATGTTTCACAAATTAATACCGAAACTGTACAAGACACTATAGCCACAAAAACTCAAATATATGCTCCAGTACCAGATAATTTTTGGAGGAGTGTGCTGAATGTAGATTTGAAGGGTAATAAGAAGGACTCAGACATAGAGTATAACCTAAATGTATTTAGAAATGTGTTTGATGCAGTGAATGGATTTACTTACGCACCAATTCCCTCCAATGGTAATACAGAAGCACCTGAGAAGTTAGAAGGGGTATCGGGGGTAGCCCATTTCTTTATACGGGATGGCAGACCTAAGGAATTTAAGGATGTTTATGATGCAACAAATGAGGACTTAAAAAAAGAATCTGAGTGGTTTAAAAAAGGAGGCTACTCAACAGAGTTAGGCTATAACACATCAAATTTCAAGAAACTGAAAAATGACCAATATGTACCTGTCTTCAATAAGACTGAGAGTGGGGATTTGAGAATCTCTTACAAAAAGAAAGGAGATGTTACCGAGAACGACTATGTAACTCAAAACTTAGACCAGTATAAATATGGAGAGATAGATTGGGTAAAAAGAACAACAGACAAACAATATGGCAAAGATATACAGGTACTGTCTACTAAAGAGGGAAAGCCCATACCAAATCTACCTGTACTTGATGGAGAAACAGCAGATGGTAAATTCGTAAAGGGGCAGGAATTATATAGTAGATTCTCAGGTTCAGCAACAGTTTTTTTATTTGAGAAAGACGGCAAATTAATTGCAGATGATTTCAGTGGCTCTGCGAATAATATAAAAGCGGAAGCAGAGAGACTATCAAAAGACTATGATGTACCTTTGAAGGATATTACATTAGCATTCTATGACGCTGGGAGTTACTCTGCTAAACCTGCTGAAAACTCAAATGGTGTGTTAGATAGAAGGCAGTGGGTTGATTATAATGTTAAATTAGAGTCAGGTAGTGGTATTGGGTTTAAAAAATAAATAAAAGATGGAAGAAGAAGCATTACTAGACGCATGGAACTTATCTCTTGCTGAAGGATTTAAGGGTAGTAAAGAAGATTTTACTAAGTTATTACAATCCAATAGTGATTTTTTCAATTTATCCTTTGAGACATTTAAAGGGAAAGATTTTGACGGTGATGAAGAAGCATATTCTAATTTATTAGGTATACAACGACCACAGCCTTCAAAAGAGAGTGGAACTCCTAGTCCATCTGTTTCAAATGATCAATCGGAGCAGCCAAGCGAGGGTGAAAAGACACCAGAATATTTAGTAAATGGTAAACCTTTTTCTAAAAAGCAAATAGAAAAACAATTATCAAATCCTAAGTTTATAGAAAAAGTAAAATCTGGGGAATTTGATGTCACAATAAATAATGACCAAGAATTGGCTATGTTGTTAAACCCAAACTTAGCCACAACTTCTGATGGGAAATATAGTGTAGACATTAGTGGTACTATTTTGTTTCCAAAAACAGGCGGTCAACCAGAACAAACAACCTTTCAAGAGTTAGTTGAAATTAGTCGTGGTGATACAGATGCGGCTATTAAAATGTTTGCCAATCGTTCAGAGATGGACATAGTGGCAAAGTCTCCATCAAAAGAACGTGTTAAGGAGATGTTAGAAGAGCCTGTCTCAACCCAAGAGGAAATTAGTCAAGAGTTTGCTGTAAGGTATTCTGCTGGCAGCTTATATAATGACTATACAGATAAGAATGTTAGACTTGATTCTATTTATTCAGAGGTAAATAGGTTAGAGGCTTTAGATACTCCTCCACAAGAAGAAATTAAGAACTTAAAAACAGAAGCAAGAAATGTTGCAGAGCAAGTTAAGGAAGCAGCAGATAATATAGTTAGACCAGTTGTATCGAAAAACATTGGTAAGTATTTTAACGAAGACAATACACCAAAAGACGAATGGGTTACAGAGAATTATTATGGCTTTCCTCAAGTAGATGTTGATAAGATTCGAGAAACTCTACCAAAAAACCCAGATGAATTTATTGTAGATGAAAATTTAAGGACAAAGTATATATCTGATATTTCTAATATTATACAGGGGAGAATTGATGCACCAGAAGCCTTGAGAGAGGAAAGGCGTGATCAGATATTTAAAGAAAAAAATGGACAGAGTTTTGATGAGCAAATTGATGCAGATGCAAAAAAAGCATTTAATGAAAGATACGCTGATCCATTAAAAAATATAGCAGACTCTTATAGAACTAAGGTTGATTCTGTAGCAAGTGAAATAGCTGTTGATTATAGAAATTATTCAGATTCTTTAAAAACAGAATTTGATAAAATTTCAAACGATTACAATTCTCAAATTGCAACAATTCAAGAAGAAGCTAATAACGTTACTTCTGGAGAAGACCTTAAAGTTTTACAATCTGAAGCTGATAAATTAACCTCTGACTATAATAAAAAAGTTGACGCTTACATTAGGCAAGACGCTGAATATATTGCAGAGGAAAACAGTAGAGCAAATGAGCTAAATAAACAGTTTTACACAGAATCTAAACAACAAACTGATGCCTTGTCAAAAGAGTTTTCTGAAACTTACAAAGTTCCGCAAAACCTAATTGAGGATTATCAAGAAGCCTACAACAAAGCTACACAGGAATTAATAGTTAAAAATAATAAGGATAAAAAAGCTGTAATACAATACGATACAGATATACCTTTAGGTAGAGCTGCTACTAGCACACTAAGCTCTTTAGGTGGATCACTTTATGCCATAACTAAAGCTTATGGTGGAGAGTTTCCAGAACTCAAAAGAATGGAGCAATACTTTCAACCAGGAGTAGACCCCATAAAAGGTTTTTCAGATTTAAACTTATATAACATTCAAGAGTCAGCAGGTCAGCTTTTAGGTAGCATGACTCCTTCTATAACGGCAAGTATAGTTACAGCTATAGCTACTAAGAATTTAAGTACTGCTTCAAGAATGTTTGCTGTGGGTGGTGTTGGCTATGTAGTAGAAACTTCTGACTTATCGGGAAGAGCATATCAAACAGCGTTAGAGGAAACAGGCAGCACAGCAATAGCTAAAAATGCAGCTACCGAAACTATTGATAGTCAGTTGTTGCTTTTTCCGACTTATTTACTTACAGCTATACCATTTATAGGAGGTTTGTCTAAAATAGCAAATAGACCTTTAAGAATGCTTGCTGGGGGAACTGTTGAATTTTTAACCGAGGGTTTATTACAAGAACTCCCACAACAAATATCTGAAGAATCTATTCAGAAATACGGAGAGTTTGAAAGAGCATTAGAGTTCTTGACTCCTGAAAAAGCTGAAGAAGTTTTAGCTAATGTAGCCCCCGTTTTTGTTGTAGGTGCTGCAGGTTCTTTCAATGCTGACCCAGCCAATAAATTAGGCAATGTAATAGATAGATACCCAGAATTAGCTAGACAACACCTTATTGATTTTACATACAAAAATGGTAAGGAGGGGTCTGCTTTATATTTAGCTACTTTACACTCTAATGGTGCTATAAATATAGAAACGGCTGAAAATCTTTATGAGTTTGTAGAATCTATAGACTTAAACAACACACAAGAGTATACTGCTTTAAAAGCTAAAAAAGATGATCTTGTTTTTTTACAAGAGAATGAAAAGGATGAGGTAAAAAAGAAGGTAATTGGTAACAAAATAGCAGAGATTGATACTCAATTAGAGAATATACTAGAGGGTAAAGAAACAAATGTTACACAAACCACTGTTGGTGGCTCTGATTATTTTGTTACTGCCTCTGAAGTAGAGAACACCGACAAACAGCAAGACTTAGAAGATGTTCAAAAAAGCATCGATGAAGCGGAGGGTAAACCTGTTGAAGAAGCTCCATTAGTAACAGATGAATCAGGTGAGGTTGTCACTGTATATCGTGGTGGTAAATCAGCGTCAGGTGTACAGTACTACACTAGTGATCAAAAACTAGCTGAAGGTATAGGTGAAGCTAAGGGTGAAGGTGTACAGAAAGCTACTGTTCGTATGGCAAATCCTTGGACACCTGAGAGTTTAGATGTAAACAACGCCCCACAGTGGATGCAAGATTGGGTACGTAGTCAAGAGGAGTTTACTACAGTGGACGAAGAGACTATGGCAGCGGAAGAAATTCCAATGGAGCAAGCTATTCAGGAGATTAAGGATATGCAGTTGTCCTTTAGGGATGTTGGTCTGTGGCAGAGTTTTGTCAATGAAGCACTTGAGCACCATGATGGTATCATTGCTTTTGACCCATCTGAGGACATGGCTGCTGACAAGAAGATATATATAACAAAGTCACCAGAGCAAGTAGTAACAGAAGAGACTACAAAAGAAGCTCCAATAGTAACAGAAGAGACCACCCAAGAAGAAAAAGTAGCTGCCGCAAAACAAAACCTGCAAGACGCTTGGAATAAGTGGAAAGAATCCCAACGTAACCTAGGTGTAGCTTTTGACCCTGAATCTAAAGCCAAAGAGGACGTAGAACTATTTAACGCTATTGTTGATTATGTAAAGGCTGCGGGGCTTAAAACAACTAGAGATGTATATGACCTAGTTCAAAAACTAACAGACTTCTCGGTTGCGATAGGCAAGAAATATGCTGATAAGGTATTAGGTGCAAGTTACAATATCCCCGAAGTTCGTGATGAACAAGGGAGACTCTTAGCACCCAATGGAAAACCATCAAACCTAAACGAACAACAGTGGAAGGAGGTTAGAACTCCTGAGTTTAAAAGTTGGTTTGGGGATTGGGAGAACGACCCACAAAACGCCAGTAAGGTTGTTGATGAGAATGGAGAGCCTTTAGTGGTGTATCACGGAAGCCCAGCCATTGATATAACCGAGTTTAACAGAAGTAAGTCTAAACGAGCAAGCAGCGGATTAAGGGAATATGGAACATATTTCGCAACAAACAAGGCACTTTCGGAACTATACGCCCAAGCCCCAATAAGCGAAGACTACAAGGCGGAGTTAAGACAGAAGATAGCCACCCTAGAACAAGCACAACAGATAGTTAGAAGCAACGCAGAGTTTGACAGAATATCTGAAGAGTTGGATAAACTATACCGAGTTCGGGACGGGTACGGAGGGAGAGTTTACCCAGTCTACCTCAATCTAAGGGATATGGTGGAGTTTGACGCTAAGGAAGATGCAAACATTGAAGCATGGGCGCGACACCTAAAAGTGGACTTGGGTTATAAGACTGCTGTGGGTAGGGATGCTATGGAGGCGTATGCGGGACTTAACGACAGGACTAAGGATGATACCAAGGTTGATGGCATTAAGGCTAACAATGTAATAGATATGTCTGTTGGTACTCAGGATAAAACCACCCCTGCATACCAAAAGGCTAAAGAGCTTTATTTAGGTAATGTTTTCTTAGTTTTTGACGGGCAGCCCCAGAACATAAAAATGGCGGATGGGTCTGGTAATACGTCAAAGGTGGTCGAAGCAAAACAAAACCTGCAAGACGCTTGGACTAAATGGAAAGAACAACAGCGGAATGTAGGAATAGCTTTTGATCCAAGATCTAGAGCAGAAGAAGATGTTGTATTAACAAGAGCAGTTATTGATTACCTTAAAGTTATTGGTGCAAAGACTATTGAAGATATAAAAGCTGCTGTAGAAACTTTATCAGGCTTTACTGTAAATACAGAAGATGCTAAATATCTTCTTGGCTCTGCAAGGATGGAAAACATTCGTGAAAAGATTGAGGAAGGTATTACAAACCAAGAACCTTACTCCGTCATAGAATCAGCGTTGATTGCTGAGGGTTACGAAGCGGAGGAGATTCAAAATAGGTATAACGCGAGAGTTAGATCTCAAGCTCCAATAAATCAAAGATTACAAGAATACGAGGAGAGTTTTGATGAAGCAAGAAGAGCAACAATAGATAAAGGGAAGCTACCAGAGAGAATAAAAAAAGGTTTGACTGATTTTGTAGCAGCAGTATTTGATCCAAAAATTAAAGCTAAAAGGGTATTCCGCAAATTAGATATGCAACCTGTGTTAGACAGACTGCAATCATTATATGGTACAAGTGGTGCAGCTAAGTTTAGGTTTAACCAAGCATATGATAAAATCTATAAAGGCTTATCTGTTAACGATACTAAAATATTAGACCAACTAATTCAGCTTAGGCGTTTTGTAGCTATTGACAAAGATAGAGCTAAAAAAGGTTTACCTAAACCAGATCACCCAGACTTTAGAACAGGCGAAGAGGCTCAACAGTTAATAACAGCAATACAAAACAAAATAGGTCAAGCTAAATTTTTAGACCTTAGTTTGAGGGCAGATGCTTATTTCAACGAGTTTAGAAAAACTTTAGACAAGTTTCAAGAGGCAGGTCTTATAAGCAAAGAATTAAGAGATGAGCTATATGAAATAGACTATCAGCCTCGAAGATTTTTGGAGTTTTTAATAGATGTTGATAAAAGAGCTGTGTCTTCTGAGGAAAGGCGTTTTAACACAGGAGTTAGACAAGAGGTTATTAAGAAACTGAGCACAGGAGATGATTCTCAGTTATTTAATAATTCTGAGTGGTTACTGTCAACAGCAATCAATCAAGCAGAAACAGCTATTGCTTACAATAAATTTGGAAGAAACATAGCAAAGGAGTTATCTAAATTGAAAGATAAGTACGATGCTGCTAGAAAAAAGACAAAGAAGAATAGAGCTGACAAAAAATTAATCGAAACTTACAATCAGATAAATGAACTTTTCATTAATAATCCTGTAGTTAAAATTGATAATGGCAAACCCGTATATAGATTTGATAAACCACCAAAAGGATTTTCTGTTTTTCGCTATAAAGAAAATGGAGTAGAGAATCAAATATTCATCAAAGATGACGTTTACGAATCATTAACTGGTGTGGGCAATATTGCAATAGATCCAAAAGTTTTAGATTTAATTGCAACCCTAACTGGTGCTAAATTACTACAAAGTAGTGCAACAGGGGTTAACCCTGGATTCGTATTGGGTAACTTACCAAGAGATTTTTGGTTTGCTTTGACGTTTGAAGATGCATATTCCAACGTGCTACCAATTGCCATGAAAGAACTTGGTGTAGATATGGTTAATGCGTGGGCAAGCATACAAACAGAAGATCAGACATTTATAGATTTCGTAGAACATGGTGGTATGATGGACTATATGTATACTATGGGGGCTTTAGATGAAAAATCAATTACAGATAAATTTTTTGATAATGCTTTTGGATTATTTTCTGACGAGAAAATAGGAAAAGAAAACAAAGAGGCTTTTGGTGCTGCTGTAACGTATCTTAACAAGATGTCTGAATTGGGTATTCGCGTGGGAGTTTATTCTAGGGTATTCAATCAAGAAATGGAGAAGATAAATAAACAATCTTTTGACTCTCCGCAAGAAAAACAAGATGCTATTGAGGATGCAAAATACCACGCTGTAGCTAGGGCTAGAAATCTAATTGATTTTACTCAAGGGGGTACTGTTATTAAGACGCTTAATAAAATTTTCCCATATATGAATGCTGCATTTCAAGCTACATATAGTGCGGGTAATGCAATATATAAAAACCCAGTTAGAGCTACGTCTATTATTGCTCAATCTGCTGGCGGTATGACTGCTGCTTTTGGTGCAATTGCTTTAGGATTAATAACTGCGTTAAGATCAGATGATGATGAGGATAAGACAGCAGGACAGATTTATTATGAAACATTAGACAATGTGTCTTCATACACCAAGAAAAAGTATTTTGTAATCCCTACTGGAGTCAAAGATGAAAAGGGAAATTATGGCTACATAAAAATAGCTAAGACTCAGAACTTGACACCATTCTTCCTTACCGCAGAATATTACATTAATAAAGTGGGTAGAGAAATTGTTGGAGTAGAGCCTGAAGACGAGAAAGTGTTCTTAAAGAATTTAGCAGAAACAGTTGCTGATGATGTTGACCCTACTGGTTCATTCAATCCTAACAACTTTAAGGGTGGTATTGGTCAATTTTTAATGCCACTTGCTAATAAAAATCCAGGACTATCCGCTGTTGTAGTTTTAACAACAGGTTACGACCCCTACAGAAAAAAGAGTGTAGATTCTTATGATGGATTCCCTGAGTTATCTGGATATGACAATCCAAATATAGAGGATTTTTATAAAGACTTGGCGGAAATTACAGGTGATAGCCCCGCAAGATTAAAAGTTGCAACAGAGAAAATAATTACAAACCCATCAACAAATCCATTTGTGGGAGGATTTTATTCTACACTAGATGTGGCAGTAGGTAATAAAGAGGCTACAGAAATGTTAACAGCTCCAGCGGAAGGGTTTGTTAAAAGTCTCAAAGGTAGGGCTTTTGGCACAACATCCCCATATGTCAAAAACTTTGAAAGGGATGAAGTTCTAAAGGAGAAAGTTAAAGAAATTGCTAAAGAAGAACAAAAGATTGATATAGCAAGAGATAATTTAATTCAAAAGTACGTTGATGGTAAAATTAAAAAGTTGGATTTTAGAAAACAAGCTATAGAGTTATCTAAAAAAGTTGACCCTGAAGATCAAAAATCTTTTTTAGAGAATATTCAAAAGCGTTTAAATAACCCAAATATTCCACCTGTTTATTTTTCTGTGGCTTATGGTAGTATGTATAAAGGTAGCCCCGAAAAACAAGCATTAAAGATAGTAGACCATTTTGGGGCTGACATTTTACAAAATGCTGACAACTACTATGAGATGAAGTCCAACTTCGACAAGATTGGTTTTAAAATTAGTAACGAGTTAAAGTTAGAAATTCTTAGGATAGTTGACCCAAAAGGAGCAGACGAACTAATAAAAAATCTTACAGAACCTCCCAAAAAGAAGAAACGTATTTTTGTAGGGCGTGCAATTTAAAAACTACAAAATCAGGCAGTAATTAATATCGATTTTTGTAAAAATATTAAACAATGGCTCAATTCACATTAACAGCAACAGACACTGTACCACGATCTAGTTCGTTGACAGGAACTGTTACAGCATTTACAACAAGCCGCGTAATCGAAGGATCAGGCACTAAATTTTTATCCGAAGTCAGTGGAGCTGATTGGATTTATGATTCATCTAACGGAGAGATTCGCCAAGTAGATTACGTAGTTTCAGATACGGAGATTAACTTAATGACAGCATTTGCTACTGGTTTTACTGGAGCATCAGTAAAGGTAGCTAAGGGTAATAAGCGACAAATTTCTATTGCCGCTGACGGAGGTAACATTACAATCATCGATGGTGAAGACAACACTTCAGCAATCGTAGATGGTTCATCTCTTACACCAGAGGGAAATAAGTATAAGCGTGTTAACCCAATTATTGTTCAAGCAACATCAGCCGCTAGTGCTTACTGCTCTACAACCCCATAATATCTAACATATGAAGTTGTCTAAGAATCTTTCTTTGGCTGAATTTACACGTTCTCAAACTGCTAAAAGAAGGGGAATTGATAATACCCCTATGGATAATCATCTTGAAGCAGCTAAGAAGTTAGCGGAAAATATATTCCAACCAATCAGAGAACATTTTGGTAAGCCTATATTCATTTCATCAGGCTATCGAAGTGATGCCCTTAACAAAGCCATTGGGGGGTCATCATCATCGCAGCATAGTAAGGCTGAAGCAATTGATGTCGACATGGACGGACACAGCAAACCTACAAACACAGAGGTATTCTACTATATCAAGGATAATTTAGATTTTGATCAGCTCATTTGGGAGTTTGGGGATGATGAAAAGCCTGATTGGGTTCATGTTAGCTACAAGGCTATGGGGGAGCAGCGCAATCAAATACTTCAAGCAAAAAGAAATTCTGCTGGTAAAACATATTATGAACTTTGGACTAAACCATGACACTAGCTATACCATTTAAAGAGTTCAGTAAAGATCCAGTCAAGGGTATTTTATTCATCACACTAGTAGCGGTTGGCTATTTGTATGTGGACAATAAGATGAACTATCAGGGTCAGATTGAGATGTGTTATAGTAAGACAATGCAGTTAGAGAAAAAGGTGGATAGGTTAACGCAACACGTTATCAAATCAGACTCAGCATTAGCTGTTGCTGCAACTAAGTTGAGAGTCCTGACCAAACTTAACAAGATTGAGGACATATGAAAACTTTAAGCCTAGCTATTGTATTGTTGTTAATGCTTGTCCCACAAAGCTGTTCAGTAAAGGGTAACACAAATATCAATGAGTATTATACTGAAACGATAGAAGAGGATTCATTAAATAGTATGGTTGAGTTTATAGGCTACGTTGATAGTATGCACTTAGTAGAAGATGTTAGCGAGAGCTACATAGAAATGAAAAAGAAAAATGAGGAGCTTGAGACTAAACTTAAAAAGGTAATGTTATCTAAATAAATGTAAAGAAGATGCCAGGTAAGACAATGACATATTATAAATCTGCAAAGGGCAAAGAATCTTACAAGAAGAAGCTGAAAAAAGATGTAAAGAGATCAACATCAAAAGAGGGCTTAAAGAAACGTGCTGAACTTAAAAGGTTGAGAACAAAACTAAATGCTCCTAAAAATAAAGATGTCTC